>LFIK01001969.1_pt1 | contig 16472 bp, 36 predicted proteins | sample 643401 | NCBI WGS metagenome assembly LFIK01 (sample SAMN03777447, study PRJNA286221) | soda lake metagenome | biome: soda lake; feature: Kulunda steppe; material: water; isolation source: sample T5-Br brine of Lake Tanatar-5 | place: Russia: Kulunda steppe | collected 2010-07
CATTGCCCTTGGGGGTGCACTGAGATCTATAACAGATCTGTATAACCATTTATAACGTTATATTGGTATATAACGTGATATAACGTTATAGAACTTCTCATATAACGTTATACGCCGACCCCTACATGCAACACAAGCTACACCACACATCAAGACCATGGACCAGGCCCAGCAAGCGGACTTGAACAAGCGCGCAAGCAAACGCAGGTTTTCCTGCTAGACTACCCCACGCAGCCCCAGCAGCAGCTTCAAACAGCAGCAGCAGCAGCAGCAGCAGCATCAGGAGCAGCTTTGAGGGCAGCTGCAGCAGCAGGGGCACCAGCAGCGCCAGCAGTAGCAGTAGCAACGGTGTTGGCGCGCACCTGAGGGGTCAGTAGCTGCCCTGAGCTCGCCCAGCACCTCCCAAATGCCTGCGTCATCCCATGCCTTGGACGCTGCGTCCCTGAAGTGGCCCAGCACCTGCGTGGCCTTGGCCTGGTTGCCCCCAATGAGTTGGCCCAGGATCTGCGCATGCGCGTGCAGCCATGACAGCGACAGCTGTGTGAGCGTGGTGCAGGGCGCTTGCGTGCACATACACACACGCACACGCACACACGCCTCCAAGCACACGCGCAGCACTCAAGGTGCCAGCATGAGCCCGTTAGGGAATGTGCGTGGCACCCCCTGTGTGCATAGTGTGTGCATAGAAAACCATGCATCCCGCGTCTTGCGTTGCATTCAAGGCCAAAAGCGCACCTTGAGCGCGTCAAAGAATGCGGGCGCCAGCTTCAGCGCGGTCTCCAGCTCGGTGGAGGCGTTGATGATGTTGCCCTGGTGCAGGTACATTTGGGCAGTGCCCAGGTGCGGCAGTGGCGCGCTGGGGTCCAGGCGTGCGGCCTGGCGGGGGCAGCAGGGGCAGGGGCGGCAAGGGGCAGGGTCAGCTGGTGGAGATTCAAGGAGGGCAGCCGGCTCAAGGCAGGGTGAGCAGGCGCGCAGCCTGGTAGGGGCAGCACGGGCAGGGGTGTCAGCAGCGGCAAGCAGCATATTCTTTGGGAGGTGAGGGGAGGCAGCAGGTGCGGTGACCTCCCCAAAGCAGGGCGCGTCATGTTGGTATATGCAGGGTGAGGGTGCAATAATTGGAAGTCATTGATTGGAAGTCTATGCGGTGTTGGTGTGTGCAGGGTGAGGGTGTAATGGTTGGAAATCATTGATTGGAAGTCATTGCGGCGTCAGTGTGTGCAGGGTGAGGGTGCAATGATTTGAAGTCAATGTGATAAGAGAGTGAGCAGAGAGCGCCAAGCAGCGGTGTGGGCAGCCAGCGCAAATGCCAGGAGTTTGTCAGGCCCATTTGTATAGATTGGCGTTTGCTATTAGCCCTTTAAGATTTTCAGATATAGCGCGTGCCTAAATCGAAACTCAAAAACCACCTCAGGCCCCAAGAATAAGAATAGACCTATTAAGATCAATTGGCAGACATCTTTAATGGAGACAAGCCATAGATAAATCTGGGGACGGATGGCATGCAGCCCAATGTCCAGGGCAGTGCCACCCCTGCAGACCTCTTCAAGAGGACGACAGCAGGTTCCCTTGTAGGGTGTTCTGACAGATTTACAATGAAGATTAAGGTATAGCCAGAGTGGAACTGTGTGACAAAGTGCAAATGTTGCAAGCCAACCTCAGCCCCGCGAACCCCAGGATGATGCAGCGTCACAACTGCATACAGCAAGCACTGGAAGCAGCAGGGGTTTGCACAAGCCCCGAGGAGCATGCCAGGGAGAAGGAGGAGGAGAACGAGGTGAGTAGGAGGTATACTGTGTTGGGAAGCCAGTGGCCAAGAAGCAGCACATCAAGTCCTCATCAATCGGCCCCGCACAGCACAAGCAGTTCCATTGTCTCATAGACATTCATTTCATCAATTATGAGGTCCCCTTAATCAAGCTGGAGTGCCCTGCACTTGAGTTAGTTGAGTCCATGCAAGCAGCTCCATGCAAGCAGCCATGCAGCGAGCAGCACCAGCACCAGCACCAGCACCAGCAGAAGATTTTGAAGATCAGACAGTAGAATAGAGCAATCAGCGTTGGGCAGCGATCAGCACTTGAGAGCGGACAGCTAGGGAGTGCCTTGGAACACAAGCGTGTTCTTCAGATCACGATGCACCTGATCTGAAGGGCCAACCTGTCAACATTATACTTTTTCATACAGCATTTCAAGGGGATATCCAAAGCTGTCGTAAGCGTCAAGGGAATTGAGGAATGAGGGGCCGGCATTACTTAGGCATGTGCCCGCACATGAGTAGGAGTGAAACCCTATTGCCAGATATAGCGCTATATCTGGTTGCTAGAAGCCCCCAGCCCCAACAGAATCAATTTTTTGCTTTCATTTTTTGTATGGGGGCATTATTCAGGATGCTGAACCTTTTCCTGATTTTGATGCCGAAATTCGAAGTGCAGGTGGAGTTCTGGCAGATGTAGCAGCTGAAATATAGTAAAATATAGCACTATAGCGGGTCGTCCCATCACTGGACCCCCCCCCAATATGGCCGATTAGCTTTTCCGCCCAATTGCTAGCCCCATTTCCAGACCCAACCATGCACAAGATGCACATATGTTGTAAACAGTCAGGCTGTGTGAGAAAATGCGAGGTGGGGGCGCAGCGTGTGCGCCATTGGCCATTCTGGCACCATTTTGCACCCTTTTGGCAGGAAAATGGTATATCCCCAAACTTGCTCCAATCCTGATGCTTTGCAGAGCTGCGTAATGATTTGATGCTGCAAAGTCGGATTCGGGGGAGGGGGTTGAGAAGGTGTGTTCCGCAGGTGACCCTGTCGCAACCGGATGTGGGTGCCAAGGAGGTGCGATACTCCGCAACCTCTGCATGCTTTCAAGCTGGACCAAGCCTGAGGTTTGCAGGGAGAAAAGATGTATCTATATGTATGAACCAGAATTGAGGCCAATCGAAGGTGTGGGTGGGAAGCGGTGGGCCAAAATGTTGCATTACATCTGCTTCTCCTAAGCGCACAGCTCAGCGGCAGAGCTCATTATGCCCAAATCCACACAGGAGATGCGGGACAATTTAATACACGTGCAGGCGTGTCAAGCTCGGAGTTTGGGGCTGTGTGCGGGAATTGGTGTGCACTGTTAGAGCATCACATTCCGTTTTTCCGACATTCCCTTCCACCCACCGCACCAATTTTTGCTCCAAGGGCACCATCAGAACCAGAAAATACTAAGCTATCCAAAGGTGTGCTCAGGTCGGGAAACGGTGGGGTGGCTGCAAAGTTATGCCTTGAGGACCTTATTTGGCCACCTTTGCCTAAGGAAGGGGTGAGCCAGTGGTGGGGACGACTAGCGCATTATAGCGCTGTATAGTGCTATAGAGTTGCCTTATATAGCACTACATGCTGTTCCCTACCCATTTGTTTGACAAAGTGTGGCCAGGCAGGATTGTATGCCTGCACACACACACACACACACACGCACACACACACGCACACACACACACACACACACACACACACACCCATGCACAGTTAGAAACATACACATGCTGCAAGCAGCATGCGCAGTCCGTCACACGCGTCTCTAAGTCCTAGAAAGCCTTTGCAGTGCAGGCACTGGGGCGACGCTCACTGGCAAGCTGTACATATGGTACACCCTGCAGCCCACTTCAAGCCCTGCAACCCTGAGCCCTGGAGCCTGGCGGTACCTGAGCATAGTATGTACTGGCTTCCTGGTACGCGCCCTTGGCGTGCAGCGCCCGCGCCAGGTACAAGAAGCACTCCGCCTTGACCGGATCGCTGTCGGTGGCCTCCATAGCTGCGCGCACCAGGACCACCACCTGCACCAAAGCAGCGGCACATGCAGACGGCGCGGGCCTGAGGCTTGCGTCCGGTGAGGCGCGCGCGGCTCCGCATGCAAGCATTTGTGAGCAGGCCAGAAAGGGAAGCGCACAGAGGGCAGCGAGCTGCGGCCAGCAGGCTGCTCTTGCGCGTGTGCACAACGCGCTGCCTTTGCTAGAGCTCCATGCAGGTAGGCATCCTTGGGGAGAAACTGTATCACAAGTACACACACAGGACCACGTACATGTAAGCACAATTCGGAGGCAGGTCTCCCTCCAAACCCCCCCTGTTTCAGGAGCGGCCACGGGCTTAGCCGTTTTTGGCTGAAGTGTCTGTTTGAGGGTACTGAGCTGTCTGATGCCCAGCCTCGGGTGCTTGCATGCCTATGTCCATCCACCTAATCATATTCACCCTTGATCAGGCAGCAGTTAGCTAGCATCACCTGCCCGCGTGATGCACAGCCATGGATGTATGCTTGCTCGCGCTAACCCACCTTGTCACACTCGCCCTTGCTCTGCCAGCAGTGGGCCAGCATGACCTACCTGATTGATGCACAACCATTGGTGCAAGCGCGTCCACACCCACCCACCTTGTCGTACTCGCCCTTGCTCTGCCAGCAGTGGGCCAGCATGACCTACCTGATTGATGCACAACCATTGGTGCAAGCGCGTCCACACCCACCCACCTTGTCGTACTCGCCCTTGATCAAGCAGTAGTGGGCCAGCATCACCAGTGTGCCCACATTTGAGGGGTCCAGCGTGTACGCGCGCACCAGCAGCTGCAGCCCATCTGCCATGCCCTGCGCGCGCAAGAAAGAGGTGCAGAAGCACAGTTGATGAGGAGGGGAAGACAGCAAGATGACGAGCGGCAAGGGAGAAAGGAGGGGGGCAGGCTGATGAATTAAACAAGAAGGAGGGCTGGCAAGAGAGTGGTGGGCAAGCATGGGTGGTGCTGGATGCAGGTTAGGTGGTTGGTGCATTTGTCAAGAGAGGAGGTGAACAATGGCGGAACAGGAGGCAAGCACCATCTCTTGCTCATCAAGCTTGCATCATGGGATGACGTAGCCTTTTAGCAGGGGGAAGTGAGCTAGGGTAGTCAGGGGGCCAGCAAACGTGGATGATTGTGTGAGGGGCACCAGGAAAAAAAGCACACACAGAAGCATCGAGATAGAAACAAGAGGGACCTTTGTATACCTAGGACGCGCACAATAGGGGCCTGATCCGTCAAAGATGGGATGAAGTGGACAATGTTGACCAAGGATGAGGACAAGAGCTTGCCAGGGCACAAATATGTGTGTGATGAAGGGTAAGGAAATGAGCTTGCCAGGGCATCACTATGTGGGGGGGGGATGGCGACAAAGCACTCCACAACAACAGCAACACCTGTCAAGCTTATTGCTTGTCGCGCCGCATCAACCTAATCCCTATGCAGCTGGAGGGGGATGAGAGGCATGCAGTCAGGCAGTCAGGCAGGCACACGCACAGGTGCGCAGCTCTGACGGCCCCGGCTACACAGGCTGCTGCTCATTTGTGAATTGTGGTCACCCCGCCAGCCACTGTGGCTGCGCCTGCTGCAAATGTGGCAGGTGAGCCTTCGAGGCTTTTGAGACTTATTAGACCACGCACCTGCTGCACGTTGCTGGAGTTGAACTTGATGCTGGCCAGGCCCAGCAGCGCATCTGCATTGGAGGGGTCCAGCTCCAGCACCCGCTCAAACGCCTGGCCCGCAATGGTGGTGCTGCAGGGCGCAGTGTACACGCACGCTCACGCCTGAGACCCTTTGCTACGGTGGGGCACGCACGCAGCCACGCCGCTGCCTGACACCTGCCCTGCTTACAATCACATGCACCATTTTGTACAAAATAATACACACACGAGCACGTGCACACACGCATGCCCATGTGTGCAAACCAGTGTGCGTGTGCGCGCGCGCATGCATTGGTCACGGTGGCGCCACAGGGACCGCACCCACAATAGACACAGGGCAGGAGACATACGCTGTGCATCCAGCCTCATTTAGCATAAGGTACACCCGAAGCTTGCTGCGCAGCTGCCTCCAGGCCAGTGCCTGCACGCCCTCCGAAACTGCCTCCAGGTGCACAACCACTCCAGCGCCTGCACACCCTCCAGAGCATGCCACGCCCTGCCCTGCTAACGTGCCTCCCCTCATGCTGACTTTTGAAGAGGCATGTGCTTTGCACTCCACCAAAAGCAATGTGCCATGCCTGCATCTCAGAGGGGGTGCGCGTCCCTTTCCCTCTCACCTCTCCCCTCCCCCGGTGTGTGCCTGACTGATTCTTTTGATTCTGGCTGCGCGCGCCAGCATGTGGCTGGCCAATGTACGCGTGCGTTCCTGGCCCTGAGCCTCCTGCACGCACCACGCCCTAAGTGTGCTCCCGCATCTCGCTTGACAGTAGCGCAGCGCTGCATGCTGCTGCTACACGCCCCCCAGTGTGCGCCTATTGGAAACCAGCGGGAGGCGACACGCTGGGGCTAGGCCCAGCAGATTTTGCATAGTCGGGGCTGTGTCAGGCCAACCCAGCCACACAAGCCACTTGCCAAAAAGGGTATGCAGACGGCGAATACGCGCTCTCACTTGAGCAGGCGACTGCACAAGCCAGCGCACACACACGCATAACACACCTGCCCAGGCGCAGGTGGCACGCTGCGATGCCCAGCCGCACTTCTGCAGGGGCTGTGGGGTTCTCTTGGAGTGCACGGCAGTAGCTGCAGCGGCGTGCAGGCAGCACAGAAGGCGGGTCCAGGTGCTGGTGGGGATGTTGGAGGGCATGGTTTTCAGGTGACGATGGGAAGGAAACACATGCAGGCCCAGCCGCTGCGCCGATCTGGCTGCAGCAGGGCCACCACTGCCAGGACGCCCCCCGGCGCCTTTGAGAGTTGCACAGGTCACACATGCTCAGATGCCTCTAGGCACGCCAGACTGCTCACATGCATTGCACAACTCAGCATGATCTGGGGGCCGCCCTCAGCCCCGTGCATGCTCAAGGACAGGCCGGTGGCTGGCTGGCTGGCTGGCTGGCTGGCTGCTGGTGCACCACAGCCTCCTCACTTGCCCCCTGTCGCTGAGGTCGCACGTTGACGCCCTCAGCATGTTGGGAAGCATCTGCGCATCCAGGCCTCATGCCCACATACCACAGATAACTGCGCACACCCTCCCCTCCGTTGCCGCATCCAGTACATCCCTCTGTGGGGGGGCGCAAGCTTGCACAATCTGCTGCGCTCTAAGCACTGCCTTGCAAGCACACTCACTGCCGCAGCGCCTCCTTGTACTGCTTCATGTTGAAAAGCAGGCCCGCCAGCGCCAAGCGCCCAACGATGTTGGGGTGCCCATCGTTCTTCAAGGTCAGGCAGCGGGTGAACTCCTGCCGCGCCAGTGTATTATCTCCCTGCGAACCAGCACCCCACGCACAGCACAGCTGCTGCAGGATATGCAGCCTGCAAAGCAGGCGGGAGTAGCGTGGTGTGCACAGGGCAGGATAAACAGGACACGGAGCACGCGAGCAGCTAAGGCTCTGCTGCAAGCACCGTCCTTTGCTTTCGAGTCTCCTAGGAGGATTCCTGCAGGAGTGCCACGGTTAGTGAGAGCCATGCCAGCTAGCGGAGTGCCGTTCTGTTGTATGGGGCTCCATTGACAGGAAGGCTGAAGAATCTACGGTGAGAATTAATGAGGAACCACCCCTCATTGCACCCCTGCATACTTGTGATCCGAAATCGCTGCTGTGAACAGAGGCCCCAGCATGCAGGTCAGCCCCACACAGGGCATCAGTCCAGTCCAGGTCTGATCACAAAAAAGCTTCCCTGTTTTCTCTGTCTAGGCAAGGGCCCCTCGGGTGATTCCCTACTTCTGAGGAAGGGCCAGGGGTCGTCTTATGGGCTTACGCATATGAGACCGACCTCAACTGCTGCCACTGGCCCCAGCTGTCCCAAAGCAAACCCTTCAAAACCCCTGAAGGGTTTATTGGCTGTGGCAGCATAAAAAACCCCGCTTTGCAACACGGATGCTGCATCGTCCCCACCTACAACCCCAGAGGCCTGTGCCCCCTGCAGGCGCAGGCTGTGCATCACAGGCTCCGCACCCAGCGGATGGGCACAGCATGGATTACGCACACACACACCTTGGCGATGTGGAGCATGCCCTTGCCCAGGGCCACCAGCTGCTCCGAGGGGTCCAGCAGGTGCGCGGCGTTCAGGCTCTTGGCCGCCGCACCCAAGTGCTCTGCCCTGCGCTGCCTGTCCTTGGCCTCGCGGGCCTGCGGGAGAGGCACAACGTCCACCCAGCACAGTGCGCTTCAGGCTGCTGGCGTGTGGGTTGAGTTGGGCGTGGGTTGGGCCACCTGCTTGTTCGCTGCCGGCAGTCAACGGTCACAGTCACATGCACCCACACCCTGGGGCCTGTGCCATGGACGTGACTGCATCAACTCTTAAACATGCATCTACTTTTGGCCGGTAGGCCACTCGCATGCGGCACCCAAACGCCAAGGGCATCGTGCCTGCCTGTCCAAACCCCGATTGCAGCCGGTACACGCACAGGAGGTGCTCAAGCATGCCTGTGTTTCCTCTACTGCATGGCTGACACAGGAACATAGCAGCATGGGCTTGTGGCGTTGTGGGCAAGGCGCACCTTGCCCATCTGCAAGGCTGCCAGGGCGCAGTGGAACTGGATTTGCTCGTAGCGGGGACTCTTGCCGAAAAAGCGCTCCACCTCCGCAGCAACATCCTCCTGCGGATTTTGCACACAAGCAATGTGCTGAAGCGCAAGCCTATTCATGAGCTATGCCTGGTGCCTGGGCCAGCGAGCACACACTCATAGATGGGCCCACCTGCTTGCCTTTGGAACCTGCCTGCCTTTACATAACAATGCCAACCAGCACTCATTTACCGTATCCATACATAATCTGACTCACTTTGACACCCTCAAGGCAAATGTGGGTGAAAGCATCCTCCTTGCCGACAGCCAGGTAGGCTTTGGCACAGTCCACCCAGGTGCTGAGGGGCGCTGCTTCTGCTGCTAGCAGTTCCAGCAGCTCCTCAGGATCATCAGGCACCTGTATGCGCGTTGATAACAGATGATTCATCAATAAGAGATGGGCTTCATGCAATTCAGTCCTACATCATATGCCCAAGTAACTGCAGCTGCTGCTCACTCACGTCAGTGACAGGCAGAGATACAACAAAGTCTGTATCACAGACTGGCACTTGTATGCGCGCAGGGCCCTGCGCCTGTGTTTGCATGAGGGCTCTGAATATGTGTTGACTACGTCATATTTCAGTGGAAAAATAAAATATTATTTTTACAACGTCGTCTGCAGATGAGGTCTGCAGCACAGCGCCTGCTGGCCTCTGCTGCCTCCAGGCATGTGCAGCAGCAAGTGTGCATAGCAGGAAATAGCTTGCTATCATGCACCAGAAACCTGGGCCTTGCAGCAAGGTAAGCTTCTGAGTATTTGCGCGAGTGTTGTGAGCCGTGTATCTTCTCTGGGTGTGAGTATCAATCCAGTAACATGTCCCCCTTTCTCATTTTCATAAACGTAAACAGCAATTCCAATGAGAAAGGATCCTGGAGCAAATATGCCTGGGCGGGGGGAGCCTCTGCGGCCGGGCTCGGCCTTGTTGGCAGCACCTGCTTGCCTGCTCAGGCAGAGACACCAGCCCCAAGCCCAGTCACCAACACTACTGGCAGCAATCAGGTACTGTAGCTATGTTTTTCGCACGTTTGCACAGCAAATTCACAATACTATGAATGCCCTCTTGTACATAAATCTTCAGAGCGGCTTTGCGCCAGCACATCCACTCCCTGTGGTTTGAACCACCTATTGCCTACCAAGCACCAAAATAAACCGATGCTTATATATCACAGTCTTAGAGGAATAATTGCAACACATGGGCGCAGAACGGAGACACTCGCCAACCACTTGTGTACTGAAGGCCCATGGGCAGGAATTATCTTCCAGACAAGTCTCTGCATGTAGATAAAAAACAGAAGCTAGGTATGGCATGCAAATATGCTTAAATCATGATTCCTTGTCTTTTGGTGCTGGCGCACAGGGGGCAGTGGATTCTTACAAGCGCCCGGCAGAGGTACACGGGCTGCCCAAGAGTATAACACTGTACCAATACGAGGTCTGCCCATTTTGTTGCAAAGTCAAAGCTGCCCTGGATTATTACAAGGTGAGACATGTTGGTGCTGCTGCCCTATTTGCAGTGTTGCGTGCTGCCCACGTCTACGTTTCCACTAGATCTGGCACCTAAGTGCACAGAGGGGCTGCCACGACGCTTCCTGCGGAGAGATTTGACATGGTCTCCCTAATCGATCATAGTTTACTTACCAGAAAGTGTTTTAAACTGATGCAGCTTCCATATGGTGTGATTGAAGTCAACCCACTGACCAAGTCCGAGCTGAAGTGGTCTGAGTACAAAAAGGTGCGCAAGTACCTACTGCTGCCCTGATCAAAGTCGGCAAAATCCGACGCCAGCTCTTGAGGTATATGCTTGATTAGGGCTTGCTATTAGCATGGCTCTGGTGGCAATACATGCAGAATCCGCTCATTGCACTGCTGCCTTTGAGAGGTCACTGCACTGACCTCTACACAAAATGGGCATGACAGAATGGCATGATTAGATGGAAAGTTACCATTGGTAACCATACTAGCCCATGAATGGCACGCACTAATATGGATCCTTCCTCCATGACAGGTGCCCGTGGTGAAGATGGATGGTGAAGTGGTCGTGGACAGCACAGCCATCATGTCCCGCCTGGCAGCCGAGTATGAGGCGGCACAGTCCAGCAGTAGCACCAACAACATCGGTTCCAGCATGTGAGCTTCCACAGACGCTACGCTTGCTTGCTTGCATGCTGCTTGGCCATTGCTTCTATATCGCATCGTCATCTCGCTGAGGGGACCATGCAGTCCTTATTTGGTAGGATAGCATGTCCATTTCCATGCCCCCCTAAAACGGCCCTAAAACGGCTTTGCTGTACATTGGCCCATCTTGCACTCACTTGGACATTTTTAAACACCGTTGGTCAAGCAAGTGACAACCATTGGAATAACACCTATTTGATTGCACCATGGCCATGCATGGGGTTGCTTTTCGGTCTAAGGTGCAAAAAGTGACAGGCATCTTGTGCCATTGGTGCATGCAGGTTCAGGCGCAGCAGCAAGGCACCAGCGACCGGCAGTAGCGATGTCAGTGAGGAGGAACAATGGAGGAAATGGGTGGATGATCGACTGGTCAAAGTCATCACAGCCAACATCTATCGCAGCTGGGAGTGAGTGTCAGGCCCGGCAACCTCCCTCATACAACATCATGCCTGGTTGCAGCTCTTGCTTGCAAGGCATCACTTCTATGCTCCAGTGGTGTAGCCTGGCACCCTCAGTGCCGGATACGCTTGAGCCACGCCTGTGTCAGACCTGTCCACCCATGTGAAGATCCTGACGAGGCCTCAACTCTTTCCCTACTTGCCCTCGTGCGCAGCGAGTCTTGGAATACCTTCCGGTATGTGACTGAGCAGACCAACTGGGCTTGGGGCGTACGCGAAGCGGCACGCGTGTCAGGGGCCGTGCTGATGTGGCAAGTGGGCAAGAAGATGCCCGCCAAGTATGGCATCTCGGGCGACCTCCGCGAGGTTTTGTACAAGTGAGTCCCCCTCCAGAGCTGCGGCATCCTGCAAGCGGCCGCATGATTCTCAGACAGCTGCAAATCCTTCCGCGGAGGGTGGGATTTGGTTTCATGCACTCCTTCGCTGCAGCCAGCCGTGGGTCGCAATCGGGAGAAATTGGCGGCAGGTAGCAGGCTGCGCAGCATATTTTAGCAAGCATTGCTAACCTCACCAGAATGGGCCAATACATGCTGCTGGTCAGCGCTGCCAGAACCCAGTGGGTGATATGAGAGGGACAGACGCATGCCATGACTGGCTTGTCCAACTTGGCAGCAAGGACAAGCGGCAAAGAGTGAAAACAAGGCAATTCAATTCTTTTGTCTTGGAGTACAGTCCACAGTACGAGCAAGGTTGTGCAGGCTTCAGTCAGGAGTACAGCTGCACAATTGGCTGGCTTCAAATTGCCCAGCAGCTGGCTCACCGGCGACTGTGACTGAGTGCAGGGAGTGCAATGAGCTTGTGGATGCCATGAAGGGAGCACCCTTCCTCGGAGGTACCAAACCCAATCTCGCAGACCTCTCAGCCTTTGGAGTATTGCGTGCTGTGCAACACACGCCCACTTTTGAGGACGCCATGGCGCACTCAAAGATCAAGCCATGGTTCGAGCGTATGGAGCAGCAGGTGAGGCGCAAGCTGACAGGCAAGCCAGACTCGTTGGTAGGTTAGGCATGCAAAGTGCCAAGATCCATCTTGGAGGAGCATGGGAGGGGGCAGACGACTAGCTGACAGCAGCTGGATGGGGTTGCCTGCTCTGATCAGCAGCTTGGTGCCTCTTATGTGCATTCACAGGTTGGCCCCAGTCAGCGCGTTGACATCCCGACTGCCGCATGAGCACCAAGAGGAGGCGAAGTACGCATTGTTTGACAGAGAGCGGAGAGATCATGACAGGGGGATCCTGGGCAGCATCTGCTGCCTGGAGACAGCTTTAGTGGTGTTGAGTCCAGGTCAGGTTACATAGCTGTACCTGCGAACGAGGGTTTTAGTGCCAGCCGCAGCAGAGAAAGCTGCTGACTCTTGAGTGTAGTTTGCTTGTTTGAGCGTGGGACGCCTGCAAAAGTAGATTGCTTGTTGCAAACGTAGATTTTTAAAAAAACAATTGAAAAAATTTAAATACTCAAAGTTACGAACAATGACAGAATGACAGACAGCTACCAATGAACGAACAGCACTGAATGAGAACACTTGTGCGTCCCGGGCTGTCTGGCCTCAATCGCATCCATCACTCGTTGCTGTCTCAAGGCTTGTGCAGCATTGCCCCTGCACAAGGGACAGCTGAAGGCAGTGATGTTGCACAAGCTGGAGCACCGAGGCCAAAGGCACAAAGAGCAGGGTGCGCATCTCCCAACTCTTTGATCTTTTGCCATCCATGAACACAGATTGCACATGCCCACACGTGCGTCCCCCTACATGCGCAGCCTGCTCCCTCTGAGGCCATCAGAAGTACTGGATGTTGGCCGGTACCACATTCTGCAGCCTCACCTCATCCCGGAGGCTTTCCCGCAATTGCACAATGCCTTCTACTCCCCCAAGTCAGGAGGCCGCCAGGCGCAGCAAGAGGATGAGTCAACAGGGACCGAACCGCGGCTTCCCCGCAAGGGGGGCTGCAAAGGGCTTCAACAGGAAATGCAAGTGGCAGGTTCACTGCGCCCCATGCCCCCGCCTGGCGAGGCACCAGAAACACTGGGGCTTCTGACTGCACAGGCCTCATCCGGCCAAGCAGCCGGAAACCAGGGGAACTCGGGGGGTCCTGCAGTGATGTGGCGCAGCTGCTTGCATCGTCTGCACGAAGAGCTGACCCCAATGGATGGCCAGTGAGTGCGGGTGCCTGGGGCCATGCACACAAACTCTGAAGGGCATGCGTGTGGCCAGATCAATATAAACGCTATGCATGGGGTTGCATGCGCAATTGCCTTGGCCAGGCTGGCACATGACTATGTTCCTTAAGCGTGGGTGGAGCTCATCTGCTGCGTTCCCTATCGGAATGCCAGACAGGCTGCTTGAACACAGGCGCATCAGTGCTCGCACACTTGATAGCACGCACACACATGTGCGCACATACATTTGCGTCCCGCACGCAGCACGCACCAAGTAAGCGCACACACATGTACCCCTCAACCTGCCCTATGCCCAGCTTGTTGCGCCCACTCATGTGGAACTTGGGCCATGCGCACCTGGCTCTACTTGCAGGGAGCCAGCAGGGCCACGGCGGTTGCTGTTGAGGGGTCCAGCAGGCAGTGGGAAGAGCATAGCCTTGGCCACCATGGTGGAGCGCTGCAGGGCCGCGGGATGGTGCGATGTAGGAAGGGCTTTTTTTTGAGGGGGAGCCTCGCTGCTCATGCCGCACTGGTGCACGAGGTGCAGTGTAAATGTCGTGTGTGTGTGTGTGTGTGAGGGCGTGTGCACTCCACATCCTGTAATACGGACATAGACCACCTCAAGGCCTGCAATTGAGCTAAACAGACATAGACCGCTTGTGCACTTGCATGCCTGCATTTGAGCTGAATAGCATGCCTAGGGGTGTGCAGGGAGTGGTGCGGGCTTGTGGGAATGGAGTCTTGGGGACGAGGCTGTGTTACAAGTCTGGTGAGTGCTTGCCCCACCCGAGCATGGGGCCCTGCCGCCCATAGCTCCAGTTTTTACGCCAGCGTGTGTGTGTGTGCTAGAGGTCCTGAGCGCACTGAGCTTGTGGGTATGTGCAGGTGCACACGATTGCAGCAGGGTGGCTAGGGCAGGTGCGGATGAGCGAAGTGGGCTGGCAGGGTCGCAGGCGTCCTTTCTAAGCCCTCACCACGCACGGCCTCCCTCCGAAGCCCGTGCAGTGCCGCAACCCAATTTTTTGTCCCCCACAAAGCTGTGCACGCACGCACGCACACACCGCACGCACATGCACACACACATACACACTCGCGAGTACACACGCATGCATGCACACATGCACGCAAGCATGCATACGAACACACACACCCCACATGCACGCATTCACGCACGCACGCTCACAAACATGCGCGCGCAAGCATGCATACGAACACACACACACACACGCGCACCGTGCACCACCATTTCACCCCCCCCTGCACCAATCGTGGCCTTGCAGGCTGGCGCTGTACGTGCCCTCCGCCACTGCTCTCACCAGCGGCGGCTACTTCTTGCCCCGTGCCCCGGCCTCAAGCGCCCAGGCCAATGGCAAGCCCTCTCCGGTGTCGACCCAGGAAGGGGGAGCAGCAGGAGCACCACCACCAGCCCCAGCAGGCAGCCCTGACACCAGCTATGACACCCTCATCTCTGCGCAGCATATCCTGCTGGGCATGCAGCAGGTGGGCCTGCCTGGCAAGCGCCGGGTGGGGCTGTGTTCTGAGGAAGGCCTTGCGCCATCTGCAGTGGGGAGGGGGCCGTCAAGGGCTGTGCAGGCTGCTGTTGCACTTGTAGCGTGCGTGGACTGCCATTTTAGCGCAGGCAGCGCTCTGTGAATTGTTGTGGCTGGCTTACCAGCTGCAGGGTAGGGTAGTGTCGAGCCTGGTGCAGCGAACTTGGAGCAATTGCATTACGAACTGCTACTGACCTGCTGTGACCAGCATGCCAGTGCCTTTCCTTTGTCACAGACAGCAGTATGGCTGTTTCTTGGCTTCGTCATGGACAGCAGTATGTATGCCAGTGCCTTTGCTTTGTCACAGACAGCAGTATGGCTGTGCCTTGGCTTGTCACGGACAGCAGTATGCCAGAGCCTTTGCTTTGTCACAGACAGCAGCATGCATTTGCCTTTACTTTGTCACGGACAGCAGTATGCCTGTTCTGTTGAGCGGCTGTGGGACCCTCATGGCAAGCAGGCATGTGAGCTGGGCTGCATGTGGGCTTCCTGTGGGCCAAAGCGCACAGATGCCTCTGTGCAGTGCTGACACGCATCGCTTGGCCCTGCAGCTCTCATGTCCGTTTGCCGCGTATCCGCTCGTCTGCAGCTTGTGCTTTGTTGGCAGCTCTTCAAGCAAGGATCTTCGGAGGGAAGAGGGGGGGAGAGGTACTGATAGTATGCTGTTTCTTGGAGAAGGAGCTAGGGCTGCCTACGCGTATGCTGATCATGCGCTGCGCAGGCACAGCATGCAGGCCCCGCTCCATGCTCATGCTCCTGTCGCCGCTGCTGCTGCTGCTGCTGCTGCTGCTGCTGCTGCTGGGCTCCGTGCATTTCCAGCATGTGGTCTCGGGCCTGAGTTCGTGCATCCACTGCTGATGCTGATGCTGATGCCGCATGGCTTTGCTCTGCGCAGGCGCATGGGCCACAGCTGGGACAGCTGGGGCTGCATCGACAGGAGAGTAGGCAGCTACTGCGAGCTGCAGGGTGGGCTCCGTCCGTGAGCCCAGGTGCTGAGGGTAGCAGGGGCAACACTGCTGCTGACCAGGGGGGTCAGGGCAAGGAAGCCGCGGAGGCTGCTCCAGCTAGCGGCGGGGTGCAAAGCTCTGAGGCTGCTGAGGGTGCTCCTGCTGGTGGTGGGGTGCAGAGCCCTGAGGCTGCTGAGGCTGCCCGGTCCAGGGAGGGGGCGAGCCGTGCAGGGGACAGCAACACAAGCCGGGCTGTGGAGAATGGGGAGGCTCAGAGGAGCGACAAGGGAGGTGGTGGGGAGGTGCCTATTGATGCGCGCGGCGTTGGCGCAGCAACTGAGGCGGACGCCCGCAGCAGGAGCAGCGGCGGCACAGCAGGCACCCTCCTGGATCTCGTCATGGCAGGGCTGGCAACGGACCTGAATGTGAGTGGCTCTGCCGCGCCAGCGCGCGTGGCACCGCGCTGCTTGTGGCTTGCTGGGCTGCGCCACAATGCTCACTTAGGTCCAAGTACCCTCTGAGGGTACGCTGCTGGGTGTGTGCGGCATGGGGCTGTTTGCCGTTTGTGTTTCCTGGCCGGCGCGCCCTCAGTTTTCGCAGTGTGCTCAACTAAACTTAATTGAGGACCTTTTTGGTGCCACCCAGAGCCCTGATTCCCGCCCCC
>LFIK01001970.1_pt1 | contig 16467 bp, 10 predicted proteins | sample 643401 | NCBI WGS metagenome assembly LFIK01 (sample SAMN03777447, study PRJNA286221) | soda lake metagenome | biome: soda lake; feature: Kulunda steppe; material: water; isolation source: sample T5-Br brine of Lake Tanatar-5 | place: Russia: Kulunda steppe | collected 2010-07
CATGCCCGCACCGCGCGCGGGTGGGCGGGTGGGGCGCGGTGCGGGCATGGGCGGGCGGCCCCGTGCCACGAAGCGGGACGTGCGGGCGCGCTCAGTCCTCGGCCAGCGCCTCGGCGCGCGACTTGCCGCTGACCTTGGCGGCCAGCGTGGCCGCCATGAAGCGGTCCAGATCGCCGTCCAGCACGCCTTGCGTGTCCGAGGTCTCGACGCTGGTGCGCAGGTCCTTCACCATCTGATAGGGCTGCAGCACGTAAGACCGGATCTGGTTGCCCCAGCCGGCCTCGCCCTTGGCGTCGTGCTCGGCCTCGATCGCCTCGGTGCGCTTGCGCAGCTCCATCTCATAGAGCCGCGATTTCAGCGCCGCCATGGCGATGGCGCGGTTCTGGTGCTGCGACTTTTCCGAGCTGGTGACCACGATCCCGGTGGGGATATGCGTGATGCGCACCGCCGAGTCGGTGGTGTTCACATGCTGCCCCCCGGCGCCCGAGGACCGATAGGTGTCCACGCGCAGGTCGGAGGGGTTGATCTCGATCTCGATATTGTCATCGACCACCGGATACACCCAGACCGAGCTGAACGAGGTGTGCCGCCGCGCCGAGCTGTCGAAGGGCGAGATCCGCACCAGCCGGTGCACGCCGCTTTCCGATTTCAGCCAGCCATAGGCGTTGGGCCCGCTGATCTTGTAGGCGGCCGAGCGGATGCCCGCCTCCTCGCCCGCGCTTTCGCTCATCAGCTCGACCTTGTAGCCGCGTTTCTCGGCCCAGCGCACATACATCCGCGCCAGCATCGCCGCCCAGTCGCAGCTTTCGGTGCCGCCCGCGCCGGCGTTGATCTCCAGGAAGGTGTCGTTGCCGTCGGCCTCGCCGTCCAGCAGCGCCTCGATCTCGGCCTCGGCGGCCCGGGCGGCAAGCGTCTTGAGCGCGGCCTCGGCCTCGGACACGACCTCCGTGTCGCCCTCGGCCTCGCCCAGCTCGATCAGGTCGATCTGGTCCTGCAACTCCTGCGCCATCTCGGCATGTCGTGCCATCGCATCGGACAGGATCTGACGGTCGCGCATCAGCTTCTGCGCGCGCTCGGGGTCGTCCCACAGCGTGGGATCCTCGGTCATGGCGTCGAACTCTTCCAGCCGGTGCGGCGCGGTGTCGATCTCCATGCGCTGGCCCAGCAGTCCCAGCGATTTGCGGATGGCCTCGATGGCGGATTGCGTTTCGGCGCGCATGGGGATCGGTCCGTGGTTGCGGTCGCGGTGGCGGTGGCGGTGGCTGCAGACCTATCGCGACCCGGCCAGCGAGGCAAGGCGCCGCCGGGCTCAGTAGAGCCCGCCGGTCGACACCGACCCGAAGCTGCCCCCGCCGCCCGCCGAGCTTCCACCCGAGCTTCCACCCGAGCTGCTTCCACCGCCGCCAGTGCTCGAACCCTGCGCCGCGCCTTCGGCGGCGCTGAACAGCGGCAGGTCGGACCCCATCGAGAAGCCGCCATCCACCAGCGCGGCCAGGCCGAAGATCGGCTCTTCGCCCTCGCGGAAAAACTCGGACACCACATTCGCGCCGGACGCGCCATCGGGCAGACGCGCGCCGCTGTGGCGGTCGATGTTGATGAAGTAGCCGCCCCGCGGCACCGCGAAGCGGGTGCCGCCGAAGCGTTCGGCGGCTTTCTCCATGAACGCCTGGAACACCGGCCCGCAGGTCCCGCCGCCCGACGCCCCGCGCCCCAGCGGGCGCGGCTGGTCATGCCCGATATAGCACCCCGCCGCGATGTTCGAACTGTAGCCCACGAACCAGACATCGCGCGAATCGTTGGTGGTGCCGGTCTTGCCCGCCACCGGGATCGGCAGGTTGATCGACCGCCCCGTGCCGCGCTGCACCACCCCCTCCAGCATCGAGGTCAGCTGATACGCCGTGACCGGGTCCATCACCCGCTGGCGCTGCGAGGCGATCCACGGCGATGCGCCCGGCGGCAGCCCGGCCTCGTCGCATTCCACGCACTCGCGCTGGTCGTGGCGAAAGATGGTGCGGCCCCAGCGGTCCTGCACCCGGTCCACGAGCGTCGGCTCCACCCGCTCGCCGCCATTGGCGAACATCGCATAGGCCGCGACCATGCGGAACAGCGTGGTCTCCTGGCTGCCCAGCGCGTTGGCCAGGTTGGTCTGCGCGCGGTCGAACACGCCGAAGCGTTCGGCATAGCGCGCGACCGTGTCCATGCCGATTTCCTGCGCCATGCGCACGGTCATCAGGTTGCGCGACATCTCGATCCCCGTGCGCACCGGGGTCGGGCCGTAGAACCGGTTCGAGGCGTTGGTGGGCCGCCAGATGCCCTGCGGGGTGTCCAGCTCGATCGGCGCGTCCACCACGATCGTCGCCGGCGAAAAGCCCGAATCCAGCGCGGCGGCATAGACGAACGGCTTGAACGCCGAACCCGGCTGCCGCTGGGCCTGCGTGGCGCGGTTGAACACCGAATGCTGATACGAGAACCCGCCCTGCATCGCCAGCACGCGCCCCGAATTGACGTCCATCGCCATGAACGCGCCCTGCACCTCGGGGACCTGGCGCAGGGACCAGCGCTGGAAGCTGCCATCGGTATCCGAGGTCACGGCGCGGACATGCACCACATCGCCCACCGACAGGTTGTCCGACAGCGACCCCCGCGCCCAGTTGATGTCGGAGCGCTCGATCACGCCCGGCGCGTCCACATCCTCGATCCCCAGCCGGGCGCGGTCGGGGCTGACCTCGAGCACGACGGCGGCGTGCCAGCGGTTGCCGAGCTCGATGTCGCGGGCCACGTCGGCGCGCGCAAGCGCCGTGCGCCACTGGTCCTCATCCTCCAGCAGCGCAGGCTCGATGGTCTCGCCGGTGCCGCGCCACGCGCCCTGCTGGCGGTCGTAACGCTCCAGCGCCTCCTGCAGCGCGAGCGCGGCGTAGCGTTGCAGCTCCGGGTCCACGGTGGCGCGGATGCTCAGGCCGCCGCCGAAGAATTCCTCCTCGCCGAACTGCCCCGAGAGCTGGCGGCGGATTTCGTCGGTGAAATAGTCGCGCGGCGGGATCGACTGGCGGAACGAGTCGAAATCGCCCCCCTGCACGGTCAGCAGCGGCTGTGCGCGCGCCGCGTCGTGCTCGGCCTGGCTGATGTAGCCATTGTCCAGCATCTGCCCCAGAACCCAGTTGCGCCGCGCGGTGACCCGTGCGCGCGCGCGAACGGGATGGTATTGCGACGGCGCCTGCGGCAGCGCGGCAAGGAACGCGGCCTCGTGCAGCTCCAGCTCATCGAGCGTCTTGTTGAAGTAGCTCAGCGCGGCGGCGGTGACACCATACGAGTTCTGGCCCAGGAAGATCTCGTTCAGATACAGCTCCAGGATCTGGTCCTTGCTCAGCGTCTGCTCGACCCGGGTCGCCAGGATGATCTCGCGGATCTTGCGCTCGCCGGTGCGGTCGCCCGACAGCAGGAAGTTCTTCATCACCTGCTGGGTGATGGTCGACGCGCCGCGGATCGTCTCGCCACGCGTCGCGACCGCCTCGTAGGCGGCGACCGCGATGGCGCGCGCGTCGAAGCCCGTGTGCTCGTGGAAATTGCGGTCCTCGGCCGAGATGAAGGCCGCCTTGACCATGTCGGGGATATCCTCGACCGGGGTGAACAGGCGGCGTTCATTGGCGAATTCGTCGATCAGCCGCCCCTCGCCCGAAAACACGCGGCTGATGGTGGGCGGCGTGTAGTTGGCCAGTTGCTCATGGCTGGGCAGGTCGCGGCCATACATCCAGAACACGCCGCCGATGGTCAGCGCGACAAAGAAGGTGGAGAGCACCAGGAAGCTGAAGATGCCCCCGAAGAAAGACAGGATTGCGCGCAGCACGAAGGATGGCCTCGAATGGTGGGTGCCCCTCTATACGCGGTCGCGGGCGCAGCGTCAAAACCCCGACCCGGCCGCGCGCGCCCCCTGCAGCGGCCCGGCGCTCACATCTGCGTTCCCTGACGGCGACGGAACACGGCGCGGCGCGCGCCCTTGCAGGCCGACGGGTGCGGCACTAAGACTTGCGAAAGCTTTTCACGCTAGAGCCTGACCCGTGCGCGGGCGGGCCACACCGACAAAGGGCGAGCAGACAATGCAAGATCCGATCGAGACCTACATGAACCTCGTGCCGATGGTGGTTGAACAGACCAGCCGCGGCGAGCGCGCGTATGACATCTTCTCGCGCCTGTTGAAGGAGCGCATCATCTTCGTCACCGGCCCGGTGCATGACGGGATGGCCAGCCTGATCGTCGCGCAGCTGCTGCATCTTGAAGCCGAGAACCCGTCCAAGGAAATCTCGATGTATATCAACAGCCCCGGCGGTGTCGTGACCTCGGGGCTGTCGATCTACGACACGATGCAGTATATCCGGCCGAAGATCTCGACGCTGGTGGTGGGACAGGCCGCAAGCATGGGCTCGCTGCTGCTGGCGGCGGGCGAAAAGGGGATGCGCTTCTCGCTGCCCAATTCGCGGATCATGGTGCACCAGCCCTCGGGCGGGTTCCAGGGCCAGGCCACCGACATCTCGATCCACGCCAAGGAAATCCTCGAGCTGAAGGAGCGGCTCAACCAGATCTACGTCCACCACACCGGCCAGACCCTGAAGAAGGTCGAGGAGGCGCTGGAGCGCGACAACTTCATGACCCCCGAAACCGCGAAGAACTGGGGCCTGATCGACGACATCGTGTCGCGGCGCGATGACGCCGAGGGCGCGGGAACCAGCTGACCCGCTGCGCGCGGCGCAGGCAGCGGCGCCACCGGCACGGGCGCTGACCCAAGTTTTGCATTGTCCCCGTCCGGATGCTGACTTACCTTGGACCTGCGTAAGATGTGCGGCGAGCGGGCATCACGGCGAAAGCGACGGCCACAGAGGTAACGAATGGCAAAGAGCAGCAGCGGCGACAGCAAGAACACTCTCTATTGCTCATTTTGCGGCAAGAGCCAGCATGAGGTGCGCAAGCTGATCGCCGGGCCCACCGTGTTCATCTGCGACGAATGCGTCGAATTGTGCATGGACATCATCCGCGAGGAAACCAAGGGGGCCGGGCTCAAGGCCACGGACGGCGTCCCCACCCCGCGCGAAATCTGCGAGGTGCTTGACGATTACGTGATCGGGCAGATCCACGCCAAGCGCGTGCTGTCGGTGGCGGTGCACAACCACTACAAGCGCCTGCACCACAGCGGCAAGGCCGGCGAGGTCGAGCTGTCGAAATCCAACATTCTGCTGATCGGCCCCACCGGCTGCGGCAAGACGCTGCTGGCGCAGACGCTGGCGCGGATCCTCGATGTGCCGTTCACGATGGCCGACGCCACCACGCTGACCGAGGCCGGCTATGTCGGTGAGGATGTCGAGAACATCATCCTGAAACTGCTGCAGGCCAGCGAATACAATGTCGAACGCGCCCAGCGCGGGATCGTCTATATCGACGAGGTCGACAAGATCACCCGCAAGTCCGACAACCCCTCGATCACCCGCGACGTGTCGGGTGAAGGGGTGCAGCAGGCGCTGCTGAAGCTGATGGAGGGGACCGTCGCCTCGGTGCCGCCGCAGGGCGGGCGCAAGCACCCGCAGCAGGAATTCCTGCAGGTGGACACCACCAACATCCTGTTCATCTGCGGCGGCGCGTTTGCCGGGCTGGACCGGATCATCGCGCAGCGCGGCAAGGGCTCGGCCATCGGCTTCGGTGCCGATGTGCGCGACGAAAGCAAGCGCGAGATCGGCGAGACGCTGCAGGCGCTCGAGCCCGAGGACCTGCTGAAATTCGGGCTGATCCCCGAATTCGTCGGCCGTCTGCCGGTCGTCGCCACGCTCACCGATCTGGACGAGGATGCGCTGATCACCATCCTGACCCAGCCCAAGAACGCGCTGGTCAAGCAGTATCAGCGCCTGTTCGAGATCGAAGGCGCCGATCTGTCCTTCACCGACGAGGCGCTGCGCGCCATCGCCAAGCGCGCCATCGCGCGCAAGACCGGCGCGCGCGGGCTGCGCTCGATCCTCGAGGATATCCTGCTGGACACCATGTTCGACCTTCCGGGGCTGAGCAACGTGACCGAGGTGGTGGTGAACGAGGAAGCCGTGACCTCGGACGCGAACCCGCTGATCATCTATGCCGATCAGTCGCGCGAGCCTGCCAGCGCCGGCTGAGGAGCCGATCCCGATGGTCTGACCCTGCACGCCCCGCCCCGGCGGGGCGTCTGCGTATGGGCGCGCAAATCAACCGGGGTGGACAGTCCACAAGCGGTGCCCGGCGCGGTCGGCGACGCTTTCGCGCCGCACCGCGCCGTCGCGACCGATATCGAATGCCAACGCTCCGCTGCGGCGCAAGTCGATCGGCGACAGCACCTCGCAACGCTGCGGCCGCGTGTCGGGGTCGACCGTGATCACCACCAGCCGCCCGGGTTGGCAAGCCGCGTCCAGCGCCGCGCGCGCGCCGCGCCCGCTCAGATGCACGATCTCGCCGCCCTCCCAGCGCAGCACGACCTCGCCGCGGTCCTCCTCACGGAACGCGCGGGCAAAGGCGGTGGGCTGATCGGCCGCATCGCCATCCGCGGCGAGCCAGTTTCCCGCGGCAAAACTGGCCGAGCGCGGCTGCGACAGCACGCGCCCGCCCTCGGCCATCACCCCCACCAGCGCCGCGTCGCCCGAGATCAGCACCGCCGGGCGTGGCGGCGCGATCCAGCCCGGCAGCACCAGCGCGCAGGCCACCGCGCCCGCCAGCCGCGCCCGCCCCGGCACGATGATCAGCCACAGCGCCCCCAGCGCCAGCCCCGGCAGCACCCAGCCCGGGGGCTGGGTCACCGGCACCACCGCGCCGTCGAGCCCCGCGACCCAACCCGCCACGGCCAGGATCCAGCGCGTGCCCAGCTCCATCAGCCACAGCGCCGGCGCGGCCAGCCCCAGCGGCGCCAGCACCGCCGCCAGCACCGCCGCGGGCATGATCAGCGATCCCATCAGCGGCACCGCCAGAAGGTTGGCCAGCAGCCCGTATTCCGACAGCCGGTGGAACTGCGCCGCCGCCACCGGCGCCGTCGCCAGCCCCGCCACGGTCGAACAGATCACCAGCGACACCGCCGGCATCGCCCAGCGCGGCACGCGCGCGCGCCAGGCGCGGTCCTCGCGCAGCAGTCCGAACACGCCCACCAGCGCCACCGTGGCGGCAAACGACATCTGGAACCCCGCGCCCAGCAGCGCCTCGGGGCGCAGGCACAGGATCAGCGTGGCGGCGATGGCGACCGAGCGCAACGAGATCGCGCGCCGCTCCAGCAGCACCGCGACCAGCATCACGGCGACCATCACGAAGGCCCGTTCGGTGGCCACGTTCCCCCCCGACAGGAGCAGGTAGAACGCCCCTGCCCCCAACGCCCCCACCGCAGCGAGCTTGCGGGTCGAGACCCGCAGCGCCAGCGGCGGCGCCAGCGAGAGCGTCAGCCGCAGCGCCCCGAACACCACCCCGGTCAGCAACCCCATGTGCAGCCCCGAGATCGCCAGCAGATGCGCCAGGTTCGAATCGCGCAGCTCCTGCATCCGCGCGCGGCTGATGCCCGAGCGGTCGCCGGTCAGGATCGCGGCAGCGAATGCGCCGGTATCGCCGGGAAGCTCCGCCTGCACCGCCGCCGAGATACGCATCCGCAGCCGGTGCACGCCCAGCCCCGCGCGCCCCTCGGCGGCGGGCTCCAGCGCCAGCACGGGGGTGCGGGTGTAACCCACCGCGCCCAGGCGCTCGAACCACGCGTGGCGGCGGAAATCGAAACCGCCGGGCTCGGATGGCGCGTTGGGCGGTGACAGATGGCCCGTCAGGATCACGCGCAGCCCCGGTTCGGGATCGATGAACCCCTGCGCCCCATGCAACGAGACGCGCACCCGCTCGGGCGTGCGCGCCGCTTCGCGCCGCTCCAGCACCACCTGATCGAGCGTCAGCCGCACCGCGTCCGACCCCGACCGGTCGACGATCACCACCCGCCCCTCGATCGCGCCGTAATAGTGCCGATCCAGCACCGGCGCGGCCACCTGATGCGCGCGCAACCCGGCAATCCCCGCCCCCGCCGCCAGGATCGCAAGCCCCAGCGCCAGCGGCGCAGCGTCTTCGGGCAGCCGCCAGCCCAGCCCCACAAGGAGCGCCACCGCCGCCGCCAGCGCCGCCCATTCCGCCGCCGTCGGCTCGCGCGGCAGCGCGAAATAGGCGCCGATCCCGCAGGCCAGCAGCACCGGGACGAACAGCATCAGCCGCCCGCGCAGCCCGGCCACCCAGCGCAGCGACAGCCACGCCGGCAGCGCCGCTCCGGGCCCCGGCTCGCCCGCAACCCTTGTCTCCACCGTGGCGAATCCCTAAGACATGGCCCAGCCGGCCCCTGCCGCACTGTCCTGCAACGTGGTTACGCAAAGGTTAACAGCGGCGATGCCCGACCCCAGCAACTCCCGCCCCGTGGTCACGCGCTTCGCGCCCTCGCCCACCGGCTTCCTGCATATCGGCGGCGCGCGCACGGCGCTGTTCAACTGGCTTTATGCGCGCGGGCGCGGCGGCAGGTTCCTGTTGCGGATCGAGGATACCGACCGCGCGCGCTCCTCGGCCGAGGCCACCGACAAGATCCTGTCGGGCCTGCGCTGGCTGGGCCTGCACTGGGACGGCGAGGCCATCAGCCAGGCCAGCCGCGCCGACCGCCACGCCGAGGTCGCGCATGCGATGCTCGCCGCCGGCACCGCCTACAAGTGCTTCGCCACCCCCGCCGAGATCGAGGCGTTCCGCGAGGCCGCGCGCACCGAGGGGCGCTCGACCCTCTTCCGCTCGCCCTGGCGCGACGCGGATCCGGCCACCCACCCCGATGCGCCCTTCGCCGTCCGTATCAAGGCCCCGCAGACCGGCGAGACGGTGATCGACGATGCCGTGCAGGGCCGCGTGCGGATCGGCAACGACCAGCTCGACGACATGATCGTGCTGCGCTCGGACGGAACGCCCACCTACATGCTGGCGGTGGTGGTGGACGATCACGACATGGGCGTGACGCATGTGATCCGCGGCGACGATCACCTCAACAACGCCGCGCGGCAGATGCTGGTCTATCACGCGATGGGCTGGGACGTGCCGGTCTGGGCGCATATCCCGCTGATCCACGGCCCCGACGGCAAGAAGCTCTCCAAGCGCCACGGTGCGCTGGGGATCGAGGAATACCAGGCGATGGGCTACCCCTCGGCGGCGCTGCGCAACTATCTGGCGCGGCTGGGCTGGAGCCACGGCGACGACGAGTTCTTCACCGACGCGCAGGCGCTGGAGTGGTTCGATCTGGACGGCATCAACCGCGCCCCGGCACGGCTGGATTTCAAGAAACTGGATCATCTGAGCGGGCAGCACCTGAGCGTCGCCGAGGATGCTGCGCTGCTGCATGAGATCGACGCCTATCTGGCGGCGGCCGGCCAGCCAGCGCTGGGCGCGGCGCAGCGCAGCGCGCTGGAAACGGCGCTGCCAGTGGTCAGGGATCGCGCGAAGAACTTCGGGCAACTGCTTGAAAAGGCGCATTTTGCGCTAACCGAGCGGCCGCTGGATACCGATGAGAAATCGGCTCGGGCGCTTGACTCTGTATCCCGTAGTATACTGCGGGAATTGACGCCGCAGCTGCAAACTGCTAAATGGCGCCGAGACAGTCTGGAGGAGGTTGTGACGTCCGCAGCCCAGGCGCACGGGATGGGGTTGGGCAAGCTTGCCCAGCCACTTCGCGCAGCGCTTGCGGGTCGCAGCGCCACTCCAAGCGTGTTCGACATGATGCTCGTGCTGGGCCGGGAGGAGACCCTCGCCCGGATCGAAGATGTGACGGCCTGACGGTTTCGGCACCGCCAGCCGCGATGGCCAGATGCTCCTGCGCGCCATGGCGGTCGCAGGCAGACCGGAAAGGACGTGCAATGCCTGACAACACCTCGACCGCGACGCTCAGCCTTGGGGGCAAATCCTACGAACTGCCGGTCCACTCGCCCAGCGTCGGGCCCGATGTGATCGATATCCGCAAGCTCTACGCCGAGGCGGACGTGTTCACCTTCGATCCGGGCTTCACCTCGACCGCCGCGTGCCGGTCCACCATCACCTATATCGACGGCGATGTGGGCGAGCTGCTCCATCGCGGCTATCCCATCGACCAGCTGGCCGAGAAGTCGCATTTCCTCGAAGTCTGCTACCTGCTGCTTTATGGCGATCTGCCCAGTGCCGCGCAGCTCGAGGATTTCGAGACCCGCGTCACCCGCCACACCATGCTGCACGAGCAGATGCAGTATTTCTTTCGCGGGTTCCGCCGCGATGCGCACCCGATGGCGATCATGGTGGGCGTGGTGGGCGCGATGTCGGCGTTCTACCATGACAGCACCGACATTTCCGATCCCTGGCAGCGCGAGGTCGCCGCGATCCGCATGATCGCGAAGATGCCCACCATCGCCGCCTGGGCCTACAAGTATTCCATCGGTCAGCCCTTCGTCTATCCGAACAACCGGCTCGATTACGCGGCCAACTTCCTGCACATGTGCTTTGCCGTCCCGGCCGAGGATTACGTCGTCGACCCGATCCTGGCGAAGGCGATGGACCGGATCATGATGCTGCACGCGGATCACGAGCAGAACGCTTCGACCTCGACCGTGCGGCTGGCGTCAAGCTCGGGGGCGAATCCGTTCGCGTCGATCGCGGCGGGGATCGCGTGCCTGTGGGGGCCTGCGCATGGCGGCGCCAACCAGGCCTGCCTGGAAATGCTGCGCGAGATCGGCACCGTGGACCGGATCCCCGAATACATCGCACGCGCCAAGGACAAGTCGGACCCGTTCAAGCTGATGGGCTTCGGCCACCGCGTCTACAAGAACTTCGACCCCCGCGCGAAGGTGATGAAAAGCTCGGCCGACGAGGTCCTGGCGCTCCTGGGGATCGAGGACAACGAGACCCTGAAGGTCGCCACCGAACTGGAGCGCATTGCGCTGGAGGACGAGTATTTCGTCGAAAAGAAGCTCTATCCGAATGTCGATTTCTATTCGGGCATCATCCTGAACGCGATGGGCTTTCCGACCTCGATGTTCACGCCGATCTTCGCGCTGTCGCGCACCGTCGGCTGGATCAGCCAGTGGAAGGAAATGATCACCGACCCCGAGCAGAGGATCGGCCGGCCACGCCAGCTCTATACCGGCGCCGCGCGGCGCGACTATGTCGAGGTCGAGCACCGCTGAGAACCGCCCGCCCGCCGCGACCGCGTCCCGACCCCGGCCTGCCCGCGCAGGCCGGGGTTTTGCATGCCTGCGCTTTGCAAAGCGAGTCTGCGGCGCGCGCCCCTGCCGGCCGGCGCCAGACTTTGCAAACAAACCCCCTGCAATCGCCGCGAGTTTGCAGATTTTCCACCCCTTGCGGCCCCGTGGTGCCGATAACATCGTTGCGCACCCACCCCGCGCGCAGGTAACGAAAAACGCAGACGGAGGGAGGAGACCGCCATGCCATACGCCGACATCCACACCCGGTCCATCACCGAGCGCGATGCGTTCTGGATGGAGCAGGCGCAAGCCATCGACTGGGTGCAGCCGCCCTCGAAAGCGCTGTTCGACGATCACGCGCCGCTTTACGAGTGGTTCGTCGACGGACAGGTCAACACCTGTTACAACGCGCTCGACCGCCATGTGCAGGCCGGGCGCGGCGATCAGGTCGCGGTGATCCATGACAGCCCCGTCACCGATACCAGGGCGAAGATCACCTATGCCGAGATGCGCGAGCGCGTGGCGAAACTGGCCGGGGCGCTTGCGGCGCAGGGCGTGGGCATGGGCGACCGGGTGGTGATCTACATGCCGATGGTCCCCGAGGCGCTGGTCGCGATGCTGGCCTGCGCGCGCATCGGGGCGATCCATTCGGTGGTCTTCGGCGGCTTCGCCTCGGCGGAACTGGCCAAGCGGATCGACGACGCCAAGCCCTGCGCGATCATCGCCGCCTCCTGCGGGATCGAACCGGGCCGCGTGGTCCATTACAAGCCGCTGCTGGACGGCGCCATCGACATGGCTGCGCACAAGCCCGATTTCTGCGTGATCTTCCAGCGCCCGCAGGAACGCGCCGCGCTGATCCCGGGCCGCGACCACGACTGGGAGGCGTTCCAGGCCGACGCCGCGCCCGCCGACTGCGTGCCGGTTCCGGGCAACCACCCGGCCTATATCCTCTACACCTCGGGGACCACGGGCCAGCCCAAGGGCGTGGTGCGCGCCACCGCCGGGCATCTGGTCGCGCTCGCCTGGACGATGAAGAACCTCTACAACGTCCACCCCGGCGAGGTGTTCTGGACCGCCTCGGATGTCGGCTGGGTCGTGGGACACAGCTACATCTGCTACGGGCCGCTGATCCACGGCGCCACCACCATCGTGTTCGAGGGCAAGCCCGTCGGCACCCCCGACGCCGGCACCTTCTGGCGCGTGATCGAGGACTACGGCGTCACCTCGTTCTTCACCGCCCCCACCGCGTTCCGTGCCATCAAGCGCGAGGACCCGAAGGGCGAGCTGGTGCGCGAGTATGACCTGTCGTCGCTGCGCGCGCTGTTCATGGCGGGTGAGCGCGCCGATCCCGACACCATCCACTGGGCGCAGGACAAGCTGGGCGTGCCGGTGATCGATCACTGGTGGCAGACCGAAACCGGCTGGGCCATCGCCGGCAACCCGATGGGGCTGGAGCCGCTGCCGGTGAAGGTCGGCAGCCCCTCGGTCCCGATGCCGGGCTACGACGTGCAGATCCTGGACGAAGCCGGCCACCCCCTGCCCGCGGGCGAACTGGGCGCCATCGCCATCAGGCTGCCGCTGCCGCCGGGCACGCTGCCCACCCTGTGGAACGCCGAAGCGCGGTTCCGCAAGTCGTATCTCGAGCACTTCCCCGGCTATTACGAGACCGGCGACGCCGGCTATCTGGACGAGGACGGCTATGTCTACATCATGGCGCGCACCGACGATGTCATCAACGTCGCCGGCCACCGGCTGTCCACCGGCGGCATGGAAGAGGTGCTGGCCAGCCACCCCGATGTCGGCGAATGCGCGGTGATCGGCGTTGCCGATCCGCTCAAGGGCCAGTTGCCGCTGGGGCTGTTGTGCCTCAACAAGGGCGTCGAGCGCGACCCGGCCGAAGTGGTGGCCGAATGCGTCAAGCTGGTGCGCGACCGGATCGGCCCGGTGGCCGCGTTCCGCCACGCCGCCGTGGTGGACCGGCTGCCCAAGACGCGCTCGGGCAAGATCCTGCGCGCGACGATGGTCAAGATCGCCGATGGCGAAACCCCGCCCGTGCCCGCAACGATCGACGACCCCGCGATCCTGGACGAGATCGCGGCGGCGCTGGAGCCGCTGGGATTTGCCAAGGGGCGCTGATCGCACTGGTCAATGCGGAGGGCGTTGCATATTTTTCGGGAAGTGATTGTCGTGTTTCGTTTCGTGGTATGTGCAGGTATTCATGTCGTTGCAGCTGATTGATCACCCCGGGATGGTGCCCCCCCATGCCGCCCCCCCGGCCCGACGCGCCGGGGTCGTCGCCTGTCCCTTGCGGAGGGCGCGGAGATGAGGCCCCACCCCGACAGCCAGGCCGGCGGGGACCACCAGGCCCACGGCCCGGTGCTGCTGATCGACGATACACCCTCGCTGCGCATGACCTGCGAAGCGATCCTGAAATCCGCCGGCCACCCGGTCATTGCCGCAGCCGACGCCGCCACCGGGCTTGATCTGTTCGCCCGGCATGCGCCCCGCGTCGTGGTGCTGGATCTCATGCTGCCCGACATGGACGGGCTCGAGGTGCTGGCGAAGATGCGCGCCGCCAGCGATGCGGTGGCGGTGATCGTCATCACCGCGAATCGCTCGATCGACCGGGCGGTCGAGGCGATGCGCGCCGGAGCGCACGAGTTCCTGGTCAAGCCCATCGGTCGCGACCAGTTGCTGAACGCTGTCGCCGACGCCTTCGCCGCCATGGACCGGCGGCACCCGCCGCAGCCCGAGCGCCGCAACGCCGCGCCGCAGTCGTTACCCCCCTTCATTGGCCGCTCCGAACCGATGCAGGACGTGTATCGCATGATCCGCTCGGTGGCGCGGTCCACCGCGACGGTGTTCATCACCGGCGAAAGCGGCACCGGCAAGGAGCTTTGCGCCGAAGCCGTGCACCAGCTCTCGCCCCGCAGAAGCGCGGCGTTCATCGCGCTCAATTGCGGCGCGATCCCGGTCGATCTGCTGGAATCCGAGGTCTTCGGCCACCTCAAGGGCGCGTTCACCGGCGCCATCGCCGACAAGCCCGGCGCCGCCGCCGCCGCCGATGGCGGCACGCTGTTTCTGGACGAGGTCTGCGAGATGGATCTGAACCTGCAGACCAAGCTGCTGCGGTTCCTGCAGACCTCGACCATCACGCCGGTCGGTGCAACGCTCCCGCGCAAGGTCGATGTGCGCATCGTCTGCGCCACCAACCGCGACCCGATGGAAGAGGTCCGCGCCGGTCGCTTCCGCGAGGATCTGTATTACCGGCTCCACGTGGTCCCCATCCACATGCCGCCCCTGCGCGCGCGCGGTGACGACATCGTCGAGATGGCCGAGATCCTGCTGCGGCGGCTGGCGCAGGAGGAAGGCCGCGAACTGCGCAGCATCTCGCCGGAAGTGCGCCAGATCCTGCGCACCGCACCCTGGCCCGGCAATGTGCGCCAGTTGCTCAACGTGCTGCGCAATGTGGTGGTGTTGCACAACGGCCCCGTGCTGCGCGCCGACATGCTGCCGAGCACGCTGCGCGCGGGCGTGACGATCGGTCCTGCTTCGCCCCCGGCGGCGGGGCATCCCGCGCCCGCAGCGGATGGGGGCACCGCCGCCCCCGACGCGCCCTCGGGCTTTGCCGGCATGACGCTCGACGAGATCGAACGCCGCGTCATTACCGATGCCATCACCCGGCACGGTGGCTCGATCACGCGCGCCGCGCGCGAACTCGCGGTGTCGCCCTCGACGCTGTATCGCAAGCGCGCGGCCTGGATGGACGGCTCCGACAGCGGCTGACCGGGCCGCGCTGTTGCCGAAATACAAGTGTGCGGCGGTGTGCCGAGCCGGGCGGCAGGGCGGCGTTGCCACGGGGCGCGCCCATCCGGCATATCGGAACTGTCCCGGCAAGAAGAGCGCATGATGTCCCATGTCGACGATCATCCGCTGCGTTACGCGCTCTCGAACGAGCTGCACGCGCGGCCCTTTTCGGCGGTCGATGCCCCGTGCATGGCCGCCTTCGTCGCGCTGAAGCCGCCCGCGGATGCCGCCGGGCGCGACAAGTCCTGTGACCGCACGCATCTCGAGCAACTGCTCGACCGTCATGGCGCGCCGCTTCCCGCGCGCGAGGCCACGCATCACGCCACCGCGATCGGCCGCCACCACCTGAAATGGGAAAGCCACACCGAGTTCGTGACCTACACCGCGGTCGAACCCGGGCTGAGCGAGCGCCCCTTCGATCCGCGCCTGTTCGAGGTGTTCCCCCCCGACTGGCTTGCCACCGCCCCCGGCGCACGGGTGAGTTCCATCCTGTTCCGGGTCGATTTCATCCCCCCCGAGCTCGACCGCATCCGCACCCTGCTGACCGACTGGTTCGAGATGGAAAGCGTCGCCGTGTCCGAGGTTCTGGACGGCGCCGCGATCATCGCCAGCGACTTCCGGATCGACCGCTCGGGGCACACCCGGATGGCGGTGTTTGTCCGCCCCGAGACCGGGCCGCGCCGGATCGGGCGCATCCTGCAACGGCTGTGCGAGATCGAGACCTACAAGTCCATGTCGATGCTGGGCCTGGCGCGCGCCCGCGCGCTCAGCCCGCGGATGGGCGAGCTTGACCAGCGGCTCAACCAGCTGACCGAGGCGATGACCGGCCCCGGCACCAGCGCCGAGGACACGCTCGGCGCGCTGCTGGAGATCTCGGCCGAGCTGGAGCGGATGCTGGTGCAGTCCTCGTTCCGCTTCGGGGCCACGGGCGCCTACGAGGCGATCGTGCACCAGCGCATCGAGGTGATGCGCGAGGAACGCTTCGACGGTCGGCAGACCTTCAACGAGTTCATGATGCGTCGCTACGACCCGGCCATGCGGACCGTCAAATCGGCGCAGGCGCGGCTGGCCAGCATGGCCGACCGCGCCATGCGCGCCGGCACGCTGCTGAGCACGCGCGTGGATGTCGAACGCTCGGCCCAGAACCAGAAGCTCCTGGAAAGCATGGACCAGCGCGCCGACATGCAGCTGCGCCTGCAACGCACCGTCGAGGGGCTGTCGGTGGTCGCGATCAGCTATTACGGGGTGAACCTGGCCGCGAACATGGCGATGCCGCTGGCCGAGCCGCTGGGGCTGGGCCGCGCGCTGGTGATGTTCGCGCTCACCCCGCTGGTGGTGGGCACCGTCTGGCTGGTGATGCGCCGCATCCGCACCCGGCTGGAGCGCGCGCCGCGCGGCTGAACGGGGACTGGCCCGCCGCGCCTCGGGCCGGTCGGCCCACCCACCCGCCCCC
>LFIK01001973.1_pt1 | contig 16464 bp, 22 predicted proteins | sample 643401 | NCBI WGS metagenome assembly LFIK01 (sample SAMN03777447, study PRJNA286221) | soda lake metagenome | biome: soda lake; feature: Kulunda steppe; material: water; isolation source: sample T5-Br brine of Lake Tanatar-5 | place: Russia: Kulunda steppe | collected 2010-07
AAGCGCTGGATTGTGCTGCCCAACCAGGTGTGCAACACAATTGCACACACACATGCACGCACGCACACACAATGGCACACACACACATGCACGCGCACACGCACACACACACACGCACACACACACACACACACATACGTGCACGCGCACACGCGCACACAAACACATGCACGCGCACACGCGCACACACACACACACGCACGCACGCGCACGCGCGCATGCACGCATACGGACACATGCGCGCACACGCACACGCGCACACACACACACACACACACATGCACGCACATACACACACATGCATGCGCACATGCGCACGCACACACACACACACATGCACGCGCACACACGCACACACACACACACGCACACGCACGCGCGCATGCACGCATACGGACACATGCGCGCACACGCACACACACACACATACACACACGCACGCACGCACGCACGCGCACGCATACACACACATGCACACACACACACTCACACACACACACACACGTGCACGCACATGCATGTGCGCGCGCACACGCGCACACTCGCATGCATGGACACACACGCACACGCACACACGCGCACACGCACGTGCATGCGCACATGCACGGACATGCACACACACGCGCACACGCACACACACATACACACACATGCACGCACATGCACGCACACACGCATGCATGCATACACACGCAAACACACGCACACACACGCACGCACACGCGCGCGCACACACACAAACACACACACACATACACACACACACACACACATACGTATGTGCATACACACACATGCATGTGCACGCGCACGCGCGCAACTCGTATGCATGTACACACACACTCACACACGCACGCACACGCATGCATGCATACACACGCAAACACACGCACACACACGCACGCACACGCGCGCACACACACAAACACACACACATACACACACACATACGTATGTGCATACACACACATGCATATGCACGCGCACGCACATGCACGCACACCGTACCGCGTGCAAAAAGTTGTCTTGTACCTGTTCCCGTACCCGTAGCCGTACTCCCGTACTGTGCAATGTTTCCATGTAGTTAACTATATTAGCAAATCAGATAATACTCCCTCCCTGTCCAACATTCAACCATTACTATCACACGGTCCCTTGCAAGTTAATGACGCGCTCGGTTGAAATGCGGTTGAAAAATTTTCAGCCGCGTTTCAACCGCTTCAACCGCATTTCAACCGAGCCAGGAAATTTCTGACGAAATATCAGCCTTCATATCATTCTTGTGGGTGTGGTGGGCACTGGTTTTAAACAACAAAAAATGTTGAAACTCTCGCAGGCTGTTACGCGAGCATGGCCTTGAAAACTGAAAGCTAAACATAACTCCTCAACACACACTCTATCCAACATGCGGACAAAGTAATAAGAACGAAAATGAGGTTTAGGTTACACAGCTGTACTACAGCTGACAGCTGTCAGCTGTACTACAGTAGTACTTGCCGAGGGCAGCTTAGCTGAAAAGGAGGTCAGGGTTTAACACCAAATGCTATCATGGGCAGAAAACCTCCCTTGGCAGCGCCGTACCACCTATCTCATTGAGATCACATACTGTGAAGACACTCGCCCTGAGCAGCAGCTCCAAGCTGCCCATGCTCAGCATGGTCACCTTAGATAGCATTGCAGAAAACCATGTTCTTCACGTTATTCTCTTAGGTGTAGGGGTTGTTATTTTTACAGGGGTTGTTTTTCCCCACACTTTGGTTCCTCTGAAGAGTCTCGGCCTTGACTCACAAAGAGTTAAGAAACTTGCTCTCAAGCTCCATGCTCGAGCTCATGAGCTCATGAGCTCATTCAGTGCACTATGTTCATAAGCTTGTTCAGGCCAGACGTTCTCTTGAGCATTCAAACCAATCAGGAGAGGTCTGCTGGCTTGTCTGCCTGCAACCCTCCTGATCCTCACTGACCGCCCTTTTCTTTTCTGGTGAAGGGGCTTTTCTTCCCAAGTGGCCCCTTTTAAATAATTGATGCGAGGAGCTTTTTGCTGCTAGCGTAGTTTTTCTGTTCTTTGCTATCGGTGAAAAAGCTCCAAAGGCAAAAGGTGGTTTGGTAAATGATAAATGGCCATTGTTCCTTCCTTGTTCCTCGAGTGAGCTCACTCAGTGCACACGTGTAAGGAATGCTATAAGAAGGGTCCTTTATGGGCTGGCTGGGGAACAATCCCCGTTAATGAATTGGCCTGACCTCAGTCCAGCCCGAAGCCTGAGCCTGGTGGTTGGTTAGGTAGTTGGAGGTGATCTGGTGATCAAGGAAAGCCTGGTTTCGTTACACTCTGTGGCCATTGGAACTGTTGAACTGAAGCAGACTTGCAGGCACTTGTCAGATTGCCAAACTTGAAGTGACTCCAGGACCTCAAGCAGCCTCAAGGCTGTTGCAAACATCAGACTTCTATTGCCCTAGCTAGGCCTATGGGTCCGTTTTTCTGCTGCCATGGCCTATTGATCAACTCTGTACACATGTGTCATGACACATGATCATGCAAACCCCCATTTGGGACATGTCCAACTGTACAGTTACATTGGTGGTGGCACGGTCTTCACTTACGGCATCGTCCGGCTCATCCAGCAACCATTGCCATTCCATTTGATGGAACACCTACATTTTCACACACAGGAGGGGCCAACAACCCTAATAAGCACATTCGAGCTGTCGAGACAAGCTTGAATCGAAGCATCGCAATCTTCACATGCTCTCTCACCTTTGAGGGGGATTATGCTCCCCTCGGTAGAAGTTTACGCTCCCCTTCGCGTCCACGTGCCGTCTGAGCGACTGGGACATCCCAACTCAAAGACATTTTAAAGCATTTTCCATTTCTTTACTGAGGTAAAGGACAGCAATGAAGGGTGAGTAAGGTGCTTAAGCTGCGCGTGCCTCGGACCTCTAGCGCATCGCGCATTAGGTCCCCTCGCTCCCTCCATGAGAACCACCCCCTTGTCTGTGTGCACAGCTACTTTCAAAATGCATCTGCGAGCCCTTGTCTTTATGCTCATCTCACAGGTATGCACCCACTGGACGCGCTAACATCTGAGGAGATCCGTGTGGCCGCGAGCGTGGCAAAGCAAGCTGCAAAGGAGAGGGGTCATGCTGCTCAGGAGGGGAACTACCTCTTTAGTGACATCACCCTCAAGGTGTGTACGTGCAGTTCTGCCATCCGCTCGCGGACGGTCCTTCCGAGTTTTGCAAACCCATGTGATCCTTGTTCACATGGTTGCCTTTGCAAACATTCGGATGAAGGCACCGCAAAAAAGCATATAGAACTCTTAAATCATCACTTCTCCTGATGCGTTAAGCACCTGGGTGCAAAGGTGGTTAACCCAACCCAGCTGGGCGCTGATTAATTGTGTGAGATGTCAAGCACGTGCACCCATGTGCCTTCGATTACCGCGTATGAAGACCTTGCAGAGAAGGGTCGCCAAACAAATCATGCACTCCATCCGTGCTCGAGCTCTCAGCCTCCACCTTTTGCTATCAGATCCTGGTACTGGTCTGAAGCACTCTAAGCAGGGTAGCACCCTGATTTCTCAGGGCCTGTGCACCACAACTTTATGTATTGTGGATGGGGCGAAAATAAATAAAGTTGTGGTCCCTGGCCTATGCGCCACTACTTCATTTATTATCGTCCCATCCCTTGAGGTCATATGCCTCAACATTTTCACTGCCTGAGCTCTCAAGCTGGCGAGCCTGGCCATAAGCTGCTTCCACAATCGTGTGTACATTCGCACACGCGTACTGTGCCCACACTTGCGATGGCACCTGCACCCGCTCCTGCTCCCACACCCACACACATACACCTGTGCACCCACAAACATGCACCTTCACACACACGCACGCTCAAAACGAGCACACGCACCCCAAAACACACACATACGGACACGCATGCACACACACATACACACACAGCCGAGCTAGATGAAGTTAGTGCGCTGGAGTGAGCCATATAAGGATTGCTTCTGCTGTCTGACAGCTCTTACTGCTTGAGTGCTCACACCATCGCATCCGTGACCTATGCGTGTGCGCCATGCAGGAGCCCCTGAAGGCAGACTACCTGGCCTGGAAGAACGAGGGCGCTGCCCTGCCACCTCGCGAGGCCTCGGTGTGCCTGCAAGCCCTGCCCAACCCTCTGGTGCTATGCTGCTGTGTAGACTTGAAGGCAGAGTCCGTGACGAGCTGGAAAGAGGTGAGGGCGTGAAGAGCTGCTAAGGCAGAGTCGGTGACGAGCTGGAAAGAGATGAGGGCGTGCATAGCTGCTGAGGCAGAGTCGGTGACAAGCTGGAAAGAGATGAGGGCGTGCAGAGCTGCAAGGCACAGTCGGGCCTTGTACCTCGCAGGCATGGAGGTAGTAGTGCACACCGCCTGAGTGTATTGGACAGCCAAGGGGCCATGCCTGGATCCGAGAACTGGTGGGCTGAATGTCTAGGCGCAATGCTCCTCCTGCACACTTGTAATGCCAAGGAGGCCTTATGCTAGGAGGGGTGTGAGATCCGGGGAGGGGAGGTCTGGCTCACGCGCTCCTGCATGCCAGCACATGTTAGGGCACATGCTGGGATGCTACAAGGTCAAGGCTGAGGGCCCATGAGCTCCCAAGGCCCCAATTGTGCAAACTCGTGCACTCATCCGCACGTTCACATGTGCCTGATGTGCCACCTAAGGCCGCCCTGCTGATGCAAGCATGCGTGTGTGCGCGTGCGGCTCTTTGCTCTCAAGCGGAACTCTCCCATCACCCCCCCTCCCTCTCCCCTATATCCATGCAACTGTAGGTTCCAGATGCCCAGCCTTGGGCCACTCCCGACGACTGCGCGCGCGCTGAGGAGATTGCCAAGGCAGATGAGGGGTTCAAGAAGCTTCTAGCAGAGCGCTACGGCGTCACCAACATGGACCAAGTGGTCTGCGACCCTTGGTGCGGGGGAGGGGAGGGGAGGGGGGGGTGTCTTTGGCTTACAGTGGGAGAGAGGGTGGGTAGGAGGCGGCAGCTAGGATTTGGAGGCTTCTTTGGGGCTCTTGTGGGATGTGTGCTGGCAGATACTTGAGGTGGCAGCTGGGCCTGATAGACTTCGTCGCAACCCATAGATGATTGTCACCTGTGGTGCGAAGTATCAAGGGGCTCTGCACGGAAGGCAGGCCCCCGGCCCTGACCCACCTTTCATTTGAAAGGAATGTTATTGTGTTGCCCCATTGTGCTCGGCAACTGAAACATGGCTCTCTTGATCCCATCCACAGGTCTATCCATGCCATGCCAGAGGGCCTGCAGGTAACCTGTGGAGGCCTGTGTGGTGTAGCAGGCGCACTTGCACGGCAAAGCTAGCAGGAGCTTGTCTCAGTGCAGCAATCAATGTGCCACAGGCACTCCTATGTTCACTTAAAGGTTTGCTGCTCTGCCCCTGTCCTCCACTAGTTTCAGCCTTTCGTAGCTGCTGTAAAGTATGGACACTGCAGCACTTATCGTCCAGCTCACTGCAGCAGTTGTCCTCAATGGGGGCTCGGTTTGGACCTGTGCCTGCAGGGCATCAAAATCATGCAGATTTTTGTGTACCTGAGGTCCTGCCCCGACGACAACCAGTACGCCCATCCCCTGGACATCATGCCCTTTGTGGACGTCCTGAGCAACAAGGTGATCATCACTGCTGCTGCGACTCGCAGTGTGCTTAGGCACAGCACTCCCAGACTGCTGGGGGGCCGTGCCTGAGCTCCTGGCAGTGCCTCTGGCGGTAGACAGGCCGAGAGGTATGCCACAAGGGGCTGCTGCACAAGGTGCCTTTCCGCGTCTAATGGTGTCGCTGTTTGAGGACTGTGTGAATGCACAGACAGCATGCCCTCTGCCTGCTCTGGCCCACAGGCTGGCGGTCAAGGTTTGCGATGCAAGGGTGGAGATAGCTCAGGCGTACCACCTGGCAGCACGCACCAGCTTCATGCGCCGCATGCGACTGACCATGTGGCGCGCGTCTGCAGGTGATCCGGATCGACATGCACGACACCCCTCCTGCTATCAACAAGGAGGACAGCAACTACCACAGCAAGCTGTTTGACCCAGCCAAGATGCGCAAAGACATCAAGCCCCTGAATGTCGTGCAGCCAGAGGGCCCAAGCTTCAGGTGCATATTCGGAAAGCCAGGCAGAGCATGCATTGCTCCTGGAAATAGTTATGGCCTCGCACCAAGCGCATGGTGGTCCACATGATCACACACGTATAATGATAAATATACATGTACGCAAATGCTACAGCCAGTGCATGGTGTCATCCAGATGATCAAATGTCTACGTCTCACAGCCGATACTTGGTGTGATCCAGCACACTGCCTGAGCTGCACAGCTGCGCAAAAAAATGTTCGAGTGACTGTCCGAAGATAGCCTGCCCTGCTCAAAAAGCAAATCAGATGGCCCTCAGATTGTGGGCAGGGGCCTCTAAGTTGCATCCCCTTCCTGTTCTGGTCATGCCCGGTTTGCTCCTCTGGGCATCATGGGGCAGTGCTACAGCCGCTGTGCTCCCCGTAGCTGTCCAGGGATGCACCACATGAGTGTTAAGCTATCTCATTGGCGTTAAGCTGTCTTACTGGTGACAGCGATGGGCGATGCAGCACCACCATCCAGGCCACTGCGGCTGTTGTCTCTTGCTTGTGCAGCGTGTCTGGAAGCAAAGTGAGCTGGTGCAAGTGGGACATGCACATTGGTTTCAACTCCCGGGAAGGCCTGGTCCTGAGGTGAGGCAGATGCAAGTGCGCAGCTGTCATGGCAATTGGCTGCGTGTGCAGGCAGCTCAGCAGCACTGAGCTTAAGCGCGCAAGGTGCGCATCTGCCCTTTTCTTCTCTGGGCTGGGTTATGCACTGTGCTTGAGTTGGCCAAGCATGGCCGGGCAGCTTGCATTATGCACCGGAAGATGCCCTGCAGGAATCTCTCATGCTGATGCTTGCTACTGTCACCTCTCGTTACCATTACCTAAGCATGTTATACACAAGCCTTGTGTGTTTCCTTTTGTACAAGGTTTATGTGTGCCTCCTGATGGAACGGATAAGAGCTGGTGATTGCACACCCTGCTGCCTTGAAAAGCTGTACCTAGGCCCTCAGCACTGCAAGTGCGGCACACTTTAAAAGCAAGGAGCATGATGCATAGGCATCTAGAGGCCCTTCTCTCTAGTCATGCATCAATCTAGAGTCATCCCTCAGTGCTTTTTGGGACCTTAGAGCCATCCCTCAGTGCTCTTAGGGACCTTAAAGCCATCCCTCAGTGCTCTTTGGGACCTTAGCGTCATCCCTCAATGCTCTTTGGGACCTTAGAGCCACCCCTCAGTGCTTTTCGGGTCCTTAGCGTCATCTCTCAGTGCCCTTTGGGACCTGGTGCGATATGCTGCAGCGATGTCACGTATGAGGGTCGCCCGGTCCTGCACCGCTTCAGCCTGGTAGAGATGGCTGTACCTTACGCGGATCCACGGGTGCGCATTGTCCTGCTATGAGTGTCTCGTACTTAACAGGAAGGACAGATGTGGGCAAGCTTGTGGCATTCATCAAAGTAGTTGTGCATGAGTCGGTATGGGCTTTGGGATCCGGAGGAGCTCTGCAGCGCTCAAGGAAGAAGTTCTAGCGCAGATGCATAAGTTTTTTGCGCCAGTGGTAGTTCTGGCGTTGATGGGAAGAGCCCTGGCGCTTCAGGAAAGAAGAAGCTCTAACAATGAAGGGGGAAGCTCTAGCACTGGAGACCAGTGCTACCTGAGAGTACCCAGTTTACTGCAGTGCTTCCAGAGGGAACTGCAGTGCGTGTTGATCCAAGACCTAGTCGGCTAAAGAATGCAGCTGGCTCAGCAGGCATCCTCAGCTTATGCATGTGCTTAAGTGGAGCATTCTTTGATGCGAGGTGGAGCTAGCCATGGCGTCCTTCTTGCACCGCTTTGCTTGCAACCACGACCAACCGCCCAAGAGCTTTGTTGAGTCACCAGTGGGAATGCATTGAGTGCAGTTCAGAAGGCATGCCAGTGCCGTGTGCAGATCACGTGCGCTCAAGGCTGCACACCGCAATCTTGCATGACACAACGGAAGGCCTGTGGTTGAAGCCACATATAAGATTCCCTCTCCCCCCCCTTCTGTGGATAATGCAGGAGCCTTATGTCCGGAAGTGCGCCTTTGACATTGGGGTGAGTCAAGCATACACTGACGGTGCCTTCTCTTACACATCTGTCTGGTCATGCTTCACAGTGTGTATCTTCCAGGTTTGTAGCCTAAATTGTTTGTCTGAGATGCTTTAGGTTGTGCATAAGGCATCTGAAGGATCAACAGGCAAGATGTCTGCATGTGTGCGCACGTGTTGCCCATCTTGGAATCTGCATGAAGATTGTGACCGCCTCGCTAACCTAATGCAGGACTATGGCTTTGGCTATACTGCCAATAGCCTTCACCTCGGATGTGACTGCCTGGGTGCTATTCACTACTTTGATGGTAAGCGTTCGTTGTGCTGGACGCTGTCCACGCAAATTGGCAGCAAATCACAATTTACTCCTTGCTCAATGGCCACACAATCTGCCACTAATGCACCGCCTTGCCTTCACGGCTTGAAAGGCCATTGAAAAGAACATGATGCACTTCATGGAGAGCACTCAGCACTGCGGCTGCAGATGTTGCATGCTTTCAGAAAGATACACGCGTGCACGCACTTGACCAAAAACAGTCAAAAAGGGCCCCCTTTCCGCTTGACCGCTGTCTTTCTGTGTTTTTCATGGCCTCAGGGTTACTCTGCAACAGCAAGGGCGAACCTGTGACGGTGCCAAAGGTGTGCAGATGCAGTGTCTGCTTAACACTGCACCTATTATGGCCTGCAAAGGGCTCCCACACCCCACATTGGCCATGTTACGCATGAGATGGTGCTGCCGATGACTAGCAGAAGCTCATACTCCACGTTGGGCCATTTCCTCTTGATGACATGATGCTGCTGCAATAACTCAGCCTCATGGCAGTTTCCAGCTATGCACTGCCAAGCATGGAGTACCTCAGCCACCACCACCTGAAGTTTTAGGGCCCAAAATGTGGGATCATTTCTGGATGTCACTATCTGCCGGAGCATTTGGGAATGTATGCTTGGGTGGAGCATGAGAGCACATGAATGTCCGTGTCTATCGAAGCATGTGGGAACGCACGTATGGGTACACAGGTGCATGCATGTTTCCGCTGCTGTTCAGGTGATTTGCATGCATGAGGAGGATGTGGGCCTGCTTTGGAAGCATGTGGAGCCAAGAACCGGCCACAATGAGAGCAGGCGCAGCAGGTGTGTGCAGCTGCTTGGCCACAAGTAACACCTGCAGAGTGGCACAGGCACATAGCATGTTGGTGGGATGCATTTGCACAGATCCATGAGCATATGTTGGGGTTGTTTCCGTAGCTCGAATTTCCAAGTCCATGCCGTGATGGGCTTGTTTTGGGTTGTTTTTCTTTTACTGTGGCTTTTCCCATGGGCTTTTCCTGTGGTTTTGCATAGTTTTACTCAGGTAATGAATTGCTCCAGCTTCTCCTCTCCTTTTCTTGCAGGCGCTTGGTGGTGAGCTTCATTTCCACAGTTGTCAACTACGGTAAGGGCAACCAGCATCCTTTCATAAAGGCCAGCTCTTGTAGTAGCTGCAAAGGGGCAATACCTGTATGTAGTACGTGCAGCAACACCCACACAGCAGTTTGTATTGAAAGTGATGTAGCTGGTCGACACGCGAGCAGCAACTAGCACATAGGTCACTTATTTCCCTTGGCGGTCTAATGCAGAATACTGCTTCTACTACTACTTTTACTTGGATGGCACGTTTGAGGTTGAAATCAAGCTGACAGGAGAGCTGAGCACGGTAAGTGCTTAGAAAGGCGTTTGCTAGCTCAATTGAAGCAATGTTACCCTTGATTAAACACTGTGCTGCCTCGTGTGTGTTGCTGTCCCTTGCAACACTGGACTAAAGTGGCCACGCCCAACAGGGAACAAAAGAACAGGATCCTGAGGGGATAGAAAGGGTGGACAAGGTACCTTGCTTGAAGCTTGCTTTACCCTGGATGTTGATATCGCCATCACTTTAGATTGGAAAAGGATGTACCACTGCAGGGAGGTAGCAGAGTGCATGAAAGTTATTATTTGCCTATGATGGCGTGGGTGATTGCAGCGCATTCATAAAGAGCTGCAGGAGATGTGTATGTCAGCTACGCAAGCTTTTTATGCCAACTCTAGTTCATTCTTACTTAGAATGGACAAGAATTGGATGCAGCTGTGCAGGCATTAGAAAGAAATGGATTGGCCCACTCCACTCCTACCTGCCTTGCAGAATGTTCTGTCACCTGGAGAAGAGTACCCCGAATACGGTGAGGGCTACTCTGTCTTTGTCTGAGCTTGTAAGGAAGCATCTTGTGTCAGTTAAGCTACCATGCTTGGCTTGCAAGAATAATATTCCGTCGAACAAACCAGATGGTGCTCCAGCTCTTACCCAACTGACCCACACTGGATCCTAACCTGAAATGAGCCGTCATACCTTTTCTGATAAGTATTAAGACCTTCGGAAACTTATGGCTTTCGTCTCCCGCTTGAGTTTAGAGAAGAATGGAACTCTTACTGCCAAAAAAGTTCCATGTTACACTTCAATGCCGTGTCTGCAGGCACCCTGGTCATGCCCCACGTCAACGCACAGCATCACCAGGTGCAAAATGTTGGCTGTTTGACACACCTCAGCACTTTGGTGCCATGCACTTTTCACCTATCACTTTTGGTGACACACCTCAGAACTTTGGTGCCATGCACTTTTCACCTATCGCAACCTTTCAGGGAAGCATAAGCCCTGTGCTTGCATGCGCAGTGATGTCTTTGATCTTGAAGTGGCATGGTTCTAGCTTTGCAAACCCTTCACCTTTCCTGTACGCAACAAACCCAATCTAGCGCTGGTCCATATCCCAATTCATTGTACAATCCAACATCTTGCTCTAGACGCCAATGCCCAATGAAAATGAAAGAAGCTCGGCTGCAATTTCCTTCTTTCTCCTTCTGATGCAGCACATGTTCTGCGCGCGTATTGATCCGGCCATTGACGATGCCAATGGGGGCAAGGATGTTGTCGTCACTGAGGTGCGGTGAACGGACCACCTTTATTCAGTTCTTTAATTGCAGTATTGCTGCATTCAGTGACAGGATGCACATGCATGCAGTGCACAGGCAAGCAAACAGAAGCAGTTCTTTGTTGTCTTGAAACTACAAACTGCATTGCACTGTGAAGGTTTTGCTCATGCAGAGCCCGAGAGCCGGTATTGCTTTCCTACTGTTGCACATTGTACCACTCTGCCAAGTCCAAAAAAGGACAGCACCTCGTCACGTTTCCCTCATGTTTAAGGCCACTAGAGTTATAGCCCAGCCGGCCGTGCGCATGCTGCACAAAGCCCTTGCGCCACGTGTTCTGCCCATGCATGCTGGTTGCAGCTTTATGCACACAAGCTCTGGTGCAGTTTAACCCCTACACATCCACCTGTCTTTCTGGGGTCGCACTCTTGTGGTGTCCTCTGCCACGCCTGCACGGGCCCATGCTTCCCCTGTGCTCCTGCTGCCCCTCACTACATACCACAAGCCCCTGGAGACCCTGCTGCTCCGACTGCTCCTTGATGCATGCCACAGGTAAACGTTGAGCCTGTGCCCCCAGGCCCCAAAAACCCCTACGCCAATGCTTTCTGTGCCAAGGAGCAGCCGCTGCTCACTGTCACAGACGCGCAGAGGGTCATCAATCCTGCCAGTGCCAGGCTCTGGAAGATGACCAACCCCAAGGTGATTGTGTCCCTGTGATTGTATGTGTGCATGAGCGTCAGCATACTTGCCTGCAAAATTTCTTTCCTTATCGCAGGCACATACCTACATGCTCTGTGTGTGCTCTGGTTGGTGGGTGCTCTTTGTGTGCTCTGGTTGGTGCTCTGTGTGTGCTCCTCTGCTGGTTGGTGGCGCTGCAATGCGTTAGTGGTACAGGACCCTGGTAATGGCTTGCTTGTGTGCCTTTTTTGCCACACCCGCCACTCGCTGTCAAAAAGCTTGGACAGCACAAATCCCAGGGAGTGGCGGCGCGTTCTGGTGCCCTTCACCCCATCCCTTGCCAGCCTGTTTGCTTCAAGCAACTGAAACGCCTCAACACTGTTGACGACAGTTTTAATGTTCCTTTTGTGCCGCATCCATCTGCAGCTCCCCAACCTCATCACTGGTCAGCACACATGGTCTCATGCACAGTGCCCAGTCCCTGTCCCCTCTGTGATGCACCCACTCCCCCAGGTCCTGAACCCCATCACCCAAAAGCCTGTGTCCTACAAACTGATTCCACACGCCTCGCCTCCGCTGATGGCACATGAGGACAGCCTGATTGCAAAGAAGGGCTTCTTTGCCACAAAAAACCTGTGGTAAGGCCCTGGCTGTGCGTGTTGCTAAGCTGGATATTCAGAGGTTCTCATCAGTTCACTCGCGCAAAACCACCTTGGCACCTGCCCTTGTCAACAAGCAGTACACTGTCGGATCGCACCACCAGCCCTTGCCACAAGCAGTACACTGTTGGGTCGGGCTCACACCACCAGCCCTTGCCACAAGCAGTACACGGTCGGGTCGGGCTCACACCACCTGCCGTTCCTTGCCAGCCTTGCAAATGTGCTGCCATGCCGGGTATCGTGCTTCCTTTCAACTACACTGATCAGTCGCCAAGAGTGGCAGGCACATTCGTGCCACTCGTGCTTCATCCCTCTCCCCTCAGGGTCACGCCGTACAACCCTGAACAGCGCTTCCCAGCAGGGGACTTTGTGCTGAATGAGAAGTCCTGCCATGGGCTCAGCCAGTGGACAAAGGAGGTGAGTTTGTGTGCAACCCACTGGCTGCTGAAATGATTAAATCTGTAGGCAACCCACCAGCTGCTAAGATGAGGAAACTTGTGAGCGTGTCACTGGCCTCGTGTGTGTGGTGCAGCTGTGTGTGGGAGCAGGCTGGAGTGTGCAGATGACCCTTGGTGGGAGACCACACGTGTGGGCAGGCATGTGTGGTGCAGCTGAGTGTGGGAGCAGGCTGGTTGCAAGAGTGCACAGGACCCCAGCTGTGCATGGCAAGCATGCACCGGGCCTTTCTGCCGTATCAAAGCCTTTGAGCCGCCATCAGTCCGCCAGTCAGCTTTGATGAGCTTTTGTAATGGAGTCTGACAGCAAACCAGCGTGTGTGTCCTGTCAGCAGCCGCGCCAGGGGTTCATGGCATGTGGGCTTATGGCTCATGGCACCAGGGGCTCATGGCACGTGGGCTTATGGCTCATGGCACCAGGGCTTATGGCACAGGGTTGCAGAGCAATCACGCAAGCTGGCTGGCTGGGTGCTGTGCTGCTCCACCTGATCTTAAGTGCCGTCCAGTCACTGCATGCGCGTCTGTGTGCACCAGGATGCGAGCCTCGACGGCAAGGATCCCATTATCTGGTACTCTTTTGGCGTCACACATGTGGTGAGTGGGCACACCCAGCTGGCTGGGCAAGCTGAAGAGACGTGCTACTGGAATGGCTCCATGCCTTAAATGGCCTGCCAGTGCCTAAGAAGGAAGAAAGTGGTAGTACTAGCATACTACGCAGAGGGCAGACACGCATGCATGAACCTATTCCCTTATGCAACCTTGTGCTAGGGCTTGTCCACGCTCATTCTTGAGATCCCTTGGATAAGACTAGATTTACTGGCTGGCAAGCGCATGGTTGGCCTCTACCGGCAAAATAAAGGTTTCTTTTCCTGACTATCAATCCTGCAACTCTGCTCCAATTGAGCGTGTGGGCTGACATGCAGCAGCCTTGCCAGACGCAGCAAAGTATAAAGACCCACACTCTGGGTTTAGCACCCTCCCAATCTTGTGGGCATACCCACTGGGTCCAAGCCTGGCCTGGCACAGTGTGGATCCCTACTTGCATGAAAACAGTAACATGCCTGGACTTTTGTACAAATGCCCCTTTCTGATTGAGTGAGCAGTTGATGAGAAGGGCATTGGGCCTAACCTGTCTTGCTGTGCAGGTGCGCATTGAAGATTTCCCCATCATGCCAGTGGAGAGTGTAGGCTTTGCGCTGAAGCCCTTTGGCTTCTTTACAGGTAACACAATTTTAGCTAACAAGCAGTGCTTGTGTTCAGCAGGACAGGAACTGACTCGGTAGTCACAGCAGCCATTGATGGCCTGCCTTCATTCCAGCAATGATGCAGCCAGAAGCGCATTGCAAAGCCAAGCCTGCTTGTCCAACCACTCAGGGTCATGCTGCATCTGACTTTTGTATCTTTGTTCAGGCAACCCTGGTGTGGACGTGCCACCCGCGTGCAACAAAGCCAGTGTCCAGTGCGGCACTAACGGGGCAAGCTGCACTAACGGCATTGCCAAGGATTGCCATTCCAATGGCACCAACGGAGTCCACGCCTAGTTCGATTTGCTACCCGGTGTAACATCTGTCCCTGTATTTGCCTGATTGTGTAGCTCCTGCAGCAGGATTTTGTGATACCAGCTTGTATTAAACAAATGGTACAAGAGGCAGTGGCCTGAAGCATGGGTGCAGCCTTGATTTCATAAAATTTTCTAAGAGTGAGCAGGAAAGACTAGGGGAACTGAGCTGTGGCATTTGTACCATCTTAGTATTGAGTTGTTGAGAGACCTTGCTTGTACTTGACGAGATCCGCAAAATAGCCTGCGTGCATTCCCTCCCCTCAACATGTTGGTGACCTACCTGGTGCTCAAAACCTTGCTAGCACTCTGATCCATGCAATACATAATGAGTGTACTACAGGTAGTACCATTCGCTTCACCCTATTTCTTTTGCTGGGGAAGCTTTCCTTTTCAACATCTGATCTCGTTTTGCATGAAGTAGAATGACAGTGCTCGTGCAACTTAGCATTATTGCAGTGAATGATTTACACGTTAGCTGCAATGAGGGGTTGCTTGGCTTGAAAAGTATGAGTTACAAGTTTAAGTTTGACCTTCAGCCAGGTACTACCTGGCCAGAACCAGGCTGGGTTGCCTGCCTCCAGATACCCCTCAACCTCTTCCTCACATCAACAACAAATTCTGACTGCGGGATCGTTTGTAATGAAGAGTATAAGGACTACCTCAAAGCCTGAAGCTGTACTAGGTTTGCCTGTTTAGAGGACGAATCCAAGTTGACAGGATGATGAACCACCCCATTCTTCACAGGATGATAACTATATCAGTTCAAATGATCAAGCATTGAAATAAGGACCATAACTCTGGACACAATTGAAAGTCTCATATCTATGACTCGGGCGCCATGACAAGGATAAGTTTATTTACAATGGGTTTAGACCTTCAGCCAGATGGGTTGACTGCTGGCCAGCAGCCCATGGGCTTGCTGGACACTGCCAGCCCAACAAAATATGTCCAAAGTCTCAGAAAGAAAAAAGAGTTTTTATGTCTGCTTCAAGAGAATTGCAAGGAGCGCCATTACAAGGATATGCCCTTCACTGAAGGCTTCAGTCAAAGAGTGTGACTACCTTGCTTGTAAAATCCAAGCAATTCAAATAGGAAAAAGGAATTTCATTTATGTTTTGATTTAGGAATGAAGAGACATCTTTGAGATTCTGCTGCATGCAAAAGAGCCTCAAGGGACTAGCTTACAACTTAAAAAATAGGCCATCACTGATGGCATCAGTCAAGAAGTTGCCTGCTCATTGAATAAGCGCATGAAAAAGAAATAAAATGAAACTACGTAGGCACTGAAAGCATTCCCTACGTCAATTAAGGAAGAGGAGACACAAATTTGTGTCTTTAAAGGCCGGAAGAGCCGTGAGTCTCCACCAGGATAAAAGATGAACTGGTATGGATCTGGAGGGTGGCAATCTGCCCCCTGGTCCACACCAAGAATTCAAGAACAAAACTTTGCTTGAACGAGGCATTCAATCCAGTGTGTCATCATGGCGTCGTCCGTTCCATCTTGGCACAAATCTTTATACAATTACATTCTTAAGATTTTCTTAAGTTTTAATGCATTCCATTTTGATCTAGGTAGTTCCCGTTGTCATAACAATCTGATCCAATCTCTTCAAGATAAAGTGAATTAAGAGTCTGCATCGATTTTTTATTACCGGAGTATCAATTCCTCGCTCCTGGAACCGGCAACCATGGTTCGTGCTTGAGAGGACACTTGCGCCATCTACAAGCCGTACCTGCAGCACTCGTCCAAAAGTCTTGTGTGCTCAAATTGCAACGCAGGACGAGGAGCCGCCCATGACGCTGGCTATGCAAGTCTACAAAGGGCCCGCTAACATCCCACACGCAGCGGGCGAATTCTTTGCGGCTTTCTTCTTGGCAACCAACTCTGCCCTCCTAGCTCACATGTTCCCGGGGAAAGTCTTTGGCAGCGAGCTTAGACCTAGGCGATTTGAGTGAGTGTCACAGCGCAGTACAGCCATGGCACACACGCGCACACACGCGCGCGC
>LFIK01001975.1_pt1 | contig 16463 bp, 17 predicted proteins | sample 643401 | NCBI WGS metagenome assembly LFIK01 (sample SAMN03777447, study PRJNA286221) | soda lake metagenome | biome: soda lake; feature: Kulunda steppe; material: water; isolation source: sample T5-Br brine of Lake Tanatar-5 | place: Russia: Kulunda steppe | collected 2010-07
ACGGAAGGCATCGCGGGCCTGCTCGTACATCATGTGATGTTTCAGTGCCAGACCTCGATCAAAGGCGTTGGCAGAAACTCCATCGCAGGCGGGCTGGAACGTCACCACACCAAGGGCTTCGGCATCCGTGATCTGGTGGTCACCATCGTGATCCTGCATGGCGCCGACCGAAGTCGTCATCAGCAGCGCGACGAACGCGCCGGGCAATAGTCGAAGATTCATGGCTCAACCCTCCCCCTGAGGAGCCAGCTTGGACCGAGCGGGACATGAGGACGGCGAGGCTGGCCTGTACCGTGGGCGATGCGATTCCTGCGGATTCCTGCAGCCTCGTGGAATGATTCCCGCGGCCGGTGGCGCAATGTTCAGTCTCTGATTTTAGTAGATCCTTGCCGGAACGCGATTCGAAGGACGAGCACTCGGGAGCCATGACGCAATGGGGGTGCCGTGCGCTGCGGGACGCGTTATCGTTACCCCAATGATTCATCGGGATTTGCGGGGCATCGCTGATATGGAAGGACGCCGTGATCGTCTGCTGCACCGGATCGGACTGCTCTGCCTGGGCCTGTCCGTTCTGGTTCTGATCATGATGGGACCACTCTGGGAACGCATTGGCGTCTGGAGCATGGTCCTGTGGATTAGCCTCGGCGGCGCCGGCATGCTGTTGTTGCAGAAGGGTCCCAAGCCCGAGGTCCCCGACTAGGGAGAGGTTGCGGCGTGCGTCATGCATGGATTACTTGCCGATGATGTAATCCCGGTCATCGAATGTCCGCACCCAGGAAGGCCGGTAGACCACCAACATGGTGATGAGCATCCCAGTGATGAAACCTTCCGGAAACATCATCAAGGGCATCATCGCCAGATAATCACGGCTGACTATCGCCATCGGGTAGGCACCGATGGCAAGCAGTAACGCCGCCGATATCATGATGACCACGGCCATCGCCGCCATGGCACCGAAGAAGCCGGTCAGAAACACATAGATGAAAAGATTATGAGGTAAAAGGCGGAATACCAGCCTGCCAACCAGGACGGAAACCAGCACCGGTAAAATGGCCAGCAAAAGGCCATTGACCGCAAATGCCGGCCAGTCGTAAAGCCCCAGGGCGGTCACGCCGGCCAATGACAATATGCCCCCTGCAATCGCCAGGTAGGGACCAAAAACCAGAGTCAGCGCCGTTACGCCCAGCAGGTGAAGCTCCAGGCCGGGGTGGATGCCGGCCTGCATGGACCAGGCAAGACCAACACAGCCAACGCCGCCGACCCAAACCGACTCCAGCCCGTTGTGCCGAAGCAGGTTCCAGGGGGCACGGGGCAGTATCACCGAAAGGCAGGCGAACAATACACCCCAGGACAACCAGATGAGGGGCCAGGGCAAGATGTCTGCCGCAATATTCATTGGCTTTACCGGTGCGCTTCCCCGAATGGACCGCGCTATACCGACGGTGCGTTGAGCAACTCGCGCAGCCGGGCGTTTTCCTGCTCGGCTTCGAGCTGCGCAGTGACGTCGTACTGAACGCCGAGATAATAGATGAGCCGGCCGCGGGAGTTGAAAAGGGGAGTGACAGACAAACGGTTATAAAACAGGGTTCCATCCTTACGATAGTTCCGAAGCGTCACCGTAGTCGATTCCACCGCCGCCACGGCCCGGCGCAGCGTCTCGATCTCCGGCTGGTCGCTGTCCCCTCCCTGCAGGAACCGGCAGTTCCGACCGAGGATTTCCTGCTGCGAGTAACCGGTCATCTCTTCGAACACCGCATTCACGTAGACCAGTGCCATATCCGGCTCGTCCGGATCGGCCAGCGTAATGCCGGTGACGGAATGATCCAGTATGTCCGCCAGCACCGTCGGAATTCCTCCCGAATCCTTTCCAACCACGAAAGTCATGGCAATTCTCCGTTAGGGAAACGCTGATCCATTCGCAGGTCTACGCCGGAATGAATCACCGTTCCCCCAGGTAGATCATCGACTGACACTGTTTGATTCCTGCTCAATCAGACCCTTCAGATTGCGGACCGTGCGCTCCGCGCCCTCTTGCACCGAGATCTGAATCAGTTTCCGGAAAGGGCGCAGCCGCAACTCGAGTCGGGGAATCTCGAAGCGGAAACACGCCAAAGCCTCGTCAGCCTGAGATCCGGGGGTTTCCAGAATGTAGCTGCAAGTAAACTCCGACGAAACTCCGGAAAATACCACACGCTGTGGGCGCTCGAAGCAGGCAACGCGAAAAGTGGATACCGTCTTGTGCCCCTCGTCGATACGGGTCTGGCGGGCGAACCAGTCCTCGTCCAGGGCTCCGGCGCTCATCACCTGGAGTTGCTGGACCTCGGGTGACCAGCGGGGATAATTCCGCTCGAAGTTGTCGGCAATGAAGCTGAAAACCTGGTCTACCGGGCAACAGATCCGAATACTTGACTCGCCGACAACCGCCTGGCTTCCGAACACGGCAACTCCTGATTCCGTCGAAATCGCATTAAACATTTCCTATGCAAAAGCTATACGACATGGTTCAGCAGTTGTCCAGCAAACAGGCCTCCGGGGATTCCTCAAGCCTGAAAGCCGTGAGTCCTGCGGATTGGGCCCGAGCCGCCAAAACATGCCCGCGATCAACACCTGGCTTGCCAACGCCCCGCCTGCCTGGGGAAACGCTGAATTATTCGCGCGTCTGCGCCCGAGACCGGTTTTGGTCAGCTGGCAAGGCGCGGTGCCGGTTCGGTAGCCCGAGCTACCGGGCCGGTGGCGCAACACCGCCAGGGGCCAAAACCGGCCGGGCCTCAGGCAGGCGCGCGAATAAATCAGTGTTTCACTAGAGATGCCGGGACTGTCGGGCCGGGTCTTCATGATCGTCAACATGCCGCGCCGCAGAGCCGCGGATCGTGTCATCTCCGCCAACCTCAGAGGGGTAGAATGCCCGCGCTCGCTGAGCCTCTGCCCGCCAGAACCGTCCCCCATCATCGTCTACAGGGCAACGCTGACCACCTGGCCTGCAGCGCCTGGCGGCGACCATGAAGCCGTCCCACGCTTCATCATCTGCATCGGATTTGACCAGCGCCGCCAGAAACGGGCGTCCCGACCGTTCGTCCTCATGCATGAGGATCGCCAGCGCGCGCCTGAGCAGCGGGAGGTCGACGCTTGGCATGACACCGTCGATGCAACCAAGCAACTCGCCCTCGGTGAGCTCTCCGGCCTTGGCAACACGGCGCAACAGTACCGAACGCACCAGCAGTCGAAGGGTATTCAGCGTCAAGGCTGTTTCCGACAGCACCATTTCGCGCCTGAGCCCGGGCCGCGGAGAGCGATGCTGAATCCGGTTGAGCGACGGATGTGCGCCCTGGTCCAGTTCATAGGCCCGGCCATCGGGCTCGATAACCCCCGACCAGCAACGGTGGTAGTCCCGAAAACTGACACGCACGCGACCGGCGTCATCGCCCTCGCCGTGCTCCACGACTGCGGTAACCCGGCCCACCCGCATGGCCTGCCTCAGCGCGCCCTCGGACAGACCGAGTCGCTCTGCGACGAATGAAGCGTCGACGGTGACATCGTCCGGATACCCGGAAAAGACGGATGCAGGTAGAGCACGCATGAACTGAAACTCCTCACGGGTTCAACCAGGGAGGCGCCGCTTCGTCGAGCGACTGCCTGCCCCGGGCGTTTGCTTTCGATTCGAAACTATTAGAAGCGCACCTGAAAGCCCGACGCTGGCTTGCAGGATTATCCGCTCACGTTATTTCCGGCTCGTGAATCACGCAGAGCGCGTCGAGTTCCTCAGTGCGCAACAGCCGGTCTGTCCGGCTACATCGACGCAGGGTGCCGCCCGTATCCCTGAGGCAGCGACAATCCCGGCAGGTACCGACATTGACCCCGTCATCGGAGTCCCTGCACTGATCCAACAACCGCCGGACAACCCGCGCGAAAACGCGCTGGTCTGACTCGCCAAGGTCCGCGATGGCATCTGACAACCGGCCTTCCGGGATGCGAGCCAGCATCTTTTCACCTGCCTCGGTGAGTCGGATCTCGGCGCTGCGGCCATCGTCCGGGCTGTGCAGGCGGCGGATACAACCCCGCTCCTCCAACTGCTTGATAACCTGCGACGCCGTGCCGCGGGATGTCGCGTTATACGAAGCGAAACCGGAAACCGTCCGCGACAGGCTGTTGGCCAAGGCAAAGAACCGGAGTGCCGCCCATTGCAGAGGCGTTAGATCATCGCCGGGACGCGCTGCCTCGCTGCGCCGGATAACGTGGCGCAGTGCCGCTGCCATAAACTGTGCCTGTTGTTTCGCTCGCTCGCTCATGACATAGATAGTAGCGAATCGCTATCATTTCGCAAGCATGCCACTGAACGGAATCGCAGGTCACACGCATCGTGCATCAGCTCGATCAACGGCGCCGAAACCTGGATGCACAGGCCTACAAAGAGCCTGCAAACACAGAAGCCTGGAATTGTGATGAGGCCCCTGATTCTACTCTGGTTGCTGCTGGTCGGGCTGCTTGTGATCGCCCCACCGAGATCCCCGGACGCGCAGTCGATGTGATCAGCAGGGCCCATAATATCTGAGCGCCCCCTATCGACTTTGCATTCCCATAGAACATACGAATACGGTGTAAGCCATCCCGCAGCAGCCCGCTGCCCTTCCGACTTCCCCGCCCACGACCAGGAGCATCCATATGACGAACAATACCAAGGCCTATGCGGCCACCAGCCCCGACTCCGGACTGGCGCCATTCAGCTTCGATCGTCGTGCGCTCCGACCGGACGACGTTGCCATCGAGATTGATTACTGCGGCGTCTGCCACACGGACATCCACTTCGTGCAGAACGACTGGGGCATGACCCAGTACCCGGTGGTGCCGGGCCACGAGATCATCGGCCGCGTGACGGCCGTCGGGCCTGAAGTATCCGGCTTTCAGGTGGGTGACGTCGTCGGCGTCGGCTGCATGGTCGACAGTTGCCGCAGTTGCGCCGCCTGTGAGGCGGGCCTGGAACAGTATTGCCTGGAAGGCTCGACACTGACCTACAACGGCGAGGACCGCCACGACCAGAGCATCACCTATGGCGGCTATTCCAGCCGTGTGGTGGTCAGCGACCGCTTCGTCGTGAACGTACCGGACAAGCTGGACCCGTCCGCCGCGGCCCCGCTGCTCTGCGCTGGCATCACCACTTACTCGCCGCTGCGCCATTACGGCGTCAGCAAGGGCCACAAGGTCGGCGTCGTGGGCATGGGCGGACTCGGCCACATGGGTGTGAAGTTCGCCAGGGCGCTGGGGGCGGAAGTCACACTGTTCACCCGCTCGGAAGCCAAGGTTCGTGAAGCACGGAAACAGGGCGCGGACCATGTCGTCGTCTCCACCGACGAGTCGCAGATGGAAGCAGCAGCGGAAAGCCTGGATTTCATACTGGACACGGTCCCGGTCCAGCATGACCTCAACCCTTACCTGAACTGCCTGAAATACGACGGCACCCACATCATCGTAGGCCTGCTGGACCCGATTGAGCCGCCCGTCGAAGCGGGTGCCCTGGTCTTCAAACGTCGGGTTCTGGCGGGGTCATTGATCGGCGGCATGCCCGAAACCCAGGAGGTGCTGGATTTCTGCGCCGAACACGGCATCTCCTGCGACGTGGAGATGCTCGACATCCGCAACATTCACGAAGCCTACGAGCGGATGAAGAAGGGTGACGTGCGGTACCGCTTCGTCATCGACATGGAGACGTTGAAATAACCCGCACTGACCGGGTCATCGAGTTCGAGCTGCGCCGTGAGGGCATCGGGCTGGTCCGGGTCGCTTTTTTACCGCTAGGGACAGACTGATTTATTCCAGCGTCTGCGCCCGAGACCGGTTTTGTCATCTGGCAGGGCGCGGTGCCGGTTCGGTAGCCCGAGCTACCGGGCCGGTGGCGCCTGCTTGCTCTGGTTTTGGGCCGCATTTTCCCCGAATGCCGAGTTGCGCTGCCTTACCGCAGAATGACTGCGGCGCTGAGCAGCGCGCCTTGCCTCGAGAAAAATGCGGACGCCTACGCAAACGTGCAAATAAATCAGTGTTTCCCTAGGCTGTGAGAGCAATGAAGACTCCGCCAGTTTGCTGACAAGGAGATTCGATGATGTATCGAAAAATCATGGTGCCGGTGGACCTGGCGCATATCGAGCTGATCGAACCGGCACTGGAAACGGTTGCTGACCTGGCACGGCACTATAAAGCTGAGGTCTGTTACGTCGGAATCACCTCCAGCGCCCCTGGCAGCGTCGCCCACACACCGAAGGAATTCGGCGAGAAGCTGGACGCCTTTGCCCAGAAGCGTCATCGGGTGCACGGGCAACCCGTTTCCACTCATACCGTCGTCAGTCCCGACCCCATCGCCGAAATTGATGACCGGCTCATTCGTGCCATCGACGAAGTCGGTGCCGATCTGGTGGTCATGCCCACGCATCCGCCCAGCCATCTCGATGTCATAATGCCCTCCCATGGCGGCAAGGTAGCCAAGCACACCGACGCCTCGGTCTTCCTGGTGCGTCCGCGCAAGGCCTGACTTGAACAGGCGAACCGCATAACCCGGGGACTGCGGTCAGGAGCGTCCGCAATTACCCACCTGTCCGTTGCTCCCGTGGATGGAACACATGTCGCTGGGTCTCGCCGAGTTCTTCGTGGGTGTCCCCGATTCATACGTGCCCGATTCACAGGGAAAAGGAACGCAGCGTGGTGGAACCTGTTTGGACCCCCTCTGCTGAAAACCGGCAGAACAGCCAGTTGCACCGCTTCATGGAATCGGTCGAGCACGTCCATGGTGTGGCGATACCCGACTATCGGGCACTGCACCGCTGGAGCGTGAATCACCGCGCCGCGTTCTGGCGCATGATCTGGGAGCTCGATGACGGTGTCATCGGTGACGCGGGCGAGGTGGAACTGGAAAATGGCAACAGCATGTGGGAGGCCCGCTGGTTTCCGGATGCGCGCCTGAACGTCGCTGAAAACCTCCTGCGTCGTCGGGATCACGGGATTGCCCTGGTTGCGCGGGACGAGCGCGGCTTCCGGCGGCAACTCAGCCACAGCCAGCTGGCCCGCCAGGTTGCGGCACTTGCATCAGCCCTCCGCGCGGACGGGGTCGGCGTTGGCGACCGGGTTGCGGGGCTATTGCCCAACAGCGAGCATGCCGTTATCGGCTTTCTCGCCACCGCCAGCATCGGCGCCGTCTGGTCCAGCTGTTCACCGGACTTCGGAGCCGGCGGTGTAATCGACCGCTTTGGCCAGATCAAACCCACGGTCTTGCTGGTGACCGATGGCTACAGCTGGAACGGCAAGCCGGTCCCGATCGACGGGACGGTGCAGGAGCTGATCAAGTCACTGCCCGGCGTGCGTCGCGCGGTACGGGTGCCATTCCTCGAACCGTCGTCAGCGGCACCTAGCGGCCTGTTGAACTGGGATGATTACCTGCGCCCCGCCGGAGACGCACCGCTCTTCCAGCGACTGCCTTTCTCGCAGCCGCTTGTCATCGCCTATTCCTCCGGCACCACCGGCGTGCCCAAATGCATTGTCCATTCCGCCGGTGGCGTCCTGCTGCAGCACATCAAGGAGCACCGTCTGCATACCGACCTGCGTGCGCATGACGGCCTGTTCTACTACACGACCTGCGGCTGGATGATGTGGAACTGGCTCGTTTCAGGGCTGGCCTCCGACGCCCGACTGGTACTTTATGACGGCTCACCGTTCAGCCCGGCCAAGGATGTGTTGTGGCATCTGGCCCAGGAGGAGAGGGTCAGCGTTTTCGGCACCAGCGCCCGCTATCTGGCGACCTGCGAAAAACATGGACTGCGCCCTTCCGCGTCGCACGACCTGTCGGCATTGCGTTCCGTGCTGTCCACCGGCTCACCGCTGGCTCCGGAATCCTTCGACTACGTCTATCGTGAAATCGGCCGGGACCTGATGCTGGCGTCCATCTCCGGCGGCACGGATATCCTCTCGTGCTTTGCCCTGGGTTGCCCGGTAAGGCCTGTTTATCGCGGTGAGCTGCAATGCCTGGGGCTTGGCCTGGATGCACAGGTCTTCGATGAACATGGACAGTCGTTACCCAGGGGCAAGGGGGAACTGGTCTGCACCCAGGCGTTCCCCTCCATGCCGGTGGGGTTCTGGAATGATCCCGGGGGCAAGCGCTATCACGACGCATACTTCGCGCGATACCCCGGAGTCTGGGCGCACGGCGACTATGCGGAACGGACCGAGCATGACGGTCTGATCATTCACGGTCGCTCCGACGCCGTGCTCAACCCGGGTGGCGTCCGCATTGGCACCGCGGAAATCTATCGCCAGGTGGAGCGACTCGACGATGTGCTGGAGGCACTATGCATTGGCCAGGACTGGCGCGGCGATGTCCGCCTGGTCCTGTTCCTGCGCCTTCGGGAAGGGATTGCGCTGGACGCCGAACTCAAGGATCGCGTGCGCGCCGCCATCCGTGAAAACACGACACCACGCCATGTGCCGGCAAGGATCATCCAGGTGGACGACCTGCCGCGGACCCTGTCCGGAAAACTTGTGGAACTGGCAGTGCGTGACATGGTGCACGGTCGAGCAGTCCTCAATCGCGACGCGCTGGCCAATCCAGAATGCCTGGAGCAGTTCCGAGATCTGCCGGAGCTCACCCGATGAGCCAGCGGATACCGGACAGCCAACCAATCGCTGCCGTCTGGCATCGTGGTTAGAGTTCAAGGGTGTCCCGAACTCCCTGGTTAGAGTTCAAGGGTGTCCCGAACTCCCCGAACGCCGGGAACGTTGAAGCCATCCTGCAACTCTCATTGTGGTGAGACAGGTTAATCGACCACCCAGGTAAAGGACCGCAAACGCTCATGCAGAAATTTGAATCGACTAATGTATGGGGCAAGGCCCTCGCCCCCTGCGGGCTTGATCCGCTCACCGGTTTTTTCCGCGACGGCTGCTGTAACAGCGGATACGCCGATGCTGGCATGCATACCGTCTGCGCCGTTGTCACCGCTGAATTTCTGGCTTTCTCCAGCAGCCGGGGCAACGATCTCACCCGCCCCGTGCCCGAAGCCGGCTTCCCCGGATTAAGACCCGGCGATCGTTGGTGTTTATGTGCGTCCCGCTGGCTGGAGGCCTGCAAAGCCGGCGTCGCACCGCCGGTGGATCTGAATGCCACCCATGAGGAAACCCTTGCAGTGATCGATCTCGGCACGCTTAAGAACCACGCAATCACCTCGTAGCGAGGTACCTGACCCGACATCCAGCGAACAGGACAGTGCGAGCAATGGATTCCGAAACCCGCCACATCGCCTGCTTCGGCACTCGAAGCGGTCTCGACTGGCAATTCATCGGGGATCCGGTGATGGGCGGCCACTCGAGTGGGGCCGTCGACCCCGTTGATGCTGAAACCAGCCTCTTCCACGGCGACGTCAGCCTCGCCAATGGCGGTGGATTCGCATCCGTGAAGGCCGACATAAGCGTCGATCTGGGTGAGTTCTCGGGGCTGTGGCTGCACGTCTGCGGCGACGGCCAGCGCTACAAGGTGGGACTGCGCATGACGTCGGAACGGAATGCGCCGGTGTACCAACAGGCCTTTGCGACGCGGGCAAATGAATGGCAGCAGATTGCGCTGCCATTCAGCGGCTTCGTTGCGACGCTTCGCGGAAAGAATCTGCCTCACGCGCCGGCCCTGTCGCCTTCGCGAATCGCATCGCTGAGTCTCTTCATTTCCGAACGGCAGGCCGGTCCCTTCGCCCTCTACCTGCGGAACATTGATGCGTATCGCGAGGCGTCCATCAGGCGGCACTGACGCTGCCCCGCAGAATCACGCGCCCTTGCGCGGAAAATCGTGATCGCATTCCGCGGCGTTTTCCCGGGAATCAGTCGATGGGAGGACATGCATGAATTCCACCGCGTTCGTTTGATACCTTTCGGCAACCTGATGGGACGTGCGGCGGCGAACCGATCACTGCCCCGATTCACGGCTATGATTGGGAAGCCTGGTCCCGCACTATGGTCATCGTAATTGCTTCTGGAGCGTCATCTCCATGCGTGTTTTTGCCAATCCGGTCGGTGCCGGTTCTCTCTGGTTCGACAATCTCGCCACGGCCGATGGAACGCCGGTCGCCTACGACCCGCAGGCACGGGCCTTCGTGCCGATGCCGCCGTTCTGTGCCAACCGGGAAAGAATCGGATGTAACTGGATAGCGCCCAAGGAAGGTGCCTTCTGTCGGTCCTGCGCCATGACGGCCCTGGCGCCTGACCCGTCAATCCCCAATGCGATCCCCAACTGGGCGCAGACCGAGGCGGCCAAGCGCTGGGTGCTGGACAATCTAGGCCGCTGGCACTGGTTTCGGCCGGAGGATCCCGGCGCGCCACCGGTTTTTCATCTGCTTGCGGAAGGCCCGACCCCCGTTCTGATGGGGCACGTGGAGGGCGTGGTGACAATCAGTGTGGCGGAAGTGGACCCCATCCTGCTCACCACCCGTCGGGAAGCGCTGGAAGAACCCTACCGAACCATGATCGGCCACATGCGCCACGAGATCGCGCATATGCTCTGGTGGCGGCTGAGTATTCGTGACGACTTTCTCGACGCATTCCGCGCGATGTTCGGTGACGAGCGCATCGATTATCCGGGAGCGCTTCAATACCACTACCAGAACGGTCCGCCGGAAAACTGGAAACAGTACTATCTGACCAGTTATGCCTCGTCACATCCGCATGAGGACTGGGCGGAAACAACGGCACACCTGCTGCATCTGACAGATATCGCCGACAGCTTCACGGCGACCGGCCTATCTTCACCGCAGATACCGAGCCCCAACTGGGACCCCTACACCGAGACGGATTCCGAGCGCCTCATTCACACGGCCGCCTCGCTTACCGTCGGTGTCAACCATATCAATCGTTCCATGGGTTTATCGGACCTCTACCCGTTCGTGTTGTCGGACTTCGCCCGCCACAAACTCGCGTTCGTCCACAAGTGGTTACGGCGAGGCGCCCAGGGGTACTGAGAATGAGCCATGACACCGAGGCCCGAATCAGCCTGCACCCGCATCATGGCCGGGTGCAGGTGCGCATCGACGAAACGCTGGTCGCAGACACCACTCGCGCCATGGAACTCCGCGAGCGTGGCTATCCTCCACGCCGGTACATCCCGCGGGAGGATGTGCGCATGGACCTGCTCGCTCCGTCGGAGACCGTCACCCACTGCCCGTTCAAAGGCGATGCCTGTTACTGGTCGTTTGATGGACACCGGGATGTTGCGTGGAGCTACGAACAGCCGACCCGGGAGGTGGCGGCGATCAAGGGAGCGGTGGCATTCTATGCCGACTCCTAACCCAGAGGTGAGAATAAATCAGTGTTTCCCTGGCGTTACCGTTTCGACAACACCTCTCGAACCTGTCGGGGGCACCGGCACCAAAGCTGGAGCCGCAGCTGCAGACAAAGCCTCTGCTGAGGACAACCTGGTTTTCGGGTGGGGCACATCACTGCGAGGGAGGCACCGATCCTGCGCCTTTCAAAGTCCACGACCGGCTTGTCGCTCTCCCGGACTTGATCGACGCCCCCGGATCCAGAACCCAACAGTAGCCGTTGTGCACGTAACCCACCTGCCCGTAGTACGACTTCGCGGCCGGGGCTGCGATGATTATCACCTTGCAGCGGGGGCCCAGTTGCTCCCGGGTCAGAGACTGCAAACGCTTACCTATTCCGGACCGTTGATAATCCTTGTGCACGGCCAGATCTGACAGAAGACAGGCGTAATGAAAATCCGTGACACTGCGTGCAATGCCAATCAGCAAGGGACCGTCCCAGGCACTCACGATGAGGTTCGAGTTGGAAACCATCCCCTCGATGCAACCTCTATCATGGATTGGTCGACGTTCCCCGAGTGTAGAACTCTCCAGCAAATCAATGAAATCGTCTGCAGTAACGGGATGGTTGATCCTGAATTCGATTGCCATACCGCTCCTCAGGGGTTCATGTCTGCATTCACGGACTCCGCCCGCCGGCTCTGATCGTCGGCGGAGGCGCGCCCTGCCTCCCTGAAAGATACCAGGCGCCGCTGGTTCTCATCCCAAAGGGCAAGGGATACACCCGCCAGACTCTGGCGGAGGGTGATGCGACCGACATCCTTAAGTTCCGGATGGTCCCGCAGCACTTCGTGGAGCCGGTACGACGGAATGCGACTGCACAGGTGATGGACATGGTGCACGCCGATGTTGGCGCTGAACCATCGCAGCAAGCCCGGCAACGCGTAGTGCGAACTCCCATGAAAGGCCGCCTCATGGAATTCCCACTCGTCCTGGTGCTCCCAGTAGGTGTCTTCGAATTGGTGCTGTACGTAGAACAGCCAGACGCCCATGCCCGAAGCAAGCAGCGTAATGGATCCCTGTACGAGTAGAAAATCCCCGATACCAACCAGCCCCATCGCAGCGGCTGCCACGAGAACTATAGCGGCATTGGTGCCCATGGTGCTCACCCAGGGCATCCACCCGGATCGCATGAAACGCACTGGCCACCGATTCCGAAGCAGAAAGACGTATGCCGGGCCGATACCGAACAGGGCCAATGGATGGCGATACAGGCGATAACGCAGCCGATGGAACGTTGGCAATCCCTGGTATTCCGTCACGGTCAGCGTGTCGATGCCACCGACGCTGGGCCGGTCCAGGTTGCCGGAGCTGGAGTGATGGATTGCATGGCTGTGGCGCCAGAGATCGTAAGGCGTAAGGGTCAGCACACCGATAACCCGCCCAACCCAGTCGTTGGCACGTCGAGAGCGGAAAAACGACCCATGGCCGCAGTCATGCTGGATCATGAACAGGCGCACGAGGAAGCCTGCCGCCGGCAAAGCGAGCACCAGCCCAACCCAGTAGCCTGTGCTCACGGCAAGCCATGTCAGCGCCCAGAGGAGCGCGAACGGGATTGCCGTAATGAGAATTTCGACAACGCTCCTCGCGATGCGGGGTTCACGGTAAGAACTCAGCAGGCGACGCCATGCCCGCGGGTCGTCCGTGGTGTCGGTAATCAACGTTTGTGCACTCATCCGGTGAATCCCTGGCTACAAGTGGGGAACAAGCAAGTTGAATTGCGAGCGCCGTTTTTTTTCCGACAGGATGGAACGACCGCCTGCGGAGTTTTCAGGTTGATTCCGTCAGAGAATCCGGTCTGTGCGGAAGAGAACATACGTCGGCGAGCCCGGGTAATGGTCCGGCATGAAAAAGACGCACGCCAATGAACGACGGAATCAGCCGCCGATTGAGAACGCCCTCGGCTGGTGCGCGCCGGGCGCTCTACCTGGCAAAACGCGGCGGTCGAGATCGTGCAATGCTTGCCGACCCGGTCACCAACCGGTGACGCGGTCATGAATTCCGCAATGCTTACCTTTCGTCTACTTCTCGCCACGAATGGCTGACCCAGTCCGGCCTCCTGTCAATTCTGTGACGCTTTTCACCCCGCCAGTGAGACAACGTTCTCAGTCTCCCCGATCCACGGTCCGCAGGATTCAAGTCACGGGGCAATTGGCCCAATAAGCATTCCAGGAAGCGCGCGTCATGTCATTGACGCTCTATCGGGCCCCGTCCCGGTCAGCTCAGTCGCGCGCGCTTTTCTGAACCAGCAATCAGTCCGGGCATAGGCGAAAGACGCCCGAGTAAATGGAGTCGGCAACATGATCCTGCGATCCTATCGGGCCTTGTCCCGGTCAATTCGACCGTGCGCGCTCCTGACATTACTTTTCTGTTTTGCAATGTCCCCCGCATGGGCGGGTATGCCCGCTCATGCTCAGGGTGGCGGAAACAACACCGACAGCAGTGACGACGACGGCAAGAAAGGGAACAACGGCAACGGCAACGGGCGCGGCAACAAGAACGGGCACACGGAGCCCGAGCCGGAACCGGAGCCAGAGCCAGAGCCGGAACCCGAGCCCGAACCGGAACCGGAACCGGAACCGGAACCCATCACCCAAGCAAGCATCAGCCTGTCCTGGGACATAGCGACCGAACGGGAGAACGGCGACTACCTCGACCAACACGAAATCGAAGGCCATGAGATTGTATATCGTCATGAAAGCCAGACGACCTGGAGCGGCTCGGTCTTTGAAGGCGAGTTGCTTCACGGAACGACCATTGATGGCCTCGAACCCGGCACTTACTACTTCGCGGCCCGGACGCAGGATCGCGACGGCCTCTGGAGCGATTACTCGGAAGAACTGGTGGTGCAGATCGAATAATCCGGGATTGGAGGATTCGGGCCAGGACCTCCAGTCCTGGCCCGCCATTGCGAGGCAACGCCGGCCGCCTTGGCAATCCCGGGGCGCCAAACTGGTCACACTCGCTCGCGATAGCGGAAAGGGGTTACTGCCGGGGAATGGGTCAGGCGAAGCGAAGCCGCCCGGTGCCGGACATCACCCAATGCCCTTCACTCAAAACAACCACGTAACAGCCAGCCATACCAGCACGATCACCGGCAACCAGCGGCCGACGACGTAAATCCGCCACTCCCACCACCGTGAACTTGTGCCCAGTGCGTGGCGCAGGCGCATGGGGCGGACAAACCAGCAGAAGAGCGCTGCCCCGAACACGCCGGAAAAGAGCACAACTCGCGTACCAACGATCTGGTCGACCCAGTCCAGTACCGGCATGCCGCCGATGGTCCATGCCAGGGGCGTGAAACTGAGCGCGGACGGCAACCCAAGCGCCAGCATCAATGCAGCAACGCTGAGCACCGCGCGGGCGTTGGTCGTCCGGGCCTCTTCGGCGATGGCACTGACGACCACTTTCAGGCCGGCCAGTGAAGAGCTGAAGGCTGCCAGGAAAAATAGACAGAAAAAGGCCATCGCCACGGGCCAGCCCCATGCCATGTGCTCGAACACCCGGGGCAGTGTGGTGAAGGCAAGCTGGCTGCCTTGGCCTGGATCGAGACCGTAGGTGAACACGAACGGGAAGATCATCCAGCCGGCGAGCAGTGCGATACAGGTTTCGGTGATGCCCACCACAAGGCAGGCGCGCGGCACATGCGCCTTCCGCGGGATGTAGCTGCCATAGGTGACCAGGTAGCCCTGGCCTATTGCCAGGGTGTAGAAGCCCTGACCGAACGCCATGACCCAGAGGTCGGGGTTACGCCAGGCGCTGAAGTCCGCGTAGAGCAGGAAGTCCCTGGCCTCGTCCCAGCCGTCCATGCGACTGGCGACCACCACCAGGCCGACCACGACCGCAAGCAGCACCGGCATGAGGAGCTTGGAAAACTTCTCGATGGCGGCAATGCCTCGCAGTAGGAAAATGCTGGTAAGCACGATCATGGCGAAGAAGAACCACATCGATGCATAGCCAGCCGAGAAGTCTTCAAACGGCCGGACCTCGTCGCGCACGGCATCGACCGCGTAACCAAGCGTCCAGCCGGTGATCACCAGATAGTAGCTGGTAATGAGTGTGGTCAGCCCGACCACGAACCAGCCATACCAGGGGCCGAAGCGGTTGACCTGGCGAAAGGTGTGCACGACGTTGCCCTGGGCCAGCCGCCCGGCCGCCACTTCCAGGATCATGATGGGCAGGCAGATGATGAACAGGGCCATGAGGTAGGCAAGGATGAACGCGGCGCCGCCATGCTCGCCGACCATATAGGGGAAGCGCCACAGGTTGCCTAGCCCGACCGCCGCAGCGGCCATGGCGAACACAAAGGCGGGTTCCGACGACCACTGGCGCCGGGTTTTCCCGGTAACGGAACCGGGTTGTTCCATGCTGGCCTCCTCCCGATGGGGTCGGGGCTGGCCTCGGGCGGAAACCGGCTGCCGCTTTCCGATGACCGTACTCCCTGGGGCTGATTCATGTCTGACGGAATGGATCAGCGTATCAGGCCGGGGCTTGAGCGAACACGGCCGGCCGCGCGCTGTCCAGGAATCGTTGCGGGCTGCTCAGAGGGAGTGGGAACGCGAGTACTTCAATTGAAGTGCCGCAAAAACTCGATGCCGCCGTAAGCGCCGTTATCGCCATCGCGAATGCGCTTGGCCCCAGCCTTGATCACCACGTCCAGGGGTCCGATCACGCGGTTGAGCTGGAGTGCGAGCCCGTATTGCTGTGCATCGTAATCACGGTCGCCATGAGCCACGAATTCGGGACCCAGAAAGGTTCTGGGGCTGGTTCTCATGAGCACCCTGGCACGTCCCCAGTAGGCGCGGTAACGCGGGGTGTAGCTGATGCTAGCTGCATAAAGCCAGCGGTCGGCATGCAGCAGGCCTGCATCAACATCCATCTGCGCGACGACCCGCGAGCCCTCCTGGCGATTGTCCGGCTGGGACGGTGTGTAATTCGTATTTCGGTAGGCGGGACCAGCGGCGAAGCCCAGCCAGCCGTTGGTCACCGGAATCTGGTAACCGATTGCCACCGAGCCGCTCCAGCTGTCCGCCTCTACGAGGCCGTCCTCTACCGGATACTCGTACTCGAGGTAGTGCATGCTGTAGCGGTGAATGAAGCCGCTGCCCAACTGCCCCGAAAATGGAAACA
>LFIK01001977.1_pt1 | contig 16461 bp, 8 predicted proteins | sample 643401 | NCBI WGS metagenome assembly LFIK01 (sample SAMN03777447, study PRJNA286221) | soda lake metagenome | biome: soda lake; feature: Kulunda steppe; material: water; isolation source: sample T5-Br brine of Lake Tanatar-5 | place: Russia: Kulunda steppe | collected 2010-07
AGTTGCAGATAATGTGGTGGAGATGGGTACCAATTTCCATATCTATGTGAGAAACCGGATGCCCGGAAAGAGGGAGTTTCCGCTATTGGAGACCGAACAGTGGCAATCTATTTGCGATAAAATGGAAACGGAGCATGATTGGCTACCGGAGCACAAATTTGTGTGGAATGAAATTCACATGAACAACCAAACGAGTATCCACTATGGACTTCACTTCCAAGGCGGGGTAACCTGCTATCGGTCGGACTCGATTAAAAAAGTACAGGTGATTTTTGATCACGATTCGGATAAGAAATTGGTGAAAGAGATTATGGCATTGTTTGATGGTATTGAGCAGGCACCAATGAACGAGGTTGGCTTGATAAAGATGAGTAACGGCCGGCTGAATGTAAAGTTTGTAGAGTACCGCCCGTATGAGCTCGAAATCACCCCGTTTCTTGGCGAAGAGACAGCGGACCTTAAAAAGAAGATGTTGCGATCGTTTAAAAAAGAATCGAGCGGTGGCCTGTTTCTTATTCACGGTAAACCGGGAACCGGGAAAACATCTTTTCTTAAGGAGGTCCTTAACGAAGCGGACAAAAAGGCACTATTTATTCCTCCATCCATTGCCGGGGAGCTGGGCAATCCCAACCTAATCTCCCTGTTGATGGATCACGCCAACTCGGTTCTTATTATCGAAGATGCCGAAACCGTTTTAATGAAACGCGAGGCAGACAATTCAGATGCGGTCTCCAGCCTGCTGAACCTGACTGACGGTTTCCCGGCCGATTTCCTGAATCTGAATATCATCTGTACGTTTAATACGGATATCAGGGATATTGATCCGGCCCTGTTGAGGAAAGGGAGGCTAAAGGGCATCAAAGAGTTTACCAAGCTGAGCAGAGACCAAGCCCAAAAACTTGCTGATGAGATAAACAGCGACCGTGAAGTGACCGGTCCGATGACGGTGGCCGAAGTGTGTACCGGGGATTCACAGTTTATTCGTATGAATGGGCAAAATGGAATTGGCTTTAGTGGGAATTAACAAGGTGAATCTATGAAAAAAATAAAACTACTTGAAATCGGAGCAGAAGGCGGAGGACTTAAATTTTATGCCTTTACAAATGGCTCAAAAACGGAATACTTTTTTGAATCAAATCAAGACGAAAGATTCCAAACGATATATGACATGCTGAGCAACTACACTAAGAACAATGATCCGCTCCTCTGGTACTATCCCGTAGAAGTTCATCCGGATATTAAAAACCAGCTTCTGTCGATACTTTTGAATGAGTATCAAAGCCACCCTAAAGATCATTTTATGAATCTCGAAACATGGGAAGAAAAGTTTGGGATACAATTCGAAAAACTAACAAATGAGGGTGTCCAGACTTTCAAAATTACTCCGATTCAAAAAACCGAAACGTACAACTACAATCATTTTGGTGATGAGCGGGTCCTGGAATCGATCACAAAGGGCTATACTGATAAGCCCGACCTCCAGCAGATCTTGACCGGGAAAGGCTCAATTGAGGGGAGTTCATTTGTAATTCAACATGAAGATTCAGTTATTTTAGGAGTATTTCCGCTGGAGAGGTATGACGTTGAACCAATTAAATAATCATCAAAGTTAATTGTCATGAATAGAGAAGAACTTAAGAATAATCACCTAAATCTCTTCCACTTCTATGGAGAAAAAGGCAAGCAGTATTTGGAAGATAATCTTACAAGAGGACTGGCTATTTGCTTGGAAAATGATCCTATTTTATTGGATCGCTTTCTGAGAAGAATCATGAAAGAATATTACAGTGATCTATTTAAAACAGAAGGTGAAAACACGGACCTTGTTATTAATGTTCAGCAAAAAGCTACTTCCTTTTTCGGAGTACAAACTATTTTTGGTGTTCCTCTCACTACACAAGAACTAAACTTTGATACTGAAGCCGATCCTAAAGGAGTTGAAAATCCTATTACAGATCTCTCCATACAAATTGGTGATCAATTAATACTTATTGAAGTAAAGAGAACTGCAGTAGATTGCAGAAAACAGCTTAAAAATCAGATTGAAGTGGTGAAAAATGCAAATGATGAAAATGTTGAAACTAAAGATGTGGATACATTTTCATGGGGATTATTGATGGAGCTAATAAGGCATACTCTAAAATTTGAAAATGAAGTAAGTCAAAAAAATAGTTTTACCAATGATTACTACCATTTTATTAAGCGACAATTTCCATCTTGGTTTTCTAATATTCCATTCAGTGAAATTCCATTCCCAGATAATTTAGAAACGAATCAAAAACAAAAAGAACTTCTTGAGGTTAGGCTGAATTTGATCAAACAGAAGATGCTTGAATCATGGAATAAAGAGAAAAATACCGATGATGAGCTCGTTTTCAACAGGGCAAATATTCCTGTAAATAATTACAACTGGGTTGACGAAATCAATATTGAGCCTTCCCAAGATGATGAGTCCGGGGAAAAGTTTATTGCTGTTAAAATATGGCCGGGTGACACAAAAAAACAGGGTTATTCAATTTATAAAAAAGAGAAAAAGTTTGATTGGCCACATCATATACATAAAAAAGAGTTTAAGTTTAGCGTTCAACCATATTTAAAGTTTTCACACATGCAGGGTTTGTGTTGGGTCAACACAAAGGATAAGGGAAATCCAAAGACTCATACCAAAGAGTTTTTTCAGCGTTTTACCGGAAAATGGGATAGAGGTGAAAATAAGCAATGGACAAAAAAGGGGGTCAGATGGGAAGAATTTGATCAACTTTTAGAAGAGGTCAACGCTTCAGGTGATGATTGGAAGAATGCTTCTGATTTCATCAATAAGATCGAAAAATCTCAACGAAGTTACTTCTATGTATCAACAGGATTCGCCATCGAAGTTCGTATGCCATACAGTTACGCTCAAGAGTTAGATAGCAATGAAGAGAATAATCCAATAGTTAATGAACTAAAAGAAATCTCTGAATTACTTTTAACTACTTTAGATGAACAATTTTCAAGCGCCCATTAAATGTGATTATTTAATGAGTATAAGAGTAGTTATCAGGCAACACGTATAATTTTAGGGTAAAAAAACAGCATAGATTAATAGTACTCTATCAAAATTGTTGAAATCACATAATACTATGACAAATAAAGAGCTTCGGGAATTAGTTGCTAAATCAGATAACTATGGCCTATTCAAAAACCTTAGCGTAACTATATCTTATAAGTACCACGATGGCACCATCAAGCGAGAGGGTATTTCCAGCATCTATGAATATGCCAAAAGTGAAATGCATGACTGGAAAAAGATAAAAAGTGAGTTGCCCAAGGTACTAATCGATTCTAAATCGAAGATAAATTCTCTAATTGCCCAAATTGAAAATTTTGTAAAAAAGAATGTCAGTACAAATGAAAATGATTTTAAAAGAAATTGGAATGCAGTTAATCGGTATTTAACCAACATAAAAGGGAGTTACTTATCTCCAAAGAATCCTCTAACAGAGTTTGTAATAAAAATACATGAAAACTATCCCAATTCAGTGAATGGAGTTATAGGTTATTTTAATCCTGATAATAACAAAAGGGTTCCATTAAATAACAAAAACAAAGACTATTGGATTGGATTTAATTTAGCATTTGAGTTTGACCTGCAAGATCATACAGAGATTAAATACAGGCGTGATAAAGAGAAAATTAGCTTAGGTAAAATTCGATCTAAATATCAAAAACTGGTTAATGAAGCTGAGAATCATTTTCAGGAAATCATACAGAAATCCAATGAAGAGTTCGATGCATATAGAGGCAAAATAGATGAGCTTAAAGATGAAAAGGAAGTCGCCTTTAACGATTGGTTAACTAACATTAAGGAGCAATTTTCAAAGTTTGACTCTGAATCAAATGAAAAAATATCGAACCTCGAAAAAACGTATAAAGAAAAACTTCGATTAGAAGCACCTGCCCAATATTGGGATAGAAGAGCTATAGATCTAAAAAAAAGTGGATATTGGTGGACTGGTGCATTTTCACTGACACTTCTTTTAATTGTTGGATCACTGTATTTCTTGCTGTGGCTAACACCGGATGGTATGTTTGCTGCCCTGTTTAGCGGTGAACCCTATGCAATTAAATGGGCAATCATCTATGTAACATTTCTTTCTTTTTTCGCATATGGCTTAAGAATGTTTGCAAAGCTGGCCCTAAGTTCGTTTCATCTTTCAAGAGATGCTGAAGAACGACAACAATTGACATATGTTTATCTCTCCTTAAAAAATGAGGAGAAAGTGGATGACAAAGACAGAATATTGATTCTACAGTCTTTATTCAGCAGAGCTGAAACAGGATTATTAAAAGATGATGCTTCACCTACTTTACCGGGAGCAAGTATCTTAGAAAGAATAAAAGGATCGACTTAAAAAACAATAATATTACCTTACGATATCGGATTAAACTGTAGTAATTTACTTTTGAATTAATAGTATTACTTATATACAAATACCAGCTACCGAACTTAACATGACCGAAAACCAACAAGCACGAAAAAAGCTCCAGGAAGAACTACGTAAGCTATTCCAATTCAACGTTTCCGATCTTGATTTCGGGATCTATCGAATTCTAAGCCGGAAAAAGGATCGGATCGAACAGTTCATTGAGAAAGATCTGCTGGATGCGGTCAATGAGGGATTAAAAGAGTACCAACAGCAGGATGCCTCTCAACTTGATGACATTAAACAGCAGATCATTGAGAACTTATCTGATGATGCATTTGATGATCAGGGTAAGCTGGTGAAGTATGAGAATACCAAGCTTGGGAAGGAGTATCTGCAGGCATTAGAGAAAGCAGAAAAGCAGCAGGTTGGTGCAGACATCGAAAAGAAAATCTATAACGATCTGTTTACCTTTTTTTCACGTTACTACAGTGAGGGAGATTTTGTTACGAAGCGGCGCATCAGTACAAGGGATTCCAAATATGCCGTACCCTACAATGGCGAAGAGGTGTTGCTCCACTGGGCGAATAAAGATCAGTACTATATTAAAACCGGAGAGCACTTTACAAACTACAAGTTTGAGGTGGATGGGAAATCGGTGTGGTTTAAGGTGGCTCAGGCAGAGCAGGATAGAGATAATGTGAAGGAAGAAGAAAAACGCTCTTTTGTTCTTCGTCCGGACAATCCCATTGAGATTAATGATGACGAGCTGACGATTTGGTTTGAATACCGGCCGTTAGCGGATGAAGAGGAAAGTCAATGGCTGAAGGTTTATAACTCTGTTGAGAAGTCACGGAAAACCATCGACCGGCAGGCACTTTGTATTGCCTATGATGAGTGGATTCGTAGAGAGTTAGATGAGAAATGGAGAAAGCCTTTATCTGTAGACCCAAACAAAAAAGGACGCTCGATTCTTCACCAAAAGCTCAATCACTATACCGCCAAAAACACCGCAGATTATTTTATTCATAAAGACCTGCAAAGCTTCCTGGAGCGGGAACTGGAGTACTACCTAAAGAGTGAGGTAATCCGGGTAGATGACTTTATTGAAGATCAAACTGAACAGACGATGGACGTCGCCCTCACCAGAGCTAAAGTGGTGTGGAGTATCGGAAAAAAAATTATCGCTTTCCTGAGTCAGATTGAAAACTTCCAAAAGAAACTGTTCGAGAAAAAGAGGTTTGTGGTAGATACCCACTACTGCTTTACGCTGGATAAGGTGCCGGAGGATTTATACGACACTATTTTAGAAAACAAAGACCAACTGCAATCTTGGGAAGAGTTATATGCAATGGACAAATGGAGTGGTGAATTACAGTGGAATGGGAAATGGACGAAAGCATTTTTGAAAGCCCATTCTTTTATGATAGTGGATACCCAGTTTTTTGATGAAGAATTTAAGTTTGAAATATTAAACTCAATTGATTCTATAGAGAATGTATTAAATGGCTATTTACTTAACGGAGATAATTTTCATGCTTTAAACTTACTTAAGAAGACGTTTTTAGAGAAAATTAAAACTGCGTTTATTGATCCTCCATACAATACAGAAAAAGACCAATCAACTGGTAAATTTATTTACAAAGACGGTCTCTCACATTCAAGTTGGCTATCAATGCTTAATGATAGATTAGCCCAATGCTATGACTTACTCAAAACCGATGGCTCAGTATTTACAACCTTAGATGACAATGAAATAGAAAAATATCTCTCCATGAGTAAATCTATATTTGGAGATGAAAATCATATAGCAACTATAATCTGGGAGAAAGTTCATACAAGAAAAAACTCTGCACAATTTTTTTCTGTATCACACGACTATGTGACATGTTTCGCAAAAAATAGATCAAAATGGGATCGAAATTTAATACCCAGGGAAAACACAGATGCATATAAAAATCCAGATAATGATTCAAAAGGACCATGGAAACTTGATCCTGTATATGCTAATAACCCATATGATGTTGACTATATAATTGAGAAACCAAACGGTATTAAATTATCTAAACCAGAAGGGCAATATTGGAGATTTAGTGAAGAAAAATTAAAAGAAAAAATTAAAAGAAATGAAATAGTTTGGGGTGAAGGTGATTCATACCCAATGGTGAAAAGATATTTAGCAGAAGTTCAGGATGGATTAGTTCCGGTTACTTTATTTGACCGTAAATTTGCTGGTGATAATTCAAAGGCTAATAGTGAATTAGATGATTTGTTTGATTCTGGAAGACCATTTTCATACCCCAAGCCATCAAAATTAGTTGAAAGATTATTTCAAGTTAATCTTGGTAAAATATCAAATGATTTTGTGATAGATTTTTTTGCAGGTTCTGGTACAACAGGTCATGCTGTACTAAACTTAAATAGGGAGGATAATGGCCAGAGAAAATACATCCTTGTTGAAATGGGCCAATATTTCGACACGGTGTTAAAACCCCGAATCCAAAAAGTTGTTTTCTCCAACAATTGGAAAGACGGCATTCCTCAAGACCGAGACGGGCAATCTCATGCCTTCAAATATCATTTCATTGAGTCATATGAAGATGCCCTGAACAACATCGATTTTAAAAACCCCGACGATACTCAACAAGCGATGGAGTTTGAGGATTATATGCTCTCCTACATGCTCGATTTCGAAACCCAAGGGGTTAGTGCATCCTTGCTTAAAGATGGGGCTTTTGATACACCGTTCGATTACAAGCTGAACATTCAGCGCGGGCATGAATCTCCCTCAGAAGAAACTGTGGATTTGGTGGAGACTTTCCACTATCTGATCGGCTTATGGGTTCAAAAGCTTCGAAGGCTGGAGCATCAAAACAGAAAATATATTATCAGCAGCGGTCAAATCCGGGATGAGGATGCCGTGGAAGATGTATGCATCATCTGGAGAAACACCAAAGACCTGGATCTGGATGAAGAGGCCGGATGGATTCAGAAGGAAATCATCAAAGATCAAACGTTCGACCGGATGTACATCAACGGGGTAAGTAAGGTGAAGGATGCCGAACCGATAGAGATTACATTCCGGGAAAAAATGTTTGAGGGTGTAGCATGAAGTTTGAAAAACGACTTGCATTGACCGGTTATTTGCGAAAAACGTTTGGCGTATCGGATATCCACGACAAGGCCAGTATTCGCCGTTACTACAAACGGTTCAATGAAGATGCAACCGGAGCAGCATATGATGCCAGTGGCATCAGCAAGGTCTGTAATGTTCTTCGGACGATATCACGTGTGTCCATATCGGAAGAAAAACTGCTGGAATATGACCGAAATATTCGGTCGCATTTGGAGAAGATCAACAAACACCGGCTACAGAAAGACCAGATCGTCTTCAAGTACTTTCAGTTCCTGGCCGGATTTTATACCGAGTACTACCTCGACCGTGTTACAGAAGACAAGCAATCTCTACTGGATGATTTAAATGCTTTTGTTGCAGACCAGAAAAAAAATCACAGCTCAAAGGTAACCTATGAGGAGTTTGAAGAATCGGATCTGAACAAACTGGCTTACTGGATGGCCACCGGGAGCGGGAAAACACTCATCCTACATCTGAATTACTATCAATTTCAACACTATATGCCCCGGCTTGATGAAGCCCCGGATAATATCCTGCTGATCACACCCAATGCTGGACTCACCCATCAACATCAAAAAGAGCTGAATGCAAGCGGTATTCCGAACCGTTACTATCTGGATGCAGATGGAGCTACCGGTATCGAGCCGGAAACCGTAAAGCTGATTGAAATCACCAAGCTCACCGATGAGAAGAAAGGCGATGGAGATAGTGTGGAAGTTTCGGCATTTGAGGGAAATAACCTCATATTTGTAGATGAAGGGCATAAAGGGTCTGGAACAGAAGAAGGTAAGCAAATGGCCCGGCGTAAAGCAATCTCTGAAAGAGGGTTTACATTTGAATATAGTGCCACTTTTGGTCAAGCGTTAAACAAAAATTCCGTTAGTGCTTCAGTTAAAAATGAATACGGAAAAGCGATTGTATTTGATTACTCCTATCCCCGGTTTTATGATGATGGGTATGGAAAGAACTATCGCATTCTGAACCTCCGGGAAAAGCAGAATTTTGATGATTCAGATCAACGCCATGTTTACCTGCTGGCAAATCTGCTCAGTTTTTATGAACAAAAATATGTGTACGGCCAGAATGCCGATACCTTTTACAAGACCTGGAACCTTCATGATCCGTTGCTCACATTTATCGGGCATAGCGTGCAGGCCGGTAAAACCAAATCGAGTCTGGCAAAAGATGAAAAACGAACCGTATCCGATGTCCAGAAATTGGTACTGTTTCTTAACCGGGTACTTCAAAATGAACATAGCTGGACTACGGATACTATTAAAAAATTATTAGGCGGTGAGTCAGGAATTACCGGGCCGGACGGCTCCGATGTTTTCGAAAACAGCTTTGGAGTATTAAAAGAACGGTTCAGCAGAAATATTGATGATCTTTATTCGGATTTACTTGATAGTATTTTCCATGTAACCGCTGCAGCACCATTGAAACTGAGTAACATAAAATCTGCCGCTGGAGAAATCGGGTTACGCGCTGGAAATAATGAGCGTTACTTTGGAGTCATCAACATCGGTGAAGACAGTGTGTTTCTGTCATTCGTGGAGGAGGAGCTTCCGGATTTGATTGTAGAAGAGGGAGATGCCTTTCAGGGCTCACTCTTTCAACAGATCAATAAACAACACTCTCCTATCAATATTCTTATCGGCTCTAAGAAATTTATAGAAGGCTGGAGCTCCTGGCGGGTGGCCAATATGGGCTTGATGAATATTGGAAAGAGCGAGGGTCCGCAAATAATTCAGCTTTTTGGTCGTGGTGTTCGTTTGTTGGGGAAAGACCGCAGTTTAATGCGCTCCTCAGCCATGACCAACATTCCGAAGCCGGAGAACATAGAGCTGCTCGAAACGCTTCAGATCTTTGGGTTACAGGCCAATTACATGGAGCAATTCCGCAAGTATCTTAAAGAAGAAGGAATTGATACAGAAGAACGGGTTCAGATCAACCTGAAGGTACAGTTTCCAAATTCATTTGAGGATAAGGGCCTATTGGTCATTAAACCAAAAATTCGGGATGAATTCGTAGATGTACAACAACTGGTGCTTTTTGTAGATGATAAATTAAAACCTAAAATTGACTTGCACAGTACTATCGAAGTTGAGGTGCCTGATGACAAAGCAGAAGAACAGGCATCTGCATTTGATTCAGATGAAAGAATTTTCATTGACGACAAGCAATTACCTTTGCTGGATTTTGAACGGCTATTTCGGGAAGCCTGGCACTACAGAAGTCAAAAGGGCTATGGGAATCTCTCCTTTAATACGGAAAACCTTCGGGAGATCATCAAAGGCCGTTTGTACGAGCTATATTGTGATGAAGATCTCCTGCAAGTGAACAGCTTTTCGGATGTGAAACAACTTGAAGAGATTGCATTGATCATCATCCGGAAATACATTGACAGCTGGTACAAACGAAAGCAGCAGGAGTGGGAATACAATCAACTGGAATATTTTCCATTTGAAGAGGACAATCGAAATATCCCCCAGCTGGCCGATGATGAACCCGGATATCAGCTACATGTTAAGAAAACAGCGGTTGAGAAGATTGAAAAGGAGATTGAGGAGTTATTCAAAGACAAAGATGTTTTTGAGCGAGACGTCACCAAAAAGAAAGATGGTAGTTTGCCGCGAATCTACTTTGACAGACATATTTATTTACCGTTGTTACTGGAAGATGAAAATGATGTAATTCAATCCACACCACCCGGCCTGAATGAAGGGGAATGGAAATTTTTGAAGGATTTAAGAGACTATTTCCAAAAACCGGAATCGGATGAATTACTCGAAGGATATGAGCTGTTCGTGCTGCGTAATCAATCCCGGGGGCATGGTGTAGGCTTTCTTCTTGAAGAAGAGCGCTACTTCCCAGACTTTATCGTATGGGTTAAGAACGATGAAGAGCAACACATCTGCTTCATTGATCCAAAAGGGTTGCAGCATAAGATCAATGTAAAGGAGAATAATAAAGTACAGTTCTCTAAAGAGATCAAAGGTTACGAAAAACAACTCAACAAAAAGCGAGGCAATGACCAGGTTCAGCTACATTCATTTATTATTTCACAAACTGATTTTGATGAGGTGAAGAAGAATAATGAAGTAAACTCCGTAGCTGATCTGAATGGAATGAATCTCTTTTTCCCGGATCAGGATGGGTATGTGGATGGTGTTTTTCGGAGGGTGTTGGGGGTTGAGAAAGATGTTATTTACGACTAAACCCATCTTCTTCTAAATACATCAAACAAGCTTGGGTCTTCATCAAGATAATTAAACCCTTCTCCCGGCTTATATAATGTATCATTCCAATCGTATGTTTGGTCGGGTTGAATATAGGAAAGTCCAAGAGGAACTATAAGGAGAGGTAAATTCTTCTCCCAGCTATCCGGTTTTACACGATGAGGAATGTTCAAATCAGTTACCTTTTCAATATGGGCATGGGTTCTTGTAGCATTTAAACTCCACTCAGTTCCCTGATCATGCAAAAGTATTTCATCCATTAATTTCCCGGTTCCTTTAGATGGTCTATGCAGTAATGAACCACCCCCATACAGGAAACATGATTGATCTTTAAATTTTTGATTCGCTACCGTCTCTTGAAAATGCCAATAGACCCGTTCATTATAGATGCGTTTAATTTTTTTACTTAATCTACTCATAGTGTTCTTATAAGCACGTTTGTAGTTATCGTCCATCTCTAACTGGCTCGAGGTTCTATTTCCGAGTTTTTTTTGTATTTGCTCTATGGGTGGTAATTTATCGGCATTCGCTTTTCTATATTCAGCATAAACATCATTTGAAGCAATCATGAGCGACTCGGAGGCTAAGTATTCAAAAGTTCTATTGGCATGAACCCTGAAAAAAGATATATCACTGCTTCCACCGCCGATATCGAGAGCAAGGTAGTATCCTTCGCCAATCTTTTCGGTCTTTACAAGATAGGTTAATCCTGCTGCCGTCTCGGGATAAGCCGAAATTCTACCTTCGGTTATTATCTCTTCCCAAGATGAATGATTTAGCTTTCTCTCAAGAATTTCATAATGGTTTCTTACCAGTTCCAATATAGTTTTGAGTGGCAAATCACGAAAAAAGTCATATGAATGAGTCTCGATCAAATCACGGGCTAAATAAAGTATCTGTTCAAACTTTCTTCGGCGCCACCGATTTTTTTCTGCAGACCACTCAGTCGGAATTCCTATTTGAAAGTAATACTCATAATCTGGCATCTTATCTTTATTGGAGTCTTTAGTGCCAATAAACCTACCAAGAAAACTACCTTTCTTCGATTTGCTTTTAGCGGGTTTATGAGACTGTTCGAATCGATCTTTAATGATCCCGATAGTATGAGTTAAAAAAATGATAGATAGTACTTCAGGGGAGACTGAATCAAAACGGTCTATGTCATAATGCTCTCTATTTTTATCAAGTCCCGAAATACCTCGAAATGCTTTGTCTTCTGCAGAAGCGATCTTAAAGTATCGATAACTTTTTGAAGCCTGAACTGATTTTCCTACAGAGGTTTTATCATCTGCATGAATGTTAAAAATGGATGGGAGAAATAAGTTTGGACTTCCTTTTGTTCCAAAATTGATAAACTCAAAAACCGGAATTTGTCCTGGTTTTTTATAGTTCACACAAACCTTTGTTTGATGGGTACCAAAATCCAAGCCAACTCGTACATTCATAAATTTATTTATTTAATCAATCTGGATATGACTCACTGATATGGGATTCATTGAAGCTTGAATCGATGATTTTTCCAACAGTTCAAGTTTCTTGTCTCTTTCTATTTCCAGATTTTCAATCTCTGATAAGATAATATTTCGGATACCTTTCCCCTGCCTTAACCTCTGCTCACGGATTGAAATTTGATAATCGAAATGGGAGATGGTTTGTTTACGTATTCGCTCCTTTAGCGATTCCAATTTCACTCGTTCATCTTCTTCCATCGCAATCTTTTTGGACACGAGTTTTGACATTATCTGTGGCCGAACCGCTTCAATGAATTGGTTATATCCTGAATCTGTGAAGTCAACATCGATGTCAATAGGTTCGGCATTTTCATTGGCTACACCCAAAATATGTTCACTGATATTGTCCGAAAGAAAACTAAGTTCTTCCGTATTGGGATTTGCAATGACCGGATAGAGATAGGTGAATTCACTGTCTTCTCCATTAAATGTTTTTGAAATGTTTATGCTATTCAAAGCAAGTATATAGTTACCCTTTTCGACCTTGATATCAGGATCTAATTCTTGACCCGGAACCGAAAAACTATAGGCATTATTTACACTGAATCCGGCCTGGTTAAAATATTTTGTCGCAGCGATAATCAGGGGATGGTAGGAATTAATAAATTCGAGGCTTTTGTCATTGAAAGCTAATTCCTGGTCAAAAGTGAGATGAAATTCTCTTTGATTAAAAAACCTTTTTTTAAATTCATGAAAAATCTTGTTTGTGGCATCGCCATTTTGCATTGATTCTGTGTTCAGATTTTTTTCGATAAACTTAAAGATGATATTTGGATCATTGGATGGTGTTGTCAGCTTATATACACCCTCATCTTGCTTTAACAGATTGCAGCTCGGCATTGTCTCTCGAATTAGCACCTGAAGATATCGGTATAACTCTTTTTCGGTGATGTATCTCCTGTTGTTCCTAATTCTTTCAATTTCACTATTAAAGTATGAATCACTCATCAGGCTATCCTGAAGCTCTTTTTCGATTTCTTCGAGATTCTTTTTTTCCTGTAGAACCGCAGTTGCCGTTTGCTCGATTCTTTCTTCTTTTTGAGTCTCTGAAAGACTTTGGGTATACAGTTCTGATTCAAGTCTTGAAATCTTTTGCCCGAGAGTTTCTTCATCCAGTAGAATTGCTTCCAGATCACCCAGACTTTCTTCAAAAACCTTAATTTTCTTTAATAAACGCTTATAGATAACCTCTTCAACCGTATCACTGATGACAATGTTATAGACATGTATTTTATCCGATTCCTGGCCGATTCTGTCAATTCGCCCAATTCTTTGTTCAATTTTCATAGGATTCCATGGCAAATCGTAATTTACGATGGCATCACAGAACTGCATATCCAATCCTTCAGCCCCAATCGATCCGGATATTAATACTTTGAAATCCGACTCATTCTTAAACCTTTCAATGAGATTACTTCTTTCCTCAGTACTCCCATCCATGTATTCACACTTAATACCAAACTCTTCTTTTAATCTGAGATTCAGATAACGGAGGGTCTTTCTAAAGAAAGCAAAGATGATGAGTTTATTATTGTTTTTAACAACTACCTCATCAATAATTTCCTTTAACTTATCAAATTTGGAGTCGTTGAATTCATCTCTATAATTACCTTGCTCCAGATCATCAATATCTGAATAATATGCCGGCAGACTGCTGGCAACTTGCCTTCTGGTATTAATTAAATCGAGCGTAGCATCCCTGTCGTTTGCATATTTAGTTTTAACAGCTTCTTCCTCTTTCATGTAGCGTTGTCGTTCTTCGGCTGAAAAGTTAACAAACACATCATGAGGTACTCGAATAACTCTGTTTTTAATAACCTCCCTTTTTTTTGTCCTGGAGTAAATATGATTCAGAGAATTCAACTCTATTAAATCCGACTGAATATCAATTCGGTTTTCAAGAGTTTCTTCCCCTGATTGAAGTTTCTTGGATACACGCTTATACAATGGATCATCTATAAAAGCCTCATCAAGACTTTCATAAGAACTTGTTATTTCATCTCCATACGCAAATTGAGTCTGGATTGATCCATCCGTTAATTCTTTCATTACCTTGCTAAAGGAAGCGCCCCGGTTTAGATAATTTAAACCTTTAACAAATGGCTTATTTGCTTCAAGATCATTTAAAAACATGGAGTAGTTGTGATACCTTTGGGGCTCAAGGATAGACAACACGTTAAACAGATCTTCCTTCCCATTACAGAGAGGAGTTGCTGTTAGCATGGTTGCATACTTGGAGTTGTGAATTATCGGTTTGATCGCTTTATGTCGTTGTGTGTCGCGATTTCTTAGTAGATGAGCTTCATCACATACGATGAAATCAAATGTATAGTGCTGGTCAACAATTAATTTTTGCAGGCGATCATTTTTTAATTTGTCATATGTGATTATTCCAAATACACTTCGCCTATTGAGTTCAATATCGTGGGATATGTCTTGTGCAAGCTCTTTTGTTTCATAGATTTTATACTCAAAACCAAACTTATCGAACATTTCATCCTGCCATTTATTAAGCAGTGATTTCGGACAGATAATCAAAGAACTTTTAATCTCTTTGCGGCTATACATCTCCAGAAGGATATGTCCGGCCTCAATTGTTTTACCCAACCCTACTTCATCAGCAATTAAGATCCGTTTTGATACAGAATTCAGAAACTTTATTAACGGTTTAAACTGGTGGGCATGAAATAGTGTACGAGATGCTTTTAATGAAGAGATCGTATTGTTTGCGTTGTTCTCAACTTTGAAATAGGTAGAGGTAACACCAAAGTCTTGATGATTCTTCACAGATCCGTTAACAAGTCGTTCCCATGGACCTTCAGCATCGGTTAGTGGCCTGATCTCACTTTCTGATACGTATTTTGATTGAGTATCTCCATCCAAATGAACGGTGTAATACTCTTGCCCACCTGAAATCGTCTCAAATTTTATTATGTTACCGCTTCTTTTAGGGCTCCCGGTCGTTTCTATCCTTTCCCCGTTTTTGTACTTAGCCATCGTTGTTTACTCAATTTATTCGAATAAATACATATACAAGATTATCACTAAAACTTTAGGTATTAACAAATACATAAAAGGAGAGTTGTATGAGTAAGTCTGACCTTAGATACCGAGATCTGTTTGTCGTATTAAGTTCTGAATTAAAAACTCTGATATATCATTTCGGAGATAATCCGAAGTATGAAGTAATACTGGATGTATTATCTGAATACAGTGACGATAGGCCTATTCCGAAACAGAAGGATTTATTAGCACGACTCGAGTTGACAAGAACAAAATTGATGAAGTTACTCCGTGAGTTATACCACGATTTCAAGCATAACGTATTTCAGGCTCACAGATACCCAATTAAAAAGACAGAGTATTATGTAGTTGCTGAAACGATGGATGACGAGGTTTGGCAAGTTGGATTAGATTACTTAGAACATATACCCTCAGTCGGTGACAAGTTCACAATCCCCTTTATAAAAGGAAAATGCAGTTACGGATACTTCGATGTCAAAGAAGTTCACCATAAAATTGACAACCAAGTTCATACTGTTTCAATTTTTTTAAGTGACAAATTCGATGATAAAGATATTGGATTTATTGCATAGGCATAAAATTGGCAGAGCTTAAAAACTCTGCCAAATATTTTTATTCATGGTGGTTAAAAACTACATCTACCGGGGCTTATTTGATCGTCATAATTTCGATGTTTACCAGGTATTCGATATTGGTTTTATCTTATTTAGAGTTCAATTTCCCCGCTTCCTTCCTTTCCCTTTTTCCTTATTGATTTCATCAGGCAAAAAGGAAAGGTTGGAACTCGGGTATTTAGGTGGTTTTTGTGTAAACGCCATGCTGCTCCTTATCAATCAATCCTTTTTCAAGCAATTTCTTTAGATAGTTGGTCACACTTCTGACCGTGATCTTTAGATGCTGTCCAACAAAGTTTGCTTCTTTTTTCTCGAATGCTTCAGGGAGCAGTGTGTAGAACTGCTTTAATCGCTTCCCGGTGCTGTTTGTAGCCGTAACATTCGGTAGCTGATGGTACAGTCTAAGCGTATGATTATAGTGTGTGTTTGCCATTAGGTGACCTATCTTGAAATCCTCATCTGAAAGGGTTATCTCCGGCTTTTTAAGTGCCTCCGCTTTGCCCTCTTCATAAGATCTGACAACAGAAATAA
>LFIK01001978.1_pt1 | contig 16460 bp, 15 predicted proteins | sample 643401 | NCBI WGS metagenome assembly LFIK01 (sample SAMN03777447, study PRJNA286221) | soda lake metagenome | biome: soda lake; feature: Kulunda steppe; material: water; isolation source: sample T5-Br brine of Lake Tanatar-5 | place: Russia: Kulunda steppe | collected 2010-07
TCAACAAGCGGTCTGCGTCCATACGTATCACCTTTCCCGTGAGCGTTCCTGGTCGATACGCGCCTGGAAGATGGCGCGGTTCCGCCGTTCGTTATCTACCTCCGGGGCGCGTACCACGCCGATGGATTCACGTAGCTGCATCACCACAACCTTCCTTCTGCGTTGATGGATGGTGCCGCTTCAGACCGTGCGCGCAGCCGTGCGCGACCCCAGACCGGGGTCCCGGCCAACGGGATCCGCGGGGATTTCTTCCCAACGAAATCACACGGGGGGACCCCCGCACCACAAGGGTCGCCCCCCCCCACCGAAAACCACGAGACGTGTGAACAGATAGTTGCCCGGACCCCAACCCACCCCGACCGTGGCACAACACCTGGAGGTGCCGTGCCACCCGAACCCCCAACACTCACCAGCCAGCTCACCGACCACCTCAACCAGCTGGCACACCCCGACGTGCGCTGGGAACACCTCGCCGACACCTACCGGCTCACCATCCCCCTCCGGCGCAGCACCACGACCAGCGACGACACCACCGAACTGCTCGCCGCCGCCGCCACAGCACACCAAGACGCACACACCCGGCTCACCGCCGCCGACCCGGGCGACACCCGCCTGCACAACCGGTATGCCGCACAGCTCCTCGCCGCACACCGCCACCCCGGCTGGATCAGCTACCAAGACGCCACCCGCCACCCCCACCCCACACTCGTCCCCACCGACGAAACCCTCGACCTGCTCCCCACCTGGCAAACCTGGATCGAAACGCTCACCGCCGGCCACGACACCACCACCGCCTACGAAACAGCTGCCCGCGCCACCACCAGCCCCACCCTGCCCGCCGACACCGTCGCCGACAGCACCCTCCGCCACATCTCCCGATGGGAAGGCGACCTTGCCGCCCTCCGCGACGCCTACCTCACCACCACCGACACGCCCACCACCCTCATCATCCGCCGCTGGCGCACCCGCCCACTCACCCACCACCCCCTCCTCGCCGCCGCCATCGGCCGCACCGGCATCCACGACCACCGGGGAACCGCACTCCTGCCCATCAACACCCTCATCGGACACTGGGTGCTCCGCAACCCAGAGCTCCACCCGCTCGTCCGCCTCATCGAACACAGCCACCCGGCCGAGATCACCACCCAACTCGACATCCCCGGCACCACCGCCACCCTCGACCGTCTCTGGGCAGAACAGACCACCCAGCTCCGCGCCGACGAAGACGTCGCCACCCTCCACACCTAACTGTCGCGCCACACACCTGCACCACCATCGGGCCCCAAAAGGAGCCCCGATGCCCGCAGCCCCAACCACCAACCGCGACGCGATCTCCCGAGCCCGCCAACTCATCGCCCACGCCGACCCCGAAGCAGACAGCCGCGGCAACAACCACCAGACCGGGACCGTGGCAGGCACAACCACCACACCGGTGCGCCGCCCCAACGGCCAGCTCTACCACCCCCGGCAGCTCGGCACCCTTTGCGACATCGACCTGCTCCGAGACGCCCGCACCCGCAGCATCTACCCGCTGCTGGCCGGACCACCCGGCGGCGGGAAAACCGCCCTCGTCGAAGCCGCCTACGGCGAAGAGCTCATCACCGTCAACTGCGACGCCGACACCGAAGTCGCCGACCTGATCGGCACCTATGTCCCCACCACCACCCCCGGCCAATACCGGTGGGTGGACGGACCCGCCCTCCGTGCCGCCAAAGAAGGCACCGTGCTGTTCCTCGACGACATCACCGTCGCCCCCGCCGGCGTCCTCGCCAAACTGTATCCGCTGCTGGACGGCCGGAAAACCATCACCGTCACCCAACACCAAAACGAACAGGTCACCGCCGCAGACGGCTTCTTCGTCGTCGGCGCCCACAACCCCGGACTGCTCGGCACCCACCTGTCCGAAGCGCTCGCCAGCCGGTTCCTCCTCCACATCACCATCCGCACCGACCTGACCCTCGCCCGCCACCTCGGCGTGAACCGCGCACTGCTCCGCGTCGCCGAACGGCTCCAAACCAGCCGGGAAGCAGGCGCACTCACCTGGGCACCAGAGATGCGGGAACTGCTCGCCTTCCAACAGCTCGAAGAGGCCTACGGCACCGAACTGGCCGCAGCGAACCTGATCGGACAGGCACCCGAACCCGACCGTGACCTCGTCACCGACGAAGTCCAAGCCGCATTCCCCGGCGCCACCCCACTCCAACTACACCAACGCGCCGCCGACGAGACCCGCCGATGAGCGTCGCCACCACCACCGCAGCCGTGCGCACCAGCTCCCGCGACCGGCAACTCCAAGACCTCCTCGCCGCCCGCGCCGCCCGGATCGTCACCGGCTCTGCACTCACCGCCGGCTGGCGGGCACTGTCAGCGGCCTACACCGACCTGGCCGAACACTACACCGGCAGGCTCGACCTCCGGGTCACTGTCGCCCCACACGCAGCCGGCCACAGCGACCCCGGCAACCGGCACCCCATCCCCGGACGCTACCTGCCCGCAACCCGCCAACTCGACCTTGACGGGACACTGCTCACCGACCGTCCCACAACCAGCTTCGAACCAGACCAGCTCAACCTGGACGATCCGGCCACCACCGCCCGCATCGCCACCCTCCACGGCGTGTTCTGCCACGAACTCGGCCACGCCGAATACAGCCGCTGGCGCTGGCCCGAAGACCCACCCGCCCCCGACCTCGCCCAGACCGTCGCCCTGCTCGAAGAGATCAGGATGGAACGGCGCATCGCCCAACAGCGCCCCCACCAGACCACCTGGCTCCGCGCCGCCGCCCGAACACTGCTCTGTGACGCCGGCCAGGTCGGCGACAGCCTCTACGACCTCGCCCACGCCGCCACCCTGACCCTCGGCCGAGTCGCTGCCGGCACCCTCCAACCCGCAGACGTCGAACCGGTCCTCACCCTCATCGAAACCCGGTTCGACAACCACCACATCGACCGTCTCGCCACACTCTGGGAACACACCTTCGCCTGCGACGACGAGGACTACCCGACCCTCGCCACGATCGCCGAACAGTTCCACGACCTGTTCGCCGACAACGACAACGACAACGACACCCGCCCACCCGACAGTCCCGGCAGCGGGCAGGCGGTGGCAGACGCACTTGCAGCCAGCCTCACCGCCGCCGCCACCGCCACCACCACCGCCCTCGAACAGGGCGAACACCCCCCAGGCACCCTGGCCGACCTGCCCGACCTGCTCCGGCCGGCACCCACACACACCCCAGACGACGGGGGAGGGGGAGAGCCAGACCACCAGCCGGCACCCGACCCGGCAGACCACCCCCCACCGGCCCGGGCACGGCTCCAAGCAGACGCCGAACACGTCTTCCCCCGCACCAGCCCCGCCGCCGGAACCGCCGGTGGCCGGCAGCCGGCACACACACGACGGCGGCCACGCACCGACGAACACATCCTCCGCCGCCACGTCGCCGCCGAACTGCACCGCGCCCGCTGGCGCGACCGGTCCGCCACCACCGTCGCCGACACCCTCCCACCCGGCCGGCTGCGGGTGAGAGACGCACTCCAGCACGACGCCCAGCTCCGAGCCGGACAGCACCCCACCGCCCAGCCGTGGCGGCGCACCCGACGGCGCACCATCGAACAGCCCCGCATCCGCCTCGCCACCCTCCTCGACGTGTCCGGATCGATGCGGAACGCCGCAGCTGAGCTGTCGTCAGCCGCCTGGGTGCTCGCCAACGCCGTCCACGACGCCGGGGGCAGCTGCGCCACCGCCGCATTCGGCGACACCGTCGGCGCCGTCACCGCCCCCGGACAGCCACCCCGCGACGTTATAGAACTAGACACGTTCGGCGGCACCGAACACATCGCCGACGCACTCGACGTCGTCTCCGGCGCCCTCAACCTCTACCAGCCCGGAGCGCCCCGGCTCGTCGTCATCCTCTCCGACGGGATCTGGGTCAGCCCAGCACAACGCACCATCGCCGACCAGCGGATCTCCACCCTCCGCGCCCACGGCGTCCACATCCTCCACGTCGGCATCCACCACCCACCCACCAGCCACGGCGCAGACCGGACCGTCACCCTCGAACAGCTCGACCAGTTCGTGCCCACCGTCGCCCGAACCGCCACCCAGCTCCTCCAACGCACACCGCCAGTGGCACCCCTGGCCGGTGCGTCACCGTGACCGCGGAGGAGGAGCGCCGATGATGACCAGCACCCCGACACCGCCGAGCACCGCCGACGACACCGCCCGGCAACAGGTCGCCCACATCTACCACACCGACGGGGTCGACGCGCTCAGGAACCTCACCCCCCTCGCACTCACCGCACAGCTCGAACCCGGCTACGACCCAGCCGACCCCGCCACCCTCGCCACCCGCAGCGTCACCCTCCAACCCGGACCGGCGCCCCTGCTGGACGCGACGCTCCGGGTCATCGGCGCAACCCGCCACGGGCACCGCACCTACAGCGTCGGCGTCGGGGCCAACACCGACCCGCGTATCGCCGCCGCCGCCCTCGACACCCTCCCCGCAGGCGTATGCTACCCCCAGAACGCCGCCGCCGACCTCGCCCCCGGCACCCGCCTGCGAGACCGGTTCCCGAACCGTTCCGACATGCGCGCCGCGATCCGGGCGCTGGTGCACGACACCCCCGCAGGCCCGGACGTGCTGGAGGAAACCTCCGCCCGGTTCGACGACTGGCACCGCACCGAATGGGCGCACAGCGCCATCCTCCTCACCGTCGCCAACAACCGGCTCTACATCCGGCTGTGCACCCAACCCGGCTCACTGCTCCACGCCGACGGGGTCCGCCTCCCAGAACAGGGAACCGGCGGGCTGCTCAACCTGGACCGGCTACCCACCGACCCTGACACCCACCGGCCGCCACTGCACCTGTATGGCACCGACGTGTTCACCGTCCTCGCCGCCGCCGAAGCAGCCGGCTGGGCCACCACCGACACCAACACCGACCCCACCCTGGCCACCCTCGCCGAAACCGCTCGGAACAGCCAGATCGTCACCACAACACCAGGCACACCCGGACGGGCCACCGTCCACACCGGGATCACCTACCACCGCACACCCACCCCGAACACCAACCCGCATCCCACCACCGTCCACGAACGGGCCGAGCTGTCCGTCGCCGACCTGCCAGCCCCCAGCGACAACCCGAACACCTACTGGGAGGCGGAAGTCGAAGACCTGTATGCGCTGGCGGTAGCCGAACCCGCCGGCAGAGACGGGCTGCGGCCCTACCAGGACCTGGCCGTCTCCCGCTACCTCGCCACCGACACCGGCTACCTCCTCGCACTCGCCCCCGGCCTCGGCAAAACCGTCATCACCCTCGCAGGCTGGGCGGAACGCGCAGCGGACCGCTGGCGCGGGCTCGCCGTCGTCCCCGCACACATCCGCGGCCAGTGGGCACAGGAAGCTTCCCACTGGTTCCCCAACTGCACCGTGTTCGACATCCGCAGCGGCAACGACCTGGACAACGTCACCCTCGAAAACATCACCGGCCCCGCACTCGTCATCGTCAGCTACCACCTCGCCAAAGACCACCTCGAGTGGCTGACCGGCAACAGATGGGACGACCTGTGCCTCGATGAAGCCGCATTCTTGAAGAACGCCACCAGCCAACGCAGCGAAGCGCTGTGGACACTGCGGGAACACGTCGCCGACAGCGGCGGACGCGCCCTCGCACTGACCGGCACCCCACTGGACCGCAGCGTCGATGACCTCACAACCGTCATCGCCTGGGCGCGCGGCGAGCGGCACCTGTTCGGCCCACAGAAACTGTCCCAACGGTTCCCCCGCCTCGCACACGGCGAAAACCTCGACGAATTCACCGACGTGCTCGGACCCACCCTGCTCCGCCGAGACCGCTCCGAGATCGCCGACGAGCTCCCACCGGTCAACACCATCCCCCTGCTGCTCACCCCCACCCCCGCAGAACGCGCCCTCGCAGACGGGGCCCGCTACCGGCTCCGGGAGTTGTATGAGCAGCTTGAAACCCTCCTTGACACCCACGCTGACCGCAACCCCGACGACCCCCGCTACCAAGAAGCGAAAGACGCGCTCGCGGGCGCACGCGGCGCCATCCTCGGCGGCGTCACCCTCGCCCGCATGGCCGCCAGCGACCCCCACGCGGTCGCGGCAAGCACCTCCGGCGCAGCCGAACTTCTCGCCAGCGACGGCCTGATCGACGCGGCAACCCGCACCCCGGGAACCAAACGCCGCGAAGTGGGGGCGTATATCACCGACCTGGCCGCCGCAGGCGAATCCGTCCTCGTCTTCACCGACTTCTCCACCGTCGCCGACAACCTCGCTGCAGACCTGACAGCCGCCGGTGTGCCCGCCGGGGTGATGGCCGGAGGTAGACGCGGAGAACAGCATGTCGCCGCGTTCCAAACCGGCAACCTGCCCGTGCTGATCGCCACCTCAGCCGGACGGGAAGGACTGAACCTGCAAGCCGCCAGCGTGCTCATCCACTACGACCTGCCATGGGTGCCCAGCCAGATCGTCCAACGCTTCGGACGCGCCAGCCGCATCGGCGCAGACACCTCCCGCCCCCTCCAAGTGGTCGTTCCCGTCATGGAACACACCATCGAACAACGGGTCGCCGCCATCCTCATCCCCCGCGCACTCACCGCCATCAACGCCCTCGACGGTGGGAGAGGAGGCGATAGAGCAGCAACAGAAATGGCTGTCGCCCTCCGAGGGATCGCGGGAACCGCAGGCCAGGAAGCCGACACGCTCGGCGACGACCTCAGCATGTTCGACATCGCCCGCACCGTGATCGGCTGACCCGTGCGCCCCGCAGACATCACCCCCGGCATCAGGTATCTCGCCGGACGCGCCCAACTGCTCGAAGACAGCGCCACCACCGTCCCCCTGTGCGCACAGGTAGAGAACGTCAGTGGACGGGCAGTCACCGTCCGCTGGGTGCATGAACCGAAACTGCGAGACATCGCCGACACCACCACCCTGGCCGGCCAGATCCCACCCCGGATGATCGAACGGCCCTGGACCACCAGCGACTGGGGGGAAGTGGCAGCCACCCTGCACCGGCACGAACTGGTCACCACCCAGTCAGCCGTAGGCGAGGAAGTCGCCGCACTCCTCGAACGGCTCGCCCACCGCCAAGGACAACACCGCCCCACCGCCCACACCCGCACCCGCGCACGCAACGCCACACTGCACACCGCCATCCAACTCCGCGGCCTCGACCTGCGGGCCGCAGCCGCAACCCTCACCGCACTCGCCGACGCGGAAGAGGAGTGGGACGGGCCGCCAACCACCGTCACCCTCGACGGGCTGACCGGAGGAGGGCTCACACAGCTACACGCCGCCGCCGCCGCCGCCCTCGGCACCGACGTCAGCGCACTGTCCGCCGTCCTCACCGAACTGCTCGACCCCCCTGTCACACCAGACAGGTAGCTTCGCCGCACAGCGCGACGGCGGGGGGGGGGCCCATGCCAGCCACACACACATGCACCGAAGCGAACCTCAGCCCAGACACCGCAGCACTCCAAGCAGCGGCGAGCCGGTTCCACACCCAAACCACCCTGGCAGACCCACCGGTTCTCCCGATCCGCTGCGAGAACGGCAGCTACCACCTGTGGTCCCCAACCCACCGGCCCGACCAGCCCCTCCCGACAACCGAACCGCCACCGGCAGCAGCGCTCGAGCCCCTACTCGACCACACCACCAAACCTGGCGATTTCGCCGAACGGCTGCAGGCGTTCCACACCGACCTGGAACACCACCTCAGCTGCCAAGCGCACATCGAACTGTATGACCCGCTCGGGTTCGCACTGCCCTGGTGCCACGTGGGGGAAACCCAAACAGGAGCCGCCCTCCCACTCGTCGGCCTTTCCGGCACCAGATACGGCACCCTGACACTGCCAGCATACATCCGGCCCAGCCCCCAGGACTGGTGGCTGATCACCACCGCCACACTCCTGCTGCCCACCATAGGCCGGGACATCGAACGTGAACGCGGCCCCCTCCTCCTCCACCTTGCACACGCAGCCGCAGAGGCGGCCACCCTAGAGGCCGCCGCGCACCACCTTGAACAGACCCTCGCCCGAACTGGGCTGCCGATGACCTGCAGGGTCGAACCGGGAGCACGACTTGCGGTCGCCGTCCGCACCGACAGCACCAGTACCCACACCGACATACCACTTCCCAACGCCGGGAAGCACCTTCGCCTCTGCCACCAGCCGAGCTACGACAGCTGGATCCCCCCGACCACAGAACTCGAACTGCTGGGGGCGTATCTGCAAGCGATCGAGGAACGAAACGCTGCCGCCGCCGCCGCACACACCCACCTCACCCACCTCACCGCCACGCAGATCCGAGACACGGTCCAGACTACCCAGCTGCTGCACGAGCTGCGCAACCACACCGCCGCCCTCCTCTCCCTCCTCGACCTGTTCCGCACCGGCCAGCACCCCCAACCCGCACTCCTCGACAACCTGGAACGCACCGCCACCCGCCTGGCCACCGTCATAGACACCCCCACGTCTTCCCACACCCGGACGTCAGCGACGGCGACAACAGCTCCGGGCGTAGAACGCGCCGCCGGACCGAAACAGCGGGGAGGTCCTGTGGATCTGCCCGCGTGAGAACCTGCGTGCCCGCTCACCCAACGCCTGCACGTTCGGTGACGCCTGCTAGCGGCGACCGCAGGCCTGCCGATGCCAACCAGCCAGATGCTCCAAGACGGGATGGTGCTCGACGGTGAGGTGAACCACCTCGCCGACTTCGGTGCCTTCATCGACATCACCACCCCCGACGGCACCGTCCTCACCGGACTGGTGCACGTCACCGAGATCGGTGACGGGGTCGAGAACCCCTATGCCGAACTTGAAGAGGGGGAACCGGTCACCGTCAAAGTGCTCCGCATCCGAGACGACGGCAAGATCGACCTGTCGATCCGCCAAGCAGACCCCGACTGGGATGCGGCGGACGCACCCCCACAGCGGCCCTCCGACATCCAGGACGTGAACCGGCAGGTGCGCAAGTTCATGCACCAATCTCAGGTCCTGCAAGGAGAGCTACGCAAACAGCGGCAACGCCGACGTGACCCGGCCGCCTACAGCCGCCAGCGGCGCCGCAAACAACGCCGCTGACCATGCCCGCCCCACCCACCCCCCTCGCACTCGCCGCCGCGGCAGACAAAGCCACCGGTGACGGGCTGCGACGTGCCCGCGAAGCCGTCGCCAACGCCAACCGGCAGGCGGCCATCGGCCACCTCGAACGGGTGCTCGCCCACCGGCAAGCACTCACCGACGCGTTCGACCTGGCAGCCGACCACCAGCAGGTCGCGGCAACCGCCGACCACCTCACCGCCACCGCCGCTGCGCTGCGCACCGCCAACGCCACCCTGGCCGCCCTGCTCGACGGCGACCTGGGTGCCGCAGCAGCCCTCCTCAACCCGCCCGGCAGCGCCAGATGAGCGGAACCGACCAGCCGCTGGCACGCACCCGCCGCCGCTTCTACCAGGTGTGGACAGCGGTCGGGGTCGCCGCCCTGCTGTGGGCCGCATGGCAGCTGCTCTCCCACCCTGCCCGCTACGTGCTCCCACCGGTGCTGTTCGCCGCCGTGATCGTCTACCTGCTCAACCCTGCCGTCACCGCCCTGCAACGGTGGAAGATCCCCCGTTTCATCGGCACGCTCACCACCTACCTTGCCGCCACCATCCTCCTTGTCGGCGCCACCTGGCTGTTCATCCCTCCCTTCCTCAGCCAAACCGCTGCCTTCGCCGACCAGCTCCCCGAACTTGCCGTCGACCTGCAGGACCGCATCAACACCCTGCTCGGCCAAACCGGCCTGAACGTAGAGATCAGCCTCGACCCGCACGCGGAAGAGACCCGGCGCTACATCAGCCAGTGGCTGACCGGAGCTGGCGGCGACATCGGCACCTGGCTGCAACGGGTCGCCTCAGTCGCCGGCGTCGTCGTCGAAGTGACCGTCACCCTCATCGTCGGCCCCGTCGTCGCGTTCTACCTCCTCCTCGACCTGCCCACCCAGAAAGCGCAGCTGCGACGCTGGATCCCGGCACCGTGGGTGGAAGAAGTCGCTGACGTCGCCTCCCGCGTCGGCAGCTCCGTCGCCAGCTACATCCGCGGGCAGCTGCTCCTCGCCACCGCTGTCGGTGTGATGACCACCACAGCCGCCGCCGCCGTCACCCTGCCCTACTTCGCCGTCGTCGGCGTGTTCGCCGGACTCACCAACCTCGTGCCCATGCTCGGACCCTGGGTCGGCGGCCTGTTCGGGGTCGCCCTGGCGGTGACCGTCGGCGAAGGGATCACCCAAGCGGCCATCTTCGCGGGACTCGTCATCATCATCCAGCAGATCGACTCGAACCTGCTGTCCCCAGCCGTCGTCGGCAGAGCCGTCTCCCTCCACCCCGCCACCGTCGCCCTCACCCTCCTTGCCGCCGCAGCCGTCGGGGGGCTGCCCGCCATGATCGTCGCCATCCCCGCCGTCGCCACCACAAAACTCGTCGTGCTGCACATCGTCTCCAGCCACACCCGCTGGGGGCGCAACGCCACCACACCCACCGGCCACATCGGCAACGTCGGCCCGGCAGTGGAGGGGGAGACGAAAACGGCAGCAGCCGCACAGCCCCACCCCGACAACAGCAGAACAAACCCCTGACGGCCTCCCACAACCGGGACCGTGAAGCGGAGGAGGTGCCATGTTCCAGCTCGAACAGGTGACAAAAACCTACCGAGGGTCGGTCACCGCCCTTGCCGACGCCACCCTGACCGTAGACCGGGGCGAGTTCGTGTTCCTGATCGGCCCGTCCGGATCAGGGAAATCGACGCTGATGAAGCTACTCACCCGGGAGATCGACCCCGACGAAGGCCGCGTGTCGGTCGTCGGGGTAGACATCTCCACCCTGTCACGCCGCAAACTCGTGCACCTCCGCCGCCACGTCGGTCACGTCTTCCAAGACATCCGCCTGCTCGATTCGATGACGGTGGCCGACAACGTCGCGTTCGCCCTGAAAGTGGCAGGCGAATCACGAGGCACCATCCGCCAGCGCGTCCCCGCACTCCTCACCGCCGTCGGTGTCCCCGACAAAGCTGCCGCCTACCCGCGGGAGCTGTCGGGCGGGCAGCAGCAGCGGGTCGCGATCGCCCGGGCCATCGCGACCAAACCCGCCCTGCTGCTGTGCGACGAGCCGACCGGCAACCTCGACCCTGACATCTCCACCCAGATCCTCGAACTGCTCGCCAAGATCAACCAGAGCGGGGTCACCGTCCTGATGTCCACCCACGACGACCGCCTCGTCGACCAGATGGCCCGCCGGGTCGTCGCACTCGAGGACGGCAGCATCATCCGTGACGAACACCTCGGAAGGTATGCGCATGTCACCTGACCGGACCCGTTTCGACCGGCTACTCCGCAGCGGACGCGAAACGCTCTACGCGCTCGGCGAAACCGCCGCCAGCTTGCGGCACCACATCGTGATGACCCTCGGCATCGTCCTCGCCGTCGGTGTGTCCCTCACCCTGTTCGGCGGCGGCCTGCTGATCCAGCGGCAGGTAGACCTGGTGACCTCCGACGTGTATGACCAGATCGAAGTGTCCATCTTCCTGTGCACCGGCGACGTGTGCGACCTCAACCCCGACGACATCGAAACACTCGCAGACGCCCTCGCAGACGACCCCCGGATCTCCCGGGTCGAGTTCGAAACGCAAGACGAAGCGTTCGCGGCGTTCGCCGAACTGTTCGCCGACCGTCCCGAACTGGTCGCAGCCACCCCTGCCGACGCGCTCCCAGCCTCCTTCCGGGTCCGCCTGACTGACGCGACCCAGTTCGCAGACGTCACCGCAACATATGGGACGTTCGACGGTGTGGATGAGGTCGTAGACCAACGCGACCTGCTGGAAACACTGTTCGCCGCCGCCGAACTGACCGTCCGGGCCGCCTGGTCGGTGTCGCTCGTGCAGCTTGCCGCCGCGCTGGTGCTGGTCTACACCTCGGTGCGGATCGCCGCCGTCAACCGCCGCCCCCAGACCACCATCATGAAACACCTCGGAGCTTCCAACCGCTACATCCGCACCCCGTTCATGTTGGAAGCGGTGTTCGGCGCCACCCTCGGGGCGCTGACCTCCACCGCCCTGCTGTGGTGGGCCACCCCCCAGCTCGTCGCCCGCGGCTCCAGCGTTCTCCAGGTGCCCTTCGTCGATGACCGAGACCTCGCCATCGTCGGAGCAACCCTGGTCGCCGTAGGGGCAACCACCGCACTGATCACTGCCTGGTTCGCTTTGCGACGCCACCTGCGCGTCTGACGGTGCCGCCCCACGCAAAGTCTGCCGCCACGGACGGCCAGGTAGTTCAGGACGACACCGTTCGGCGCAGCGGCGCAGGCTCGTCCTCGAACTGCAGCTCCGCGGACACCTCGGGCGGGACATCTCCGATCTCCTCGGTCAGCCACCCGATCAACTCGTCCAGATCGCGGACCGTGACCGTGCCCTGAGAGATCCGCTCACCCAGCTCCGTCGCCTCACGCAACGTCAACAGCTGCGCCCGGTGCGCCAAGATGTTGCACACCGCCGCCGCCAACGCGTACGGCTGTGCCACCTGCACATCAGCGCCATCCAACAGCGCGAACCGGGCCGCATACAACGTCCTGCGGGCACGGTCCAACTCCTCCCGCCGCTCACGGACCGGGCGGGCAACAGCCACCCCACGGACCGCCACACCAGACACCACCGCCAACAGCATCACCACCGCCAGCTGCACCGACGGCTCAGACACCGACACCGCCACCCCCGCCAGCAGCGCCGTCAGCAGCACCGGCCCCAGCACCGAAGCTGAAAGTACATGCCCAAACCGCACCTGCATCTTCGTCACCGGCGTCCCTTCGCCACAGCATCTGCCAGCGAACGTGCCGAACAGCCCGAAGGCGGCAACCTACCGGCCGGACGCCGCAGCCAACGGCACCCCGCGTCCGCCCCACTAAACCGAAAAGCAGCCGAGGGGGGGGGCAGACAGTTCCTGGTGCCCACACCGGCAGCCGGCACCATCACCCCCATGGACACCCCCAAGACCACCCTGAACCGGTCAGCCCGCCCGACCCGCACCCGGCTGCGCACCCCATTCGTGGCCGCCCTCACCGCCACGCTCCTCGCCAGCTGCACCCCACCGCAACAGCCCGACACCACCAGCAACACACCCACCGAAGACGCGGAAGACGAGGAGCAGCCCGAGCTTGGGACCGACGTCGTCGAAGAGCTCGACGAACTGGCTGGAACCCTCGACCGCCACCGCCGCCAGCTCCACACCCTCCAAAACGCCATCGTAGACGCGTCCGCCGCCGACTTCTCCGACACACTCAGCGAACCGGTCACCTTCGAGATCGAACAGCGCATCGAGGTGATCAACACCAGCTTCGACCGGGTCGCAAACCTCGAGAAAATCGACCTGTCGGTCCGCGGGGTCCTCCAAGCCCGCCTTGACGACGCCGGGAACACCCTCGCCGCCCTCCAAGCCGAACTGGAAACGATCCCGTTCGACACCGGCGACCACGCTGACAGCGGCCCGCCGCCAGAGATCACCGTCATCGAAGAAGGCGAAGGCGACATCGACATCCCACCACGTGAGAACGGCGGCCCGGACATCCCACCAGACGAGCACGGCGATCACGGAGAGGGAGAACCGGCGACCCCCCGGGAAGACATCGCCGAACAGGAAACAGCCATCGGCGGCGCGGTCCAACAGCTCGGCATCTACCACACTCTGGTGCCCCTCACCGACGTCGCCGACCATCTCAACGAGCTCCACACCATCGAGACGGGACTCCACACACTCGCCGAACGGTTCGAACGGCGTAGCCGACATGCCGACAACACCCCGGAGGTCCGCTCCGGGCTCGAACGTATCACCGCACACCTCCAACACGCCGCAGACGCCACAACAGACGCCACTCTCGAGCTGGGGGCAACGCTACTCACCACCGACCAGGTAGGCCCCGCCCTCAACACCGCCGTCACCCAGATAGACGCCGTGGTCGACACCTACAACACCGAGAAACAGCAGATCCTCACCCGCCGTGAGGAGCTGCTGGATACGTCTGGGCGGTGACCGTCCGGTCACATCCGCGACAACACCGCCTCCAACCGTTCGAGAGACACGTCGTCCTCCCACGGGCTACACCACACCAGCACCGCAGCCGCAGCAACCGCCAACGCGTGCGCCGCAGAGGCCGACCGGTGTTGACGGAAACGGGCCAAGCGGTCCGCCAGCTGCTCCACCACCCCACCAGAAACCGTATACGGGTCCCGGACCACCCCGTCCGCCGCAGACGCCAACTCCTCCCACACCTGTCGAGACATCTGCACCCCTGGTCGCTACCCCCGACCGTGCGTGCCGGCACACAAACGCCGGCAGGTCGTAGTGGACGCAACGCGCAGGCCCCGCACCGTCCCCCCAGACAAGGAGCGGCCAGTGCCGGCAACCATCCAGATCCGCGGAGCACGAACCCATAACCTCGACGGGATCGACCTCGACCTGCCTCGAGACACCCTCATCGTGTTCACCGGCCTGTCCGGCTCCGGGAAGTCCAGTCTGGCGTTCGACACCATCTACGCCGAAGGGCAGCGCCGCTATGTCGAATCGTTGTCCGCCTACGCGCGACAGTTCCTCGGCCAGATGGACAAACCCGACGTTGACACCATCGACGGGCTTGCACCCGCCATCTCCATCGACCAGAAATCCACGTCGCACAACCCGCGCTCCACCGTCGGCACCGTCACCGAGATCCACGACCACCTCCGGCTCCTCTACGCCCGTGTCGGTGTCCCCCACTGCCCCACCTGCAGCCGCCCGGTCAGCGCCCAACCAGCTGCCACCATCGTCGACACCATCGCCGCACTCGGCGAGCATCACCGCCTCCAGATCGGCGCGCCGATCATCAGATCCCGGAAAGGAACCCACAGCGACCTGCTCAAACGGCTCGCCACCGACGGCTACACCCGCGTCACCATCGACGGGACCACCCACCGGATCGAAGAGGTCGAACCGCTGGACAAGAACCTCCGGCACGACATCACCGTCGTCGTCGACCGGGTCACCCCCGCCACCACCAGCCGCGCCCGCCTCAGCGACGCTGTCGAACTTGCACTCCAGCTTGCGGACGGCAACGTCACCGTCGAAGACCAGACCACCCACACCACCCACCGCTACTCCGAACACCTCGCCTGCCCCCACTGCCAACACTCGTATCCGGCCCTCGAACCACGCAGCTTCTCGTTCAACTCGCCCTATGGCGCCTGCGACACCTGCACCGGCCTCGGCACCCGACCCACTGTCGACCTCGCCCGCCTCGCCCGCCGCCCCGACGAACCCGTCCCCGACTGCTTCGCACTCCCACACCCCCAAAGCTGGCGGACCCGCTGGCAGCGGCGCCTCCTCCGCGCCTGGGCCCGCACAGCCGCGGTGGGAGACACCCCCTTCACGCAGCTGACCGGCAGCCACCACCGAGAACTGATCGACGGGCACCCACACCCCCTCACCGTCCGGCAAGGGCGCCGCACCGTTACCGCCAACTTCCCCGGCCTTGCCAGCTGGCTGGCCGACACCGAACCGGACAGCGCCGCCCGCGACCTGCTCGACCAGGTGCTGTCAACCACCGCCTGCCCCGCCTGTGACGGCAGCCGCCTCCAACCGTTCGCACGGGCAGTCACCGTCGCAGGACAGACCCTCGCCACCGTCTCAGCCACACCGATCGGCACCCTCGCCGAACGGTTCGCCACCCTCGAACTGGACGGCGCCGACCTGCAGATCGCCGGCCGTCTCCTCACCGAACTTCGCAGCAGGCTGCAGTTCCTCACCGACGTCGGCCTCGACTATCTCACCCTCGACCGGTCAGCAACCACCCTGTCCGGCGGAGAAGCGCAACGGATCCGGCTCGCCACCCAGATCGGCTCCGGGCTCGTCGGCGTCCTCTATGTCCTCGACGAACCGTCGATCGGCCTCCACGCCCGGGACAACACCCGGCTGCTCACCACCCTGGAACGGCTCCGCGACCAGGGCAACACCGTCATCGTCGTAGAACATGATGAGGACACCATCCGTGCCGCCGACCATGTGGTCGACATCGGCCCGGGAGCAGGCCACCATGGCGGCCAGGTCGTCCACAGCGGCACCGTCGCAGCGCTGCAACGGAAAAGCCGGGCGTCACTGACAGGCGCATACCTGGCCGGGAAACGGACCATCCCCGTTCCCCAACAGCGCCGCGGCGGCGACGGACGTGCCCTCACCCTGATAGGAGCGACCGGCAACAACCTGTGTGGAGACACCATCACCATCCCGCTCGGCACCCTCACCTGTATCACCGGCGTGTCCGGCTCCGGCAAATCCACCCTCGTCAACGACACGCTCGCCCCCCACATCGCCCGCCACCTCCACCGCAGCGCCCCGCCGGGCGCACCGGTGGAACGGATCGACGGGCTCGAACATCTCGACA
>LFIK01001979.1_pt1 | contig 16460 bp, 31 predicted proteins | sample 643401 | NCBI WGS metagenome assembly LFIK01 (sample SAMN03777447, study PRJNA286221) | soda lake metagenome | biome: soda lake; feature: Kulunda steppe; material: water; isolation source: sample T5-Br brine of Lake Tanatar-5 | place: Russia: Kulunda steppe | collected 2010-07
GATGAGGGTGGGGTGGTGGGGAGAGGTCAAGGTGGAAGCAGGCAGGGGAGCGTGTGAGCAGCCGAGAGCACATTCGCGCGGTGCTCGCTTGCGCTGTGTGATCCGGCGCATCGCCTCTGCTGGTGACACAGCTTGGGCTGCAGTGTATTTGGGCTGTGATTTGAGTGGGCAGTGCACCAAACAACGTGGTTACATATGAGGAGTGAGATGCATGCATACACATACATCAATCCAGAGATACTTGCATGCATACACATGCGCGCAAAATCCACCCCCTCCCCTCCTTCCCTCCCTGCCCACCTGCTGCGCGGTCTGCGGCTGCTGCTGCTCGTGCAGCATGATGGGCAGCTCCACCAGCAGCTCACTGAACTCCCGGCCCTGGCGCAATAGCGGCGACAGATCCAGGCTGGCCGTGCCGACCTGCGGGAGTGTGGGGAGCGCATCCACATGGTGTGGTGTCCTACAGGTGCGCTGCATGTGCATCATGCACCTTGCAGGAGTGTCGCAAATCGCAGGAATGTCAGGGACTCATCCATGTGGTGCAGAGATTTGCTCAGCATGATTGTGCGTGCACATGTGTGTGTTTCCAACCTTATCCTGATGAGGACAAGGCGTATCCATGTTTCTAAATGCACTGCATGATGAGGCAGGCTGCGGGCAGCATGCATCTTGTGCAGCAACGGCAGCGATGGGGCCACGATGTCCAGGCCACACAGGGGTGCGCCTGCACGGCATGCACCCCACCATGCACACGCCACTCCAAGCAAACCCCATCCTTAACACATCATTTGTTACACAAGCACGCATACACACCCTCTTTGACACAGACACACCAACAGCCAAGCTTACCTGCAGCAGCGAGTCCCCGTCCCAAACATCCAGGCTGAGGCTGTGCGACGCCAGGTACTCTGCAAACGCCATGTGCGCGTCGTGCGCGGCCTCTGCGGGGCTTTGGCCCGGCTCCAGCGGCCCCACGCTGCCATCCAGCACATGCTTCACTATCACGCCTGCGCACATGTGCACGCGTGTGTATCCACGGTTTTGCCCGATTGCACACAAGAGAGCACGAGCAAATTTGGCCTGCTGCTGCCGCTGCTGCTGCTAGCCGAGCACTCTTGTGCATGAGCGCAGAGTGAGCACCAACGCCAAGCAAGTGTACCACAAGTGCTTAAGCAGCAAGATCCCCTGCATCATCCCCTTTTTTGTTTTGAAGTCACACAGAATACGCAAGTGAAGGTTTCAACACGTGAGTGATGCCCCTGCAACCCCGCACCTGCGCCCTTCTTCATGGGGTGGTTGGTGACCAGGATGCGCGTGCCTGCCCCAGCATCGGCCGCTGCGGCCGCCGCACCAGCAGGGTGCAGTCCGGCCTGGCCAGACGTGATGGGCGCCGAGTGCGGCGGCTTGGGCTGCGCGCAAAGCAGGGATCGTGCAGCGGAGGTCGGGCATCTTTGGGGGGCAAGGGGCGTGCGTGGCAAGCAGCACAGACAGGGAAAAAGGGCCAGACGGTGTTTGTGCAGATTTGTGTGCAAACAGACAGGGGCTGCTCTGGGCCACCTGCACGCACGTGCATTGCTGTCACCAGCCAGCCTCGCCACCCGCATGCCACGGTTGTTGGGCCACATGACCCTGTGGGAGTGCACCCTTGAGACAACAAGGAACAAGACAGTGCATGTGTCAGACAGGGCAAGACTGGGCCCCGCAGCAGGCAGGATTTGTGGGAGGGCCTGGGTTGCATCAGTGCAGCTTCCTGCCAGCAGGGACCACCCAAGCAGCAAGGACCACCCAGGCAGTGCCCTGCCAGGCTAGGGCAGGGTTACACAGGCCGAGACGCGCAAGGATGCAGGCGCTGCCAAAGGCAGCACAGACGCCGCACACAGCACTGCCCGGTCACAGGAATACCTAGCTCATAGCTTAAGCATGCATTATGGGAACATTGACAATTCCTGCGGAATTTAGGAGCGGCGCCTGCTGCACACCTGGACCAAGAACGCCACGTCTGTTGTGGTGGGTGGGAAGTGGTAGAACTGGAATGTGAAGTACAGAGACTGCAGGTTGGCGGGCGCGTTCAGCGTTTCGTGGTGCCTGCGCGCGAAAGGTGTGTTGGAACAGGCCAGGCTCGGCATCGGCTACACCACCACTTCTATCATCACCACCATCAACACAGCAAGCAACATCAGGAGCAGCAGCAGCACTAGCCCCGTACCCTACGTACTCACCCCAGGGCATCCTGATCAAAGGGCCTCACCATAGACCCAATGGTGTGGGTGTGTGGCTACCAAACAGACAAGTCATCAGCCAGCACGGCCCATCCATCCAGACGCGTAACCGCCTCCAAATCAAGGAGGCACGCGACCACGCCAAGGCCCCCCTGCAGCTGGGTATTGCCAGCGTCTGCCATGCCCCTGCTCTGCACACAAACAAGGCCGCTAACCTGAAGGACAGGATCTGCAGCACCACATCCGCACCTGTAGGACAGGATCTGCAGCACCACATCCGCCGCCGTGCGTGAGTCCCGGGCCTCAATGGACAGGTCGCAGGGCAGGGCGCCCAGATGGCGGGCCTGGGCGGTGCTGGCGCCCGGGTCCCGCAGCATGGCCTGCACGCCGCGTGTGCGCCATGCACGTGCAGTGTGTTGAGGCATGTGTGCACAGTGCTGGGATTTGCATGCGTGCTGAGCCGAGCGGCCTGTAACGTGACCTGCGCATGCCTGTGCATGCACACACGCACACGTGCACTTGTTAGGAAAAGGCACATCTGCTCAGCAGCTGGCCAGCCTGCTCCAGCATGTGCTGTGTTCAACTAGGTGAGTACAGCGACCAAGCTCCGATGCAATTTGCAGGGCAGGGCTGGGAGCGAGACCAGGCACGCTGCAAGGCACACACGACGAGGCAGGCACACTTCCCTGAATGCCTACGATTCAAGCACACTGGCACGCATACACACGCATGCACACGCGCACATGCACTCACCTGCACATCATCTGGCAGCGCGTCCACCATGCCAGCATCATGCAGCTGCTGCAGCATCACACGTGAGGGGGCCTGCAGGGGGCAAGTGCGGCCAGGCCTTGCGCGCATGGCACATGTCCGTGCTGCAGCAAAAGCTGAGTGCAAGGCAGGGCAGCAGGCCACGCGCGCGCACTGCTGTGCTGTTTCAAGCCATGACGGACGGAGGAGAAGAAAAAGGGACAAGCAGGACGCATGCATGGCAGGGCTGGATGGGCTGGCCATGAGCAACTAGCAAAGCACAAGGGCAGTCAGGCAGCTAAAATTCTGCCTCCACGGTGGCCGCAAAAGGGCAGAAGGGCAAAAGCTGGGTGTGCATTGTCCGAGGTGTCTGTTCAGGCTGCAGGCTGCAGGGGCGGGTTGCTTGTTATTCAATGCAAATACTAGTGCGCATAAGGGCATACATGTGGGCATATGCACCAAGCACCTGCTGGCATGGGAGCTATCCGCAAAAGTCAGCTCTGCGATTACTTGGCGCAGCTGCAGCAGCCGCACGCGACATGGAACGTCGGCATGCAGTGTTGGAGGAGAGGGGCTGCCTTATAGGTAGGGTAGCGCGCGCAGGCACGAGCATTGCAGGCAAAGGCCCTCAACTGCCACAGCCATTGGGTTGGGTGGGGCACGCACCGCATTAGGCGGCTGGGCAGCCGGTGCGGGGGCGCCGGCAAACGCGTGTGGCCGGCCGTGGCTGTCTGTAGGGGGCAGGTCCCTGAAGCGGTTGAGCTCCTCTTGGGAGGGGATCGTCTGGCCCTGCACGTGGCTCAGCACATGCATGCCCGAGTGCATGTGTAAGTATGAACGTGCATGCACGTGGACCTGCATGGTGTGTGAAGGTGGACACTCGCGCACGTGCGCAAGTGTGCACAGGCAAGTCAGCGCTTTAAGAACTAATTCCAGCCACGCACGGGGAACACATGCAGCGGGCTTCGGTCGCTTGACCTCAGAAACATATAGGTGTGCCTTGAGCCATGAACACAGGTTTGTAAGCACTCCCACGCTGCTCCAAGCACCCGACACATCACGCATGACCAAGCCACAGGCTAAGGAGGCCTGCCATTGCACCAACAGGCAGGCGCAAGCACAGCACCCAACAAACCCTGCGTAACCCGCCCAATCTTTGCCTTTCACACTCGCCAAGACACACACACAGACAAGAGCAGCCGCGCCACAGCTGCCAGGCATAAGCGCCGTCACGCACCATGCGCGGCTGGCTGTCCTCAAAGATGGGCTGCACGATACCAGCGCCGCCGGAGGGAGGGTAAGAGATGCGCGCAGGGGAGGGCTGGCGCGGCTGCTGCTGCTGCTGCTGCATGGCTGCAAGGTGCAGGCTTTCCCGCAGGGACTTGCGCTCCTGCGCATACACCGACATGTGTGGGACACGTGCGTGCGTGTGTGTTTGCGCACAGAGAAGGCGGGCGGGGGTGACAGGCACAAGTGTCAGCACAAGCCACACGCGCGTGCATAGCTTTGGTGTGGAGGAGTATGCAGGGCTGACTGTGAATGGAAAATATGAGCCGCCCATGCCTACACGCTGGCATAAGGCATCATGCGCAGGACGGCAGACAGGTGGGCAGGGCATAAGCACTCATGGCACATGCGTGATGGTGCCAGCATGGGCGTATGCACACACACACACACACACACACACACACTGATGCGATGAAGATTGTTCACTGGCACTTGGACACACGTGTACACATGAAGCTAATGCACTCTCATCCATGCACCTCTCGCAGCTCCTCCACGGCTCGGGACAGCATCTGCAGCTGCTGCTGCATGGCGGCCGTGATGCCCTGCATGGGATCGGTTTGGCTGGCTGCCGGCTGCGCAGACAAAGGGGCAGGGGATGCGCTCATGGACTTCTGGGATGTAGCCACACATTGCTTGAAGCGAGATGGCTGCATCACATATGCATGCACACTGTTGTGCTGCAAGAGGTGGCAGTCAAGGCAATCTGACAAGAGAGCCATTATTGATGTACCCCTTGGCAAGGAGAAAAACAGGCACCCCCATGGTGATCCTAACTGTGCGGTGCACTGCCCAGCGCCTGCACCGGCCAACGAGTCTAGAAGACTGTGCAAGCATACCCCCTGCACATCATCTTGCAAAACCTGCTTCTGTAGGCACACACATGCAGCGCACCCCTCGGCTGCGCGGTCCCCTCACCCCCTGCCGTCCCACATACGCTGCGCACCTTGTCCATTGCCACACTCTGCGACAGCTGCTGCAGGGTGCTGCTGCGCCGCTGCTGCTGCTGCATTGAGGGCGGCAACATGGCGTCCAGCGACATGCGCGGATCTTGGGGCTGAGCACCCCTGGCGGCTGCCATGGGGCCTGCGGTCAGCAGCAGGCGTGTAGCTATTTTGCGCTTGTGTTAATGTGTGCGTGTGTGTGAGTGCATGCATGCATACGATACGTCGACATGTGCATGCTGCAAAAGGCCCCGCATGTGTCCAAGCAAGTAAGCCGCACCCGGGCTGCTCTGAGGCATGGAATGCCAACAAGAATTTATGATTTGTACACCTGCACAGCCACAGGGGGCGTATGGCTGGCAACAGCAACAACTCTTTGCTGTTTTCGCGCCCAACCCAGAAATTACAGGGTCACTCAAAATAGTGTGCGTGGTACACACATGCACAAAAGCTATAAATCCAGGGCAGACATTTCGGACTCAGGATCCAGGGGCCTGCAGGCAGCACAGCAGATGCGCTGGGCTTGGAGCCACTTGGTGCACCCAAGAGCTTCAGGAGCTGCACGGTGCGCGCACTCACTTCCAGGAGGGGGATGGGGCATGAGGCCGCGTTCAGGGGAGGGCGGCGGGTGTGGGGTTAGGCCTGGCCGCCCGGGCGGTGGCTGGGGCGGCTTGTGAGGGCTTGTGCCTGGCTGCCCGCCCTGTGGATGGGGAGCCAGCAGCACCTGCAAGGACAGTGCACTCAATCATCAGGTGTGTACGTGTATGTTTGTATGCGTATGTTTATCATGTGTGCGCATGTTTTGAGTTTGGGTAAGAGCTATCCCCATGACTTTCTTGAAGCCACGACAGCCACTGCAGTCACAACCAACTTGAGCTGAAAAACCAAACGCTTGCAGCATGAGTCCTTACGTACCCTCCTCTTGCCTTGAGCTGCCAGAGACAGCCATTATGTTTCTTTTTTCTTTTTTGCTTCAGCTTTTGTCAGACTTCTCAGGGAATCCCTGACAGGGATCCTCCGATCCCAATTTAATCAAGGTATTTGGTGATTGAACCATCAGCCTTTTGCCTATTTGCGCCACAAGCCAGGTGTCTCAGGCACTTTTGTGAGTGCCATCACCCTCCCCATGCCATACGCTGGGACCAGCAACAGCCCCTTACGAGCCTGCACCATGATGGTAGAGACAACTCGACCAACCCAGCCAAACCCACCTCAACAAAGCACAGGTCAGGCACAGCAGCAACCTGGTGCGACACAGTGGCACGCTCAAGCGTATCTCACACACATGCAAGCGCAGTGCAAACACAGGGTACGTGCACACATGCGTACATGCACGCACGCACGCACGCACACACTCACACACACTTACCTGGGGCACGGGCACGGGCGCCACAACCTGCTCCAGGGGCCGCTCGCCCATTGCCTCTTCCTGTGCACGCTGCGTTTGGATGGCCACTGTCTGCTGGCCTGGGTGGGGAGGCGAGATGGTGTGGCGGCCTGCACATGCGTACACATGCATGCCAGTCAAGGGTTGCAATGTCACGCACACAAGTTGGGTGGGCACTCACCACGCAGGCTTATGGCCTGCGTATGCCAGCACGCGTGCAAGAGCAGTCTCCTGGAAGCAGGGCGCAAGCAGGTTGTGAGGATCCATGACCTGTTCACTTGTGGAGAGTGATTCGACCTCCTGAAAACAGATCCTTATGGACGTGTGAAATCCCTGAACAAGTTTGGATGGTCAAGTTGTAGGCTCCAAGATGCAGTCTCTTGCATAGAAATCTCGCCCAAACATGCACTTTGTTGCACCAAGCACGACCCCTGCGCCCTGCTCTGCACCTGTCTCAAACAACTGGAACTCCACAAGCGGGGCCGGCACGCTGTGCTTTGCTTTGTCACCCAGCAGCGCACGCCAATTTAGGGGCGGTTGGTCGCGCAACAACAGGCTGCGCCGGGGCTCGCGTAGCTGGTAGCGGTGCACACCCACGGCCACCTGCATGAGCATGCTTGTAGTCTTGTGTGCATGTGTGCGTATGCGTTGCGCGTTTGCACACCGTCAACCGTGTGTGTTGACTGTATATTGTCAATGTACATTCCAAGCTTGCAAGGCTGGCGCTGGTGTAGGGAACTGGCAAGTAGTTCATTGCCCATCCACACGACCAAGCATTAGTACAACGCCCAGTCTTCTTTGATCCATGCACCTTGTGCATGTCCTTGCATCCATGCAGCCATCCAAGCACCCTAACTTATAGCAGCACTGAAACAGGCTATGCCTCTCTCTTGTATGCACCACACGGTGTGACACACACCCCTCTCTCTTATGCTCGCCCCACAGTGTGGCTCGCACCCCTCTTCCACGCCCCCTCTGCAGTGTGTCTCAAGCTCCTCTCTCTTTCTTGCACCACACCCACCTCTGCCCGTGACCCGTCTTCAGAGATGTAGGAGAAGGGCACAAAAGCGGTCCAGCCCACCAAGCGCTGCGTGGGGGCGGTGTTGGGCAGCACCATCTGCACGCACCATGCGCACCACAAGGGGCAGCAGGGGGCGATTAAAGGGTGAGCATGTAGGGTTTGGGGATTTGCCAGAAATGGAGTAGCCATCAAGCAGCGCGCAATCCAGGGTCTTGAGATCCACCAGCAGCGCGGGTGGCCGTCAAGCATCACGCATGCCATTTCTTATTGTTGGCACAAAAGCATGCGCACACACGCATACACACACAGACAAACACGCACACACATCCGCACGAACCCAACCTGCGGCGGAATGGCCATGAGCTCCACCACGACTGTAGTGAACACGTCCCCCATGACGTAGTCAAACACGGGGTCAGGCATGAGCACCTGCGTGCAGGCGTGGGATGAAGTATGGACGGGGGATGAGCGCACGCAAACACAAGCAAGAAGGGCAAGTACCTGCAGGCGTTGCAGCGGTGGGTTGGGGTGCTGCCACCAGATGGAAGGCAGGGGCGCATGCCAGCTCAGGCGGTGCACATGCAGTGTGGAGTGGGAACTGCGCATGCAAGGCGCAGCGCGCGGGAGGTGATGCATGGGTGCGCAAGCGCAGCAGGGGGCCATGGAAAGTGTGGCTGACATGTGGGTGCGCTCATGGTAGTGGGTTGCAAAGAGACGGTGTCCGGCGCATGGGCGTGATTGCACCCAGTGCACGGGCTTGGTTGAGCCCAGAGCGCGGGGCTTGCATGGGCAGGTGGGCAAGGGCGCACGGCAGCGGCCCCTGCTTGCGCCTGACCTGCAGCACTCTCCAGCCGGTGACGTCCATGGCGCTGATGTGCTGCAGGTTGTAGCTGGGTCCCACAAAGGTGCGGCCGTTATGCAGCGACACGCGGATGGAGTACCTGCGCGGGTGAGGCAAACAAGGGGAGGGGGAAGACAGCAGGAGCAGCGCGGTAGGTATGGAGCTTGGGTCACAAGCAGATGTGCGCGCAAGCACGCAAGGTGTCAGGTGTGCCTGTCCTGTGGATAGTCAAGACTGGGGAGGACTGCACTCCCACAGCATAGCAAAGATTGCCAGTGTTCCGCACAGGGGCTGTTCCCACAGCATGGGCCCATTGGGTATAGGTATATATATGTAGCCCCTAGCTGCAAACTGAACTGCCCTGTACCATCCATCTCAGGCACCCACGCAAACAGCCACGCAGGCTGCCCCAGAAGGCGACAGTTTGAGCAATGAATGCGTGCACGGCCCCTACCCACCTCAGGGCTCCAGTGAACGTACCCTTGCCCCTGCACACACAAAGGGCAAGCCAAGCAAGCGGGGGTGAGTCGGCAGGGCATGGGGAGCAGTGAGGGGAGGCCAGGTGAGATGGTTGGGGCCAGGGGTGCGTGCGGGCCCACTGTGTGCTTCCTCCGCCTCTGGCTTCCCATGTGCAAAGTTGCCACCCCACATGTGCACAGGCTGGCAGGATGGAGCTGAGGGAGACGATGCGCAGGCGGTGGGAATCGCAAGGGCTGAGGGATGGCCACTAGAGAGGAAAATAGGGAGAGAGCAGGTTCTCTCTCTCTCTCTGTATATATATGTGTATAAATACATCCACCTCCCACCCCAGCCCCCATCCGCCCCCCTTTGCTCAAGCATCCTAGCCACAAACACAAACACGCCGAAGGAGCAGCTTCAAGGAGCACAGGGGTTTGAAGGCCTGCGCAGGCACTGCCCACTTACACAGCCGTGTCCTGCTTGTAGTCTAGGGCCAGCAGCAGCTCATGCAGCTTTATGGGCAGCGCCAGCTGCAGGCGCCGCAGCACCACGCTGCAATCAGCATGACAGGGCACAGCAGGGAGGGTGAGTGACATCCTGGCACATGTGTTGGCCCAGTGTTAAAGCCACGCCCAAGCATGGCATTCTCCGTGAATACCTGCTGCTGCTGGTGCGCTCAAGGGGTCGCATCAAAAAGCGAAGCGTCCAGGCGCACTTCCCAAGGTGCGTGTGCATGCATGCAAGGTAGCCGTTGTGCCCAGGCCAAGGACACATGCATGTGTGCATGCTCAAGCAGCAAGCTTTGGGCACCCTCAGCCAGCCTAACTACAGATGTGGCTCAGCACGCTCAGGGCACACCTAGGATTGCCTGCCTGTGGGTGCGGCTCATCAACCATGGCCTGCCCTACAGCATAAACATTTAATGGGACTCAACAGGCAGGTGCGTTCAGAGGTGCTTTTAGGGCTCACCTGTAGATGGGGCTCAGCAAGGGGCTGGCGAGCGTGGAGATGCACTGCTTGGTGGTGATGCTGAGCTGGCCGTCGCTGTCAAAGCGGCGCAGGCCGGGGATAGCATCGGCGTAGGAAACCAGGAAGTCCTCGGGCAGCAGCGGCATGATGGGCAGCATCGCGGGGTAGGATTCCGCCTGCGTGCTCGCGTGGTTGGGGGTGTGCATGCATGCTCACTTCTAATGTGCACGGTGATGCGTGTGCATTTGAGCGCGGGTGTGCATATGTGTGCGTGAAAGTGCGAGCACGTGTGTACAGGCGTGTGGGCGTGTGTGTGGATGTAAGCATGCACACACCAGCTTGTCCATGCGCAAGCCCCACTATGCGCACAAGTCACAGCATTTCCTCACAGTGCCCAACCTGCAAGTGCAGCGGCAATTGCAAGCGACAGGAAGAGCTGCACAATTTGGGATGCCTGTCCTTGACTGTTGATGCCTGGCTCCACACAAACAAATTGTTTTGCCATGTTTGCATGCTTGGGACATGTCCCTTTGAGACTCCATGTCCGCATCCGCACACGCGCACCCTGCACGGCCATCTTGCAATTTTTGCTTGGTGCATGAAACCTCGCTATCGCACATCCCCAGCAGGTCAGCCTGCCTTGAACAAAACACTGCAGGATGAGTGTGCCAGCCGCCCCTTCAGGAAGTGGCAGCCCCATCAAAGACGGCCCTTTGACCCAAGACAGAACGCAAGGCACACCCAGACCATATGAGGCTGCAGCCCACGCCATGCACTCCTTGCCAGCAAACAAGCACGCCCGTTCATGAACGCATGCCCAAAAGCAGAAGCCCACCTGGAACACAAGGCTGCAGTTCTGCAAGACCTTGGGCGCGCGCAGCTCCTCGTCGTACACGGAGCGCATGAGCAGGTAGCGCGGGCTGCCGGACACCATGGGGACCGCCTGCGGTGCCGCACCCGCTGCCGCCGCCGGGCTAGCGGCGCCTCCCACCTGCCATGCAGTGTACAAGCGCACGCGTCAGCACGGGTTGCAGGACTTGTTTGTGCAGTCAAGTGTTTGTGCCTAAGCGTTTTTGGGTGGTGTGGAGCACACGCGCAAGGGCACCCTTAATCACAGCAGAACAGGCATGCATGAGAATGATTTGCTGCAGAGCGCAAAGCCCTCCAGTGCTGTGCGAGCTGGCAGCACCTCCAAGGATGCTGGGAGAGCACGAGCAGGGCAGCTAGAGAGGGGCCCAGCCACGAACATGCAATCACCCCGGGCGTCCTAAGGCGCCCAAATGGCGCCAGAGCACCAGCGCAGAGGTGTGGCGACCCCAGCACCCAGGCTCAATGCGGGCGCAAGATCCGCAACATTGGGTTGTTGCAGCAAATGAAGTGCGCCTTCCATTATCACTATTATTCATGGGCGACAAACCTGGAACAGCGGGAGCAGCGCCCAGCCCAGCGAGTAGCGGCCCTTGACGACACCGTCCAGGCCACGCTCCATCATGATCACCTCCACCACTGCCATGCACCTGCAGGGCCAGGCCACGTGCAGAGCAGGGCAGTGGTTACGGGGCGTGCAGAGAGAAGCAGTGGCCATGTGGCGCGCAGGTGGTGACTGTGGGTCCTGAATTGCAATGGGAGCGGCGCTATGCCATGCCAAGACCATCTCCGACACTGCCAGACACGCACATACACGAGCCCACACTGGCACGCTCATGAGCGGACACACAGGCACGCATGCGCAAGCACAACACACACACTCCTACACACACGTAAAATGCTAGCCAGCAGCACAAGCTGCAGCAGCAGCAGCAGCAGCAGCAGCAACCCACCTGGGGTCTGAGATGCGGGTGTGCCAGAACACATCAAAGGAGAATTCCATGTCTATGGCGTTGCGCTGTGCGGCCAGGCTTCGGTCGTAGCCATCCCCACAGGAGTACACCTGGAAGCATGCACAGGCAGGGGAAAGCACACCATTGCCATCAGGCACTTCAAGCACACCTTGGCAATGCAAAGTTAGCATACATGCCAACGCTTGTCGGTGACTGGGAAATCCACTCCGAGCATTCTGCCCAATGGGCATATCCTGCAAACCCACTGCAGCAAGCAGGATGCTCCTCCCTCTCTTTCTTCCCACCCATTTGCTTTCCCTCTCTCCCTCTTTCATCCCCCCCTGTCTGTCACTCCTCCCACTCCCTCTCTCACACTTTTTCATTATCTCTCCCTTTAACACACCGTGTTGCCATAAAAGGTGCCGTAGGCCTCGTCATACAGGCTAACGCCCAACTGGAATTCAAAGGTGCGCCCATCAAAGGTAGTGTGCATAGGCAGGTCCGTGGCGCGCAAGATGCGCAGCCGGTAACCTGCATGTGATGGGCCCACGCTTGTGTTTGGCAAGCTTACAACGTGGCGAGGAAGAAAGGCATGCCTGCATCATGATACAGGCATGTATTGCAAGGATCAACCAGGACACTGCTTGGAGAAGCGCCTACTTTGCATGCCTGGGGGCAATCTCACCTACAAATTTGAGCATGGCAGAGCTGGTGAGCTTGCGCAGGTGCTATAGCTGCTGTGTAAATTGCGTGAAATGAACAAATGTTGACCAAACACACACACACATCATCTTTGCGTACACAAGTACATAATCAAACACCCGCGCAAGCACCTTGAGAGAAGGGTAGCATGCGCCGGTATGTATCAGGAGATGCCGGCACATGGCGCTCCTTCTGGCGTGCTGTGAAGTCGGCCCACATGCGAACAGGGGCATCCTCCAAGTGGCCTGCAGGCCAATGTGTTTTTGCAGCCACTCGTCTCAGCAGCACTGTCAGGCACTGGAGATGAGAATGCAAGCACAAGCATACAATCCGAGCGCCTCTTCAAAGGAAGTTGCAGCCCCCCCTCCCCCCCATGAAGGGAGCGCAACAATTCCTTACCATGCCTGGGCTTCGCGATGTAAATGCCTGCCGCACACCAAGCTAGACACGTCTGAACTGCTAGATTGAATAACTTGTGTCAAAGGTACTCAGGCAAAAAGACAGACACAACACATGGCATACGTGGGCTGCTTAGCTAAATTGGCAGAGCAGACTGGATTGAGGTGGTAGCGCTTGGGCTGCACATTGCCTGCATTGCAGTCTGACCGCAACTGGAGTCTCCCTCAGCAGCAGCCACCTAGCAGCAGTCACAAGCCCAGCAAACAAGGGGGGCAGTCACCTGTCTTGCGCGCCAGGGCCTCTCGCAGCGCTCCCCTGTTGTGCGCCATGACATGTGCACGGCGGTCATAGTACACGGGGCGCTCGATGGGCGTAGGCGGCAGCTGCAGGGGCGGCGCCAGCAGGCCGTAGCGCGGCAGGCGGGATGAATCGATGACGGGGCCTAAGGCAGAGCGCTGCAGGCACAGGTACGCGGAGGGGCGGCATGCGGGCAAAGCGAACGTCAAGGTTGGATCATGGAGCGTGGGCAGTAATTGCAAAAGTGCAAGGAGGCAGAAGAGGAGGGGGAAGGACAGGTGGATCAGGGCAGTAGATGGACAGTTGTTCAGTGTTTCATGGGATATGTAGATTGGGTTTTGTTCCATTTGAGCGGAAGTTAACCAACATGTCAAGGCGCAATCATAGAACTGGATCTACATTCCCTGGCTGCAATGTGTGTGTACAAATGTGCATGTGTGCCTCATGCTTTGATGTGCTTAGCTCCTGTGTGGGTGGCCAGGGGATTGGGAGGTCACAACAAGTACCAGTTGAGTGCATATAAGCAGAACAGAATGAGATATCATATATGTCCAGACAGAGGGTTCTGACGCAAAAAAATGGACGTGTAAGTCCTTAGCATCCGCTACGCTGCATCAAGATGTGTGTGTTTGCATGTACAAGTCCGCACCTACCCTTCCTTGCTGTTGCTGCTGCTGCTGCTGCTGCTGCTGCTGTTGCAACAACTGCTGCTGTTGCGACGGCTGCTGCTGCACCTGCAAAGGCTGTTGCTGTTGCTGGCGCTGCTGCTGCTGCTGCTGCTGCTGCTGCACCTGGAAGAAGAGCGGTTGTTGGTGCTGCTGCCTAGGCTGCGCCTGCAGCCTGGGTAGCGGCTGCGGCTGCGGCTGCTGGAAACTCCAGGAGGCAACCCTTGGGGGCATACCTACCCCCATCCCACTTCCGCCCCGGGGCACCTGTTGGTCGGGTTGCAGCGGCGGCTGCTGCACCTGCGCCTGCTGCTGCTGATGCAGCTGGCGCTGCTGATCTGTCCAAGCAGGTGGCGGGGGCCCGCCTGGCCCTGCTGTGCCTATCTGTGCAGCACCCCAAGGCAGCTGCTGGGCATGTGGCGGTGGCTGCAGCAACTGCTGGTTCCAGGCAGGTAGTGGCGAATCCAGCGCGCCGTTGGGTTGGGACAGCAGGTAGGTGCTCGGGGCACTGCCAGGGGGCCCCATGATTTGCTGCTGCAGCCCAAAGCCGGAGGGCGGGCTGGGCTGGAGCAGCACGCCCGGCACTCCCAGCGCGCTGTGCCCTGCGGGGCTGGCGGGAGCGGAGCCTGTGACCAGGCCGCGCCTGTAGTGCACATGCAAGCACTCGGCATGGTGGCATGTTTTTATCACATGGCAGAGCATGATGTATGCGTACGTGCCCGCTGCCACACAAACACAAACAAGCACACACACACGCATACCCTCACACATACATCCATACACTGAAACATTCCAACATGCGCATGCTGATCAAGCTGCCCAGCCCGGCCCAGGGGGCTGCCCTGTGGCTTGTGCGCACAAGCCACGTCCAGGCAACACAAAATGCCCAGCCTGGCCTACCAGGCCCCAAGCCCTGCTGCTGCATGCTTACCTCAGGGGCCCCAGCTGCTGGTCCCGTCCGCGCGCAGCATCTGGCATAGGCATATACAGGCTGCGCTTGCCAGGCGTGGCCAGGGGCTGCTGCGAAAAGCCCAGGCCCACCTGCAGGGTGCCTGCACCCGCATCTGCCTGCACGCCCTGGGGCCCCTGGAGGGGAGGGGGCCCCAGGGGCTTGCTGCCCAGGCCGCTGAGGGAGGCGGGCGCGAGCGGGGCGGCAGGGGCGGCCGCGCGTGTGACGCCCGGCAGGCCGACAGGCAGCCGTGTTGCAGGGGGCGCATTGCCGGAAAGGGGCGCAGCCTGGATCTCGTTGGACAGGCTAGTGGGCCGTGGCGGGGCTCCAGTGAGGAGGGAGTCCTCAGGGTACGCCACCTTGGGGGGCAGCAGGGAAGGCCCCAGGGTGGGCGGCTGGCCGGCGCTGGCGATGCCGAACTGCAGGGGGCCCTTTGATGGGGTGGCTGGGGGGGGCAAGGGCCCAGTGGTGGACCCGAGCCCAAAGCTTGATGACGGCGGCTGCGAAGAGGAAGGAGGGGGCAGGGGCTGCAGCGGGGGCGCAGCTGAGCTCAGAGTGTCAACCAGCCCAATGCCCAAGCCAACACCCCCTGCCGGCTGCTGCTGCTGCTGCTGCTGCTGCTGCTGCTGCTGCTGCCGGGACGGGGCAAGGGGTGGGGGGAGTGATGCAGATGACGCAGCTTCGGCGTTCAAACCGAAGCCTGGCAATGGCTGTGAGGTGGGAACGCCTGGTGGGGGGGCATTGGGAGCGGCGCTACTCTCCGCGCCCAGGCCAAAGCTCGCTCCTGGCTCTTGTTTGGAATGGGTCTGTGGAAGGGCTGATGCGGCGGCTTCGGAACCCAGACCGAATCTTTCTGGCTGGGATCTTGACGCAGGGAGGGCAGGAGCGGCAGATGCCGGCGCAGACGTGACGCCAAGGCCATACCCTTCTGCTTCCTTGCGCTGTGATGCTGGCACAGGAGGCTGTAAGCCTTCAGGGGGTGGGATTGCCGCGGCCAGACCAAAACTTTGGTCCCTCTGCCTAGATGCTTGGGTAGGAGGTTGTGGAGGGGCATCCGTGTCCTCCCCCAAGCCCAGGCCTATGCTTGTTGACTCCTTCTGTGAAGCAGGCGCTGGAGGTGGCAGGACAGCGAGGGCAAGTCCTGCATCGGTGCCCAGACCGAATTCTGGCTGCTGCTGCTGCTGCTGCTGCTGTTGCTGCGGCGGCGGCGGCAAGGATGTGGAGGGGAGCCTTGGAGGTGGGCCAGCCTTGAAAGGCGTGGCCTCTGGCCCCTTGACAGTGCTGTCCTTCTTGGCCTGCGTGTCATCCCCCGCGAGCTCGACACCAAGACCAAATCCTGACATAGACTTGTTAGCTCACTGTAGTGTGCAGAGAGAAGTTAGAAACTTGTCACATCCTTCAGTGACAGAATTGGAAGCTGTTGCACTTGGAGGAATGGCAAGACATTCAATATGTTCATGCTTACATCCACAACATACCACTCAGATTAAGACATGTGTCACGGATATGAGGCCAACAACGGGGCGTTACCTGATGGTCAACGCAACTGCTTGAAGCCCATGCCTTATATTACCATCAAGGCTAACGATTAAGTAATGCACTATAATAATTTATATCACCGTTTTGTATAGCCGTTTGGCTGGTTTGGTGTGAAAACAATTGGAAGGACATTTATAGTTTTCCTTCTCTAGTGTGAATATGCACACGCTCATTTGAGCGCACAGGCACACACGCATTCACACACACACGCA
>LFIK01001980.1_pt1 | contig 16457 bp, 14 predicted proteins | sample 643401 | NCBI WGS metagenome assembly LFIK01 (sample SAMN03777447, study PRJNA286221) | soda lake metagenome | biome: soda lake; feature: Kulunda steppe; material: water; isolation source: sample T5-Br brine of Lake Tanatar-5 | place: Russia: Kulunda steppe | collected 2010-07
CCATCCAGAGGACTGCAAGCTACCTCAGTGAGGATCAGCAACATCATTGTCTGGGATTATTGCAACCCAATGGTGTGCAGGCACTAGAATATCAAGAACTTCTTTACGAGTTTTGGATTTCTTGTTGTATTGACCACCCTGAATTGGCGTTGAATTCCCAACGTGACCGCTTGCCAATTCAGCTTCCGTTTTTTCACTGCGTTTCCGCAGTCAAAATTCTGTAGCAAATCGAGCACATGGAATTTCGACACGAAGAAAAAAACAGCAAGCTTCCTTGATTGCCCTGCAACCTTGTTGCATGAAAACAGATACCTGGACAATTTTCGAAAAGTTGAATATTGGAGGGGTGAATTGGCCCAGTGTGACCCCAGCCTCACAGCGAAAAAATTTGCAAAAAAATCGTTGTTTACATCCTTGCCGTCAAGTACCTTTCCACTTCTCTGTGCCACCACATTTTCTGCAATATAGCGAAGTCCACTGAGGCAATCATAATGTACCAGACTCTATACTATCCGTGCATCCAACGTTAGATATCACAGACGAACCAGGGGCTCCTCATAAAACTAGAGAAATAAAGGTTTCATGCTGACATTCAAATTTGATACCCTTACCTTCACAGGGCCTACAGCAGAACTTTAAAGCTACATACCATGCAGTGCATGTAGTCCGTCATTTGCCATCAGGCGAACCTCCTTGCCATCTGGGGCTCTGAAGCTTGCGTTGGAGATGCGATTTGCCACTCTTCCAACAACAACCCCCATGTAGTTTGCCTGTTAAAGGTCGCCCAGAGCCACTTGATGAATGAAAAATCTACATTCTTGGCGCCAAAGCCAGGATTTTTGGGAGCAAACAGGCTGAATCCTGCTATTATTCATGGAGATAATTGAGCAAGGCAAATCCTTACGTTTTCTTTGGGGTTCCTCGGGTAGAGGACAATGTCAGCCTTCTTGCCGTCTCTGTCAGGAGTTATGATCTTGGACAAAGCAGCACCTGGAAAGGTACATGTGCATGTTGGTGTACGATTGCGCGTGCATGTGTGTGTGTGTGTGTGCATGTGTGTGTGTGCATGTGGGCATGCGTGTGCGAGTGTGTGCCTGAAGCGTGCATGTGCACGTGCACGTGCGCATGCGGGTGTGTGCGGGTGTGGTTGTACCTGTATGTGCACATGTGTATGTCATTGTGCATGTATGCGTGCGTGAGTGCATACGTGTGCACACGTGTACGTGTATGCGTACTAGCCTCGTGCGAACAAACAAAAGTTCACGAGGCAGGTTTTGCTACACCGCACCAAGGCTGCAGACATGAACTTCCATTCCAAGATTGTTCCTCAGGATGAGTCTCCTTCGTAGACGGTTGATGATGAGGCTACTCAGGAATACTGGTAGCCCAAACTTGAGGACTGCTCCATACATTTTGATATTATAAATAAATAAATAGAATATCAGTTGATGAATCAATGATAAGAGGGGTGATGACCAAAATATTACAAGGGAGGCGCTTTCTGATTTCTGCCCCACTTTATAATCTATTTAATCTTTATAATCTATTTAATTTCATTTTTATTGCGATCATCTAACAAGCGCTTAATGCTCCGAAGAATTCGGTTTACTGCTTAAACAGGTAGGTGTTGCATTAATGTTATAAGCGCTTAATGTTCCGAAGAATTCATTTTACTGCTTTAACAGGTAAGTGCAGCGATCATCTTACAAGCGCTTATACCCCTCTTGGGCAAAATTGGGGTTCGGGTGATCTCCCTGGATTTGCCTTGTAACGTATGTATGTACCCTGGAAATGCTTGTAGCGGAGTCCGCGTCAGAGCGGTCCGCATCAGAGCAGTATCAGTATTTTGGTTCAGAATCCGTTATAACGGTAATTACAATTTGGTGGAGCTGCGGTCCGGGTTCTAAACCTCCTCACTGCAATCAGAAAAGCATTGCCTTTCCGCTCCTGAGGACAGCAGCGTCCTACAGGGGGGGTAATGTAACGTATGTATGTGTACCCTGGAAATGCTTGTAGCGGAGTCCGCGTCAGAGCGGTCCGCATCAGAGCAGTATCAGTATTTTGGTTCAGAATCCGTTACATGCCTGAAACTTTGACACATGAGGAAAATTTAAAAACACCTGCGTACTCAATCCTGCCATTTCACCCGAGCTGCTAGCACCTCTCAGGCAGGCCTGGAAAGTACACTTGTGTGTATGCATGCGTCCCCGTGGGGACGTCCCCATGGGGGCCCCCATCAGGACCTCTGCTGTTCCGCCTTGAACTTTTAAATCTGGTCTACGAGAATCAATCATTAATTTTATACTCATATCGAGAATTTACTGATATTCTGTTCACCGGATCCAGGATCTCTAGATCTAAAGCTGCTTTGCACCTCTCAGGCAGGCCTTCAATCTTGACTAAGGACATCCTTTATGACAAGCTTCAGATCATAAATTGTGCAGAAAATACGATTACAAACATGGTATTTACCAAAACTGAGTCTTATTCTGATTTGCCTCCACGAGAGCGCAACAGCAAACGCTCCACTTATCATCAAAAGGGAGCCATCCCTACAAAAAGGGCCCTGGTCACACGTTCGCCATACATCCTTCCCAGATACATGTTTCTTGACCTTCCTTGTTACATTACTCACAGTGTGGCACGCTCCAGACTTTGTGTCCACCCCCTTCAAATTGAAGCAGTGACCTGGACTCACAATACCCCCCCTACTTGTGACTTGTGCAATGCTAATGACGTACAAAATGAGCAACACGTCCTTTTTCACTGCAACCATCCACACGTGGTCTCTCTTTCCACAGGACTTATGCGTCTCTGTTTCCTCCCACAGGTTTCAACAAAGTGTCTTTTCTGAGCCAGAACAACAATAAGCTCTATTTCTTCGTGCATTTATAGCTTTTTATGAGCAGGCTAGCAGTCGCACTTCTTGGCTGAAGGCCTTTTCTTGTAAAGTCCTTGTATTTACCAAAGAAGGCGCCATGTCCACTGACTCGAGAACAAGCTTGTTGCGATTACTAGTATAGCCAACGCTATACAGGTCCTTTTTCACTCTTGAAGTTGCATGGCTCAGCCATAGCTGCAGCACATTGCGATGTGAGCTGCAACAACTCAGGCTGGCGTATAACCCTAATTGGTGACTTGTCTTTCACCAAGTATCATTGTTCCCTTTAGCGATTGTGATTCGTTTTCCTCCCCAAACCCAACCTTACTTTTAATTTAGGGTTTGGGTTGCATGCAAGGCCTTGTCTAATCAGACTTTTTTATTTCCTTTCTCAGCAGCACAACAAACCATTGACAATAAAGCTTCAAGATGGCGGTAAAACTGCTCCTCATAGGTAGGATTCTCTGTCGAAAATCCAACTTAATCAAGTTTGATAGTACTACACTTCCAGTGCAGTACACACCGTTTGTACAAGCCATTTATCTATGTTTCACACTGCACAACAAACTTTGCTATTTCGTGTCAGACAGCATAGACAACTTCTTGGCTGGCGGTGACCAGCCACAAACCCAGCAACTCCAGAATGTCTTAGTGTGTTTGTTTAACAGGCCAGGTCAGCTAAGCTGCCCTCATTTGGCAGGTACAGCTATGTAACCCTTCTCTTGCCTTTCTTTCCACTGCATTAGGCTCCATGCGTTGTTAAGAAATGCTCTGCGTATTGTTAAAGAGTGCTGGCAATTGGAATAAAAGTATTATACAGCATACTTCATACTCCATAACCCGAGGCGTGCTGAAAGTCGACTTTCTTTACTCTTGGCCAAATAAAATCAATTCTTAACTAGTGTTCTTAACGTCAAAATATTGCCAAGCACTCTTAATGGAATCCTGTTTACAATGCCAAAATTCAACTTCTCATCCAGCTATCTGACGGATCATCTACCTGCACCACATAAAACCCAGACATTTCATCAGCTTAAAACCAAATGAACATGAAACGTGCATACACATGTACGTACGTGTTTGTATGTGTGTGTGCACGCGTGTGCGTATGCGCACATGTGTGTGCGTGCGTGAGTGTGCGTGACTGTACATGTGCACGCTCGTGCATGCACCTATTTGTCCAACCCATTTTCTGTGGAAGCATAAGTGGTTACCACAGGACTTACCCACACTCCATCCTCTGGGCAGGATGACAAGAGTTCAGAGATGGACAGGACTTTTTCGCCCTACAAGCATTGTTATTTAACATGTGGCGCAAGGAGCGAGAGGCTGAGCTGTTCGTGCACAACGTAGGAGTGTACAAAGAAGCAACTTTCAGCCCTTAAGGAGGGCAAAGACTTGATTCCGACGGCATGATTTTGAGTGCAAAAAATTTTGCTGATCGGCTGTGTGGGCTGGCAAATGTTGCAATTTGGTCCTAAGAGAATGGAGGCAAGATCTTCAAGCATCAGCCTGGGCGCACCTCTGCTTCAGCTTTCATGGCAAAAGCGCTTGAGATGTCCTCCCTGCTTATGCTGTTCCCACCTGCCATCATCTGGGCAAGAAAGAAAGCAGGATGCAGCGTGGCGTGTCTTGCGAGAGAAGCTGCAGGCTTTCAGGGGTGCCTTGCGAGAGAAGCTACAGGCAACCTACGGAGGGAGGCAACAACGTAAGCAATAGCAGGATGGCAGTGCACGTCCACTCACTCCTGCCATGGCGCCGGCCGCAGTTCCGCCCAAGGCCTGATTTGATGTTCCGCTGCCGCAAGAACTGCATCCCCCACCCTGAATGCCCAGGGGTACGATCATCATGCTCATTGATGCTTGCATTTATGTGGGGGCAGGGATTGATGTGGGGCCTGACAGACGCTGCTGCCAGTGCCATTGATGCCGCAGACCGTACCGTTTTCGCACACCTAAGCTTGCCAGTGTCGGAACAAGTGTGCCGGAAGGAGTGTGTTTCTGACCGCGAGTGGGCCGGAACCTCATGCACACTCACCCCCGAGCCACATCCACCTGATGTCCCATTAGAAATAGGTGTGAAATCACCGTTCTTCGGGGGAACAGCCCGCACACAAACTCGACGCCTCTGGGGATTGGGCTTGGGGGCAGATGCGCCTGCAACAAATACCTTGGTCTTGAGCAACATTTATTATTTTTGTGTTAATGCCTTGCATTCCAGATCGCTGCCCAGGTGGCAGATTGCATCACTCTTTCCAGCCCACAACAGTTTTCGGCAGTTGATGGAGCCTCTAGCTTAATGCATGAAGCAAAGGAAGTCTTTCCATCTTCTGTGCAAGGTGATGTGCAAGCAGGCCCAGCAGATGACCGCTGCTACCGCCAACTAACTCAGCGCCTGAAGGCTTGGGCGCGCCGATGCGCCATGCCAGCAGCTGGACTCATGGGCTTGGGCATGGCTTGGGCCTTTTTAGAATACAGACAGCGAAGGGGGCAGCGGAAACGGAACCTGCCCCAAGGGTGCGGGTCTGTTTGAAGGCTAATAGCATTTAAATGCATGCTCCTAGGTTCCTGCGCCTGTTTCCCCCATACCCTAGTAGCCTGGCCTGTGCTACTACTAATTCTACGCTCATATTTCATGACAAAGCCTCATAAGCTGCTTCAATTGCTCAATGTGCCTGCTGTATTCCAATGCCAGAAAATGCGCTCTGGGGGCTGCAACATGAGGATGGCAATAAGCAGGACAGACATCTCCACAAAGGAACAGCTGCATACCCTCACTGTTTGGGTTCCGTTGCATGAACCTATGGATGGAGGCTTAGAAACAGCCAGTATGAACCTACAATGCTGTTATGTGCGCTCTAGCTGTCTACTTTTGTGAGCTTTCGATTGTAACTGGTCCCTTCTGGTGTAGGGGGGCTAAGGGACGTCAAGTATTTGATAGGGGAGGTGATGATTGTGATGATGATCGAGTTCGGATCCCCTTGCGAGACGTCATTCGTTTCAAAGAGAGACAGTGGTTCATCGAGGAGGTTGAGGTGCGTACTGCGAGGCACTTTTCTCTGTTGGTGCTAGTTGTGGGCTTACAAGCTGGAACAAGGGATGAAATCCGCCAGCCAGCCTTCCTGCATGGAACGTCTGGTAATGCTGCTCCTCGCCAGCACAGGTGGCTCCTGACATATCCTCTAGCGGGTGGAATGCAGCTGATCAGGGGCTGCCAGCTCACATTTGCTGCAATGTACCCTGTTTAGTATTTTCAACCAACACAGCAATGTCTACCCAACTGTTGCCGCTGCAGAACGCAAGACAAGGGGATGCAAACGCAATGCTACGTTTAGCAAAGATGCATTTGCATGGCCAAGGATGTGACCAAAACCTACCAATGGCACAGGAGTGGCTACGGAAAGCTAGGTGTGTGTAGATTGGAAAAAGTAATCATGCCGCGGTGCGTGGCGGCAAGAGGGAGCATAGTGATAGTATGCCACCAGGTTGGCGTAAAACAGTAGGTTTTCTAAAGGACACAACTGCTGTGGACTTATATCTTAAAAGGTGCCTAATTACTCGGTCAAGACTTCATACGTGGGTACGCAAGCAACTCTGGCATGGCCTGGTAATGACCAATTATGTTTGCAGCACATTCGGCACTGGCGTTTGAAATCATGGTAGAGTCAAAAGTCAAATCAACCAGAAAAGGGTCTTTTCTCCTCCATACATGTCCTTCCATTTCCTGGTTATAAGCCTTTTCTTTCTATTAATTGGACCAAAATTTCCTCTCGTATTTTTACCTTCCTCATTATTATCCCTCCTTGTCAACCTATTTTCAAGCAAATTGCGTTTGCTTTGCTAAGCTGACTGAACGCGGTATTGGTGCTAGTGCTAGGGCCTTCAATGCTACGGCTTCTCCCTTTGCATGTACTTATTGGCTTTGAAATAGCCTGCATGTATGTTCCTGGCTAGTCCATGTGTGCCTGGACATCTCCATGTGCTCCGAGCCCCTGTTACCTTGTCTACTTAATGCTGCAGGCATATGGGCATCTTTTCTACATTGGAAGAGATATGGGCCGGCGAGCTGGAGGAGCTTGATCAGTTGCGAGCTGCTGCTCTGGCTCGCGCAGCAAAACGGAGATCACTGGCAAGTCAAGGAACTGCAGCTGGGGCTTCTGTTGGTATGGGAGCGATGAGAGCTAGCCATTAGCATGCGCTCACACATGCTGACATGCTCACCAGTCAAACTCTTGGCCAGTGCGACACACACCCTGCATCGAGTTTTCCCTGCAAGGAGTTATCACACAAGCAAGTACAGCTACCAGCAATAATGTATACCCATAGAATAGGCAGTCAATGTAATGTTTTGCAGTTTGGTGCCACCTTCAGTACGAGCTTTACTGCTTCTTTGAAGTGCCCTCAGGCAAAACGTTATAAGAGGCCTGCCATCAGGAGTTCAAAGGCAGAGCTTGATGTAGCCCCATTCGGGATACGTTAACATTATGGCTAGGAAGGGTGAGGTAAGGGTAGCATAGGTGTAATTCGGGATACGTTAACATCATGGCCAGTCAAGGCATGCCACAAAGTGCATCTTGTGAAGTCGAGCATTGCAATGACTCACGCCCTGATGGGCAACTTCCAAATGCAGGAGCGCATCACAAGGCTAAAACAGCTAGAGCACGGGTATGTAAGCAGATCAAAAAGCACATCAATGATGCGCATTGTTATTATATATTACATACTATGTGGCATCACATTTTTGTGGGCGGTGGCATCGAACGAAGGCCATACTGACACACCGCCAAGTAGAGTGGGTTTGGACCATAGCAAAATTTTCTACTAAAACTGTCAGTGCAGAGTAGAAGCTAGCCTTTGCTTTAAATTATAACCGAAGTCTGAGGAATGACACCGCCGGTATGACACTGTGCCTGTGACAGGCTCGCCCAAATACACCCCTGCCCCACACTAGTCTGATTCATATTTTTCTCGCTCTTTCTATCATGGTGTTTGCTATCATTCATGATGGATGTATGCCTCTCCTTTGCATCAAGCCTCCAGCTCCAGGAACTATCCTGGAAAAGAAAAGGGTTCACAAGAAAGGGCCTTCTGTCAAGAAGTGTGACTGCTTGCCTGCTCATAAAAACAATAAGATCGTGAAGGAAAAATATACAGCTTATTGTTGTTCTGGCTCGGGAAAGTAGACACATAATGTGAACATGAAGGAGGAAACAGAGACACATAAGCCCTTCGGAGAGAAACCACATGGGGATGTGATCTGAATTATTGGATAACCTGGCAGCGTTTGGCAAGTGGACCTATCATAGCACAAGGATTAGTACAGCTATCATGATTGCCTCCTGTCTTCCTGTCTGCGAGGTAAAACCGCAAAACTCTCTCGCCTGGCATTCAGCGGCACAACAACAAGCACTTCTTGGCTGGCCATGGCCGATTTATTGACCAGACCTGATCTGCTTCAAAGCTGCCCTTGTTCAGCAGGTACAGCTATGTGTTCTTCTGGTGAGCCTCACCTTACCCAATGGCCAGGCTGGCGTTTATCCCTATACTTATGAACTCTACTGTTACTGAAACTGGTGAGATGGGCTTGCATCTGTTTTGGGGACAACGTCATGTATGTCAACAAATGAGCACCAACCCCTACTCCAAACTCCTCAACAGCACCTTTACTTGTGTTGCCCTCAAAATTACCTTATTTGACCTTAACTATGCCGCCCCCTCCTTTTGGATCAGCAAAGAGATCTTGCCTTCTTGCCACAACTGGAGTGTGCAAACAGTTGCTGTTTGGAACACAGCAGCACACCTGCGTCTGATAGATCACAATCCCACCTGGATAAGGGACCTGGTTCGTGATATTCCTGAAGAGAACTGGGAGCACAAAAACATCTGTAATGGCCAGTTCTCAAAGGCCGCCACCAAAGAGTAAAACTGGTTTCCAGAAATTTGACAAACTTCCTCTTGAAGAAGTGACACGGGCAGGCACATACCACCCTGCTGCCTCTACTTCCAGCTTTGTTGAACCTTTGCCAACTTGAACCAATGGTTCACTTGAAGAGGTATGGCCCATACCGTATGGGCATTATGAACACGATTGACAGAGTCGACTGGTTGCCATCACGAAAAGAAAAGAAAAACTACGCAAGCAGCAGAAAGCTCCTCACATCAATTAAGGAAAAGGGGCCACTTGGGAAGAAAAGCCCCTTTACCAGAAAAGAAGAAAGCAGTCAGTGAGGATCAGGAGGGGTTGCGGGCAGACAAGCCAGCAGACCTCTCCTGATTGGTTTGAAGGTGAGAAGAATGCTCAAGAGAACGTCTGGTCTGAACAAGCTTATGAGCATAGTCCACAGAATGAGCATGGAGCTTGAGAGCAAGTTTCTTGACTCTTTGTGAATCAAGGCCAAAACTCTTCAGAGGAACCAAAGTGTGAGGAATGTCAAAAACACCCCCCACACCTAAGAGAGCTACACTTAAGAGAATGACATGAAAAACTAAGCAATACTACAAGGGCGCATGCAATCACAGCCGCTATCAGAGGAAAGATTTTTTGCGGCCGCAGCGGTTACGCAGCCGTCAAGGAGGAGCCAGAAGGCACTCGCGCGAGCAGGGCGCACATGCACACGCCGCACGCACCCCTGAACAGGCATACACACGCACGCATGCACGCACATGCACGCACGCATGCATACACACACACGTGCACAAGCACGCATACACGCACATGCACATAACACATATACATGCAGACACGCACACAAGCATCCGCACTTGTTTTGTCACACACATGTGCATACGCAAGTATATGCGCACATGCAGACTTGCATATGTCCATAAGCGAGCATATTCGAGCATGAAACACAGAAGGCTTGACCACAAGTGCATGCACACTCATACACATTTGTGCTTGTATAGTCTTAGCACACTATAGAAATCTTCTTAAGCATGAAGAACCGAGCCTGGTCAGATAAAGGATCATGGAGTTCAGAGTCTACCTGGACTCATCAAGACTGAGACCATAGAGACAACTTTGAGAGGTTTTGCTGCAACATTTTGGTTCACGGTCGAAAATGCCGTTGGAGCGACTGAAAACAAACGCGCGGTTGCAAGGGATTTCACCGGTGTTGTTGAAAATTTTCACCAGAAGGCGCGGTTGTTTAAGGATTATCCAACCGCTCTGCAACCACGGTTGCTTTCAACTGCATCAACCGCACTTCAACCGAGCCTGGAAATGTCTGACGTTGGTTTTGGCTGCAGGCCTGATTGGCGTCAGCTTAGGCAGGTACAGCTATGTAACCTAGCCTTCAATTTCAGCTATATCCCACATCCTGACTGCCATAATGGTCTGACACAATCACACATGTTCAAAGAAAGGCTGAAGTGTGAGCCCATTGATCTCGGTCGTTTAGTTGTGGACCTGCAGGAGAGGCACATGCAATATTGGGCATCTTATCTTATATGTATCCACTAAAGCGCAACAACAATTTGTTGTTGCGTTTGAAACGTCCCACATATCATCAATGGTGCACCCTCCCTACTAAGAGGGCCCTGGTCACACATTCCCCATAAATCCTTCCCAATGGGAAGGATCTGGCAGATACATGTTTCTTGACCTTCCTTCAAGAACAAGTCGTTACGTTATTCGCAGTGTGGCTACAGACTTCGTGCCCACCCCCTTCAAAGTTTGAATTGAAACAGTGACCTGGACTCACAATACCTCCCCTACTTGTGACTTGTGCAATACTAATGACATGCTAGATGAGCAGCATGTTCTCTCTCACTGCACCCATCCACGCGTGGTCTCTCTCCACAGGGCTTATGCGTCTCTGTTTCCTCCCACAGGTTTCCACAATGTGTCTGCTTTTCTGAGCCAGATCAACAATTAGCTGTATTTTTTCCTTCATGCACTAATAGCTTTTTATGAGCAGGCTAGCAGTCACACTTCTTGAATGAAGGCCTTTTCTTGCAAACCCTTGTAGTACTGCTTAGTTTGCATAGGTCAAACATGGGAGCTTATTGATTCCATTGTGCATTGGCCAAATTTCAATTGAAAAGTGTGGTTGCAGCGGGTTGTAGATCAACCTTTACTGGACTGGCCAAACCACAGTTTAAAAGTGCGGTTGAAAGCAGTTGAAATAAAACGTTCTGGACTAGCCAAAACACAGTTGATAAGTGCAGTCAAAGCGGTTGGAAAGCAACTGCGCGGTTTGAAGAGCATTTGAACCGTGCTGTAGAAAAATTTCAAACAAAAGGCGCGCTTGTTTAAGGATTTTCCATCCGCTCTGCAACTGTGGTTGTTTTCAACCGCATCAACCGCACTTCAACCGCAATTCAACCACACTTCAACCGCAATTCAACCACACTTCAACCGCAATTCAACCAAGCCTGCAAATGTCTGGTAATGCAACCTTGCCCCTTACAGGAAGTCGCAGTACATGGCTTTTGTGTGGTCCGTAATGATTTTGTTTTAGGCATTTGCACTTGAATCCCTCCAGTTGGGATGAAACATACAACAATCGCTGTGGCCTCTTGAGCAAGTAGCGATTTGGGATGAGGTTCAATTGATGCCGCATGTCAGGTCCAAAACAACGGATATGTTGGCATGGGAAATCAATGAACTGAGCAAGCTAATCATCACTGGCTGAGGACCTCACGGGCAGCAGCAGCTGTTGGATGACAACCATTCTGTGGCAACATGCTGCACTCACAATGAGATGTAAAGATTAACAAGCGGGGTCCATGCTGATTGACATCCTTTCCACCCGATCAAACAGGACCCCACTAAAACAGGCAGCTATGTGGCCTGTTACTATTTCAGTTGCTTCAAAGCAGTGCCTTGCCCTTGGTAGAAAGCAAACGACAGTATGAAATCTACAATGAAAATAGATACCAAAGAGATCACAACGGCGCTGGTGGTAGACTCTCCCACTCCCTTGGCGCCTCCAGAAGTTGTGAACCCCCATGCACAGCTAATCTGCAAATAAGAACATGAGCGCATTAACATGCACCTGTGTGCTTCTGTGCGGGGCACTTGTTGGCGCAACAGCACTGAGGTTAGGTTAGGTTAGGTTACATAGCTGTATCTGCCAAACGAGGGCAGCTTAGCTGAGACATCAACAGCACTGAGACATCAAACAAAGTCATTTAAGGAACAATTAGATTTATAAGCAATAGGCTGATCTGCCAAAAACATTGTAGGACACAAGAAATGGGTTATCCCATACTCTGTTAAGGCAAGTGCGCTCATTCCCATCCGTTTGTTTTGCCATCGCAACGCTCACCATGGCGACAACACTGCCAAAAACCCAGGACTTGACCATGCTAGTAAACACATCGTAGCCTGTCAGCGCTCGGCGTGCTGAGTCCACGATGACATTGGCTGGAACGTTGTAGACCAAGTCAGCTAGGAGCACAGACGCGCCAATACCTGTGAGCACATAAGAAAGGCTTGATTAGGGGGGAGAAGGTGTGGGGCAGAGAAGACGAGCGAGCCATGCAATATTGAGAAACAGGGCGGCAAGGCACCAGGCTATTCAAAAGTAGTGCATTGTTCCCAAGAGTGTTTGTTGATGCAGGAGTCCCGCAAGCAGAAGTACCACAGTTGCATAAAAGCAATTGCACGCATGTGTACGCGCATGCACACACACATACACACACATACACACATCTCAGCAGCAAAAGCAGAAGACCACATGATCCTGCTTAAATGTCGAGATGGAGCCTCTAATCTGACCGTCAAGCATGGATAGCGTACAGCACCCTTGAAAGTACAAGCAGTTATAGCATAAGAAACGACAAGTTGGCTGTAACATTGTGCCTGTCTCACCCATGGAGAAGCACAGCACGTTGAGGATCGGCCCTGCCACCATGCTGGCTATCACTCGAGGCGTGACCAAGTAGTCCACAGGATCCGTGAAAAGCACTCGCAACGAGTCCATTTGTTCGGAGACCTTGAGTGGCAGAGATGTGTTATGGCAGTGATCAGTACAAATGCATTCTCAGCATGCAGCCAGAAGCACTTCTGTGATCCACGAGCACCAGCCATGCTACTCAATTGCTCGCCAAGTGCAGCTACCCTTCTATCAGCTGACACATGGTATGGAGATTTGGTCCAGGGGGAACGCTACACAGTCAACATCAAACCAAATCTTGCCTAGGTCTCGCTGACCTATGTAGCAGCCTGTGCTTAATGAAGACATATTTGGCCAGGACACGGACGCATCTATCCTTGAGTGCCGGGGGCCTACATATTTCACCATGCATCGCCTCACACATCAAATGGTCACACAAGCGCCCGCATAGGCGTGGCGTGCAGATGGAAATGGGAAGTGTTTTTCCCCTTGCGAAGCATTGGCTCCTGGAACCAACAGAACAATGGCCTCTTGCCACAGAGAGAGAACCTTGGCCACAGCCACTGCCCACGGTGTTCAAGGGCACAAGAGGTGAGCCAGCGGCAAGCATGATCCCCAGACACAATGCACGATCCCCAGACTTGCCTGCATGGTGCCCAGCTCGGCAGCAAAGGCACTGCCGACTCTGCCAGCGAGGATAATGGCAGTAACCACGGGCGTGAGCTCTCTAGACAGGGCCAAGGCCATCACGCCCCCCACTGAGCGCGTGAGCCCCAGCTTTGCAAACTCTCGCACAAACTGCAGCACAAGCCCGCATGCAATGAGTACGCATGACCAGCTCCCATCATTTGCTGCGCAAGGCACGTATTACACTGCAGAAGTGCGCAAGCGAATGTGGCTGATGTCATACGTTTGATGCAAGTGCACTGGGGAGGAGACTCGTTTGCAAGCAGCAGAGAGCAAGGGGATGTGTCATGGCAGTTCCTCCTGAACAAGCCCCCTCTGGGTATCCCTGTGCTCTCTCGTTTGCCAGCTCCAGCCATTTTAGTCAAATCATGCCACATTGAAGTTAGGTCATTTTCGCTTTCGTGCGCACAGCATCCCAGGATTGCGGGGGCCCTTGCCTGCCTACCCACCTGGATTGTGAAAACCATGCCCACAAAACCAGCAGTGAGCAGGGCAACGCCCAGGGATTTAGGTCCCACTAACTTCAACTGCTCAAATGTGTTCTTCCAGTGAATCTTTCCTGCATTGCAAGTCAGGTTTCAGTGGCCTATCGAGCATGCCAAGCTCATTTAGAGATAAAAAACACTGCAAAAGGGTTTAATTCCTGCAATGATACCATCAAGCTGACCTCAGGTTAAAAGCCTGGTTTTCCAATGCCCTATCACCATGAAAGCTTTTAGCATGCAGGGTGTGGCAGTGTGTTTCCATCCTCAGCAAGAATTCCTTACCTTGACATATGCGAGAGATGACTTGTCCGCCGAGCACCAAGCATGCCACAGTCCTGAAGAGCCATCTAGGCGGCTTCAGACTGGCCAGGAGTTTCAACAACCCTGCACAAAAAGCAATCCCTGCAATCACCAGGCTGTGGTACACTGCGTGTCTGCGCAAAAGACTTCGCACCTGGTGCATTAGCTGAGTCCTGAATGGCCATGGACTCTCCTTTCGGGGCTGGTTCAGGTGCTGATGGCACTGCCACATGGCAGATAGAGGCAATCCTTTTGCTTGATGAGCCTGCAAAGGCCTCAGCATAACTAGGAAGTCTGGGGCTCAATGCATGAAGACGAGGTACGTGGTAGGTATGTTGACACCTTAAAATAGCAATTGGAATGCCAGAACTATAGCAGCATCGCCCCTCAGTTGCATATGCTCCTCTTTTGGGTGCGTGCATGATGCTCATTCACGCTCAGGAATACATTTTGTTGTAAATGTTATTATTGTATTAATATGGCTAAAGGCTAAGCGGTCACACAGGGAATTCACCTCCAATTCACGGTGCGTTTGGAATGGGGTGACTATAATTTCAATCTAAGGCCTTAGGCTGGGGTGATCATAATTTCAATCTAAGGCGATCACTTTGGAATTGAAATTAGCCAAACCGGGGGGTTTGATTAGGTTGGATGAATTCCGCGGTGGCAGTCATACGTTCCCGTTGTGGTCATGGAAAGGCTGGGAAGGCTTCATTGAAGAAGGGAATGCTGAAGACATCTTTGGAGTGGGCCAGTCAGGGCTTTGGATGGCAGTCAACGGATATGGAAGGATGTCGCTGCCGCAGCACAGTGCATGCAGTGCAATGCAAGCAATCAAGATTTGCATTTATTCTTTCTGCCAGAGCTTACTAGTAGTGAGCTGCACTCAGCTGCACTTGCTTCCAGTGCGCACGGTGATCTAGCTGGTATCAATCACCCTCATCGTAAACGTATGCGTTTACGTAAACGCAGGGTGATTAAGCAAGGGAGCAAAAGGAATTAGACCCCCGGGTAAATTCCCAGAGGGGGTTATCTGAGGCCCAAAATGGGTATGGTTTTGGTATGCTCCCAGGGCATGGGCGCCGTGACGGGTACCTTTCCAGCTTAGCTTGAGATGATAGCCCTGCTTGCAAGCTTTTCATAGCACCTGAGCTTGACAGGTACCCGTCTTGGCGCCCATGCCTCATGGGCTGCGGCGTGAACCCTACTTTTTACAGCCAGATGTCCACAGCAGATCAGCCACTGCACCAAATTACCAAATTACCAAATTACCAAATTGCCAAATTACATGATTTTTTTTTTGGTGCTCTTGTAATAAACAAACATCATTGCAAAAGAATTGGAGTGAAAACACCCAGTGGTTGGTGAGATGTTGATTTTTGGTCATTTCCCTTAAAAAAATCAGCATAAGGGGTGCCAAATTGGGTCAAAATCCGACCCCCTCCAAACCTGGATTTCAACATCCAATATCAATAAGCAACATATAAGAAGTATATTGGTGGTGTTTTGGGGGTAAAAAACGTGTTGGGTCGTGTTGAGGGCATACGTGGGCTGTTAATGCCAAAAACAGGCCAAGAACAGAGGCTGAGCACCCACCCAGGCCACCAGGGGCGTCCATTTCACCCCAAATTCTGCCAGTAGCCTAGTTAATGAATAAGATACAATTGACATCAAAAAAGGAGCATGCCCGGACTTTTGCTCAAATAACCCTCTCTGGTAAATTCCTATGATCTGCACTTGAATTCCTATTGGCCCAGTATGAGCAGTACTGCTAGTCATCCCCCTGTTCCCCATTGACTTCTTTTGTTCTCTTTAGTGGAGGAGTTATAACTAGTAGTATTACGCCGTATAATTATACGGTGCTTAGGCCCTAGGTGACTCTTTCTTAAGGTTGCTGAACAACGTATAATTATATATAACCTTATATTTATACCTACATGATACCTATTATACCTATTATACCCTTATATTTATACCTACATGATTATACCTATTATACCTACCGTACCGACGGCTTTTTACTGCGAGGGATGTTTATTGCGAGGGGCCTAAATTAATTCAATAATTTTTTTGCGAACTTTGAATCTTTGCGAGGGGTGGCCAAAAGCATTTTAACTTTGCGATTTCCAGTTTGCGAACACCAGTTCTGAGGCATGCACAACACAGTCCAAGCATGCACAACACAGTCCAAGCATGCACAACACAGTCCAAGCCCAGTTCAAGCCCAGCTGCCCATTCGCTCAAGCAACCCTAACACAGCAGG
>LFIK01001981.1_pt1 | contig 16456 bp, 16 predicted proteins | sample 643401 | NCBI WGS metagenome assembly LFIK01 (sample SAMN03777447, study PRJNA286221) | soda lake metagenome | biome: soda lake; feature: Kulunda steppe; material: water; isolation source: sample T5-Br brine of Lake Tanatar-5 | place: Russia: Kulunda steppe | collected 2010-07
AGAGAGAGAGAGGGAGGGAGGGGGGAAGGGAGGGAGAACAAATAAGCATGCTAATGTGCATGTGGATGTGGATGTGAGGAAGCATGTGTGCTCGTGCGCACTCCTTGAGTGTTCTCCTTTGATGCTTTTTTAAAGAGCATTGCAAGTGACCAAGCTGACCAAGCTGTGACTGGGCATCCTAGAGAGCGCCTGGACATCCGCTTCTGCCTGTCCTTTAGGTGTGTCATTCTGTGTGTCTTCTGCAAGATGAAAATGTCCGGTAAATCATTTACTGGTCACTCCTATTCGCCCGAGAGCTGTATCTAGACATTTTCATCTTGCAGAAGACACACAGAATGATACACCCAAGTCTTCAGCTAAAAAGCCAAGAATGGAAAAAGAATCACAACAACAAGAACAAGAAGAACAAGAAGTTGAAGTCCATTTTGTCGATTTATACGTCTGGGCAGGAAATCTTAATGCCTTGCCAGACGCGCCTTTGAACACTTGACCTGACACTCCAGTTTGCAGCTTGATGAATGTGCCCCTTGCGGCACAGCTCATGCCATCACGCACTCGCTCCCGTTTGCCTGCTTCCCACATGCAGGAAGACTTCAGGGCAAACATGAAGCGCAGGGCAGAGATCACGTCAGAGGTGAAGCACCAAGGGCACCCACCACCTGCGCCGTGGTCACTGAGGGATCATTTGGCGTGAAGTGATGGGCCAGCATGTGTACCAGCAAAGAGCACAGCAAGTTGCTTGGTAGTTGACAGCCGACTTGAAGCTGGCCCTGTGGATCTGGATGGGTATAAACCGCAGGCACAGGAGGGACGTCTGTCCTTTGGATACGTCTGGCATGACTGCTTTGAAACCAGCACATTATGCTTGTCAGGGCATACAGCCTGTAGCACTGCCACTGCCACAGGCAACACAGGAGTGCAGGATCCAGTCCTCCAGGCTGCTGCAGTTCAGGAGCAAACCTCCGACGCGCTCTCGCAGTACCTGGCATGCAGCATGCATTTGTGCAGACGCAGTCTGAAAAGTTTGTGCACTTGTTCACATTCACAGGCTGACCTTCGCATCAATGCCTTCACGGACGTCAACATCAGCCTTGCAGGGGATGCTGCATCACGCTTAGGAGAGAGCTCACTTTTGAAGGATGTAGATGCCCAGAATGGCTCTTCCCAAGGTTTGTTTGTGTTGTTTTGCAGTTCCACCGCTGCTCCCACTTAGCCTGATTATGCCACCTTGGCTACAGAAATGTAGACCATTTGTATGCAGGCGCACAGTGTAGCACAAGGAGGGTTGGTTCCTCTTCCCCACGGCCTTGAGCTGCAAAGCAGAGCGAAGGAGGATGTGCAGAGCATACAGTATTGACATACCTCAGGGGGGGGGTGGTGGTGGTAATGGCCTTGTGATGGCTAGGTTGGTTGTCCTTCAACCGAACTGTTGAACATTTCCTACCCTGACTTTGTAGGTGTAGGTGCTGGGCCTGGCAGTGCGCAGACAGCAGCAGCTGAGCAGCAGGAACAGCAGAAACAGCAGCAGCAGCAGCAGCAGCAGCAGGAGCAGGAGCAACAGCAACAACAGCAGCAGCACCAACAGCAGCAGGAGCAGCAGCAGCATCAAGACAGAAAAGCAGCAGCTACAGCAGCAGCAAATGCAGGCAGCACGCCCAAAACAAACGGTGATAGCAATACAGGGGGAGCGGCAGGCGGGAAGAAGGGCAGTGCGGTAGTGGCTGTCTCTGCAGAGACCGGGGAATGGACTGAAGAGCAAGAGCTGGCACTTGTGGCTGCTTTGAAGCAGTTTGGCAAAGAGTTGACTGATAGGTGGGTGCTCAAGATCTGCTGCTTGTCGGAGAATGGTCAGGGAATGGATGGCATCGCCTCAGGGCACGCACAGGTCCCCCGGCTATCAATCCACTTGCCAAGTGGTCCAGCAAAACAGTTGATACGCTGTGTGAGGAGGATTCACACCTGCGCCAATCTGCAAGCTGGCACTTCAGAAATTTGTGCCATCAGTGGAAGTGGGTAAGGAGGGGTGAGCATTTGGCAAGCAAGGGTATGTTTTGCCCTTCTGGAGCTCTTCAGGCACGCTCAGAGCCTCGCTCCTCGTTAAATGAGCGTGTCACTCATACCTAATTCTGGTCATGGGCTAACCTTTTGCAACTGGGACCTGTTGCACGTCCTTCACTCTTGCTGCAGGTGGGACCGCGTTGCTGACAAGGTGCCTGGCAAGACCAAGGTGGAGTGCTTCAAGCGCTTCAAGGAACTGCGCGAGCTGTTTGGGAAAAAGAAGTGAATGCCCGCCTAGCAGTGAGCTGCAAGTGGCCTTTACTCACCTGCCAGCGGTGAGAGTGCATGTTTGAGAGGGGAGGCGGCAACCCGCACCAGTGTAGTATAAGGCAGTCTCCATGAGGATAGCTTTGAAGTTGAGCTGCTCGGAGGCTGTAGACGAAAGACGTACACCAATCATCAAACATGCCCCCCCTGCTTTCCTTCCTCACATCCCGCAAATGTGCGGTGCAACATCAATTGCAGCCTCAGGCCTGCGTATTCCCGACTTTTTTGTTCTCATTTAGCACACTATGTATAGTGATGTATGGCATTATGTATGGCTATTGATTTCTTTCAAGCAGTGTCCTCATTTTGTCTTCATTCATTTCTGATATGTCGATTTACAAGGCTTTCTCACTCTGGAAGTTTCCAACCTTCGTCCTCCCTTTGTCCGATCTTACTTAGATTTCGCTGAAAGCAGTAACAGAATAAGATGCACTAACAGGTATATATACTACCTATCTAGTATGTGTGACCTCTATGGGAGTCACCGCCAGTGTGTCGGACTCAACAAGTTGTTGCAAATTTTGAATCATCTTAGTCGTGATGCCCTCAAGAAAGCCATTTATACAATGCTAAAAAATGACCATTTATACAATGCTAAAAAATGACCATCATGATTGACCATCATGATAATGATTGTGGGGAAAGCGTGGTTGCAGAGGTATGCATATTAAGATCATCTTACAAATGATTTGTTCGAGCAGACCTGGCCCAATATGACAAAATCCAGCTCATCTCTCCCAAGGCCCCTGAGTCGGAGTTTGAAAGATAACTTTGCCAAACTTTGCATTGAATAGTGTATCTGCAGTGCCTCAGCCGAGCTGACACCTTGTACCTGAATCTAAAAGGGTCACAAGGGTTACAAGCAATTTTAAGGGCACCAGAATGTACAAGGATAGGCAGTTTCTGAGAAAGAAGCATGACATGCAAATAAAGGATTTAAAAAGCATGAGTGGTTTCAGTTGAAGATGCAACAGGGCCTTCACGATTGCGCTGGGTTCAAGGCTTGAACTTCAAGCTTTGGTCCATGATGCATACAAGCTGCAGGACTGAAAGCCACATGCGAGGCACTGCGGCAGTGGCACAAAGGCTTCGAAAATGTAGCAGACTTCAGACTTGGAGAAACAGGTCCTAAAACTTCTCCTCCGCCCACCCGCCTGCAAACCACTGCCCCCTTTCAATGTGAAGGCTTTACATCCCATGTTTGAACTCCCCCCAATCCACCAGTAGTACAGGTCCAAAACCATATCCACCAATGCCATAGGTCTCTGCCCCACCCCCGCCATAGAGGTGCTTAGTCCTGTAGGCCAGAGTGGCATAATTTTGGCTCTGGGGGCTCCTTTGTGCCACAAATGGTGGCAGTGCCACCAGGGGCACCCATTACCCCTGTTCATCTTTCTGCTGATCCTGCTGCCTGCCCTCACTTTCGCCAAAGGAAGGGGTGCTCATGTCATTGCGCTTACAAGGGGGGGTTACTGCACGGATTGAGGATGCTGCTGCTTGCGAAGCCTTCAAGGCTAGCAAGCAGTCTAGCATAAGACTGGTGCCTGCACTATTAGAAGATTTTACACCTGCCTTGAAATGTGCCATTCGACCACCTAGTTGGTGGTGATGGCACATGGGGGAGCCCTTGGGTCCTGGAGAGTCTGACTGGGTACAAGGCCATGCACAAGGTAATAGAATTGTACCTTGCTTCTTTGGCTCCAGTGCTTATTTGTGTATTAATCTTATTTGCAGTGTCACACCAGATAAGTGCTGCAGCCAGAAGTATGCTGCACTGTGTGTTCAGTCGGTTGGAGTTGGTTGGCTGAGTACTTGACCGGTTGGCAATACAGCTATTGCGGTATTTAGAGCATGAGGGTGTCTTATGTGGACTGGCCGCAGACAACGGGCAGTGTACACAATGCGCAAGCACGGCGGGCTTGCAGACTGGGCAATCACGGAGCTTGTGGCCCTGCTTGACTCTCTCTTTCTCCTTTCAGTGGCTGGATCTCAATTTCTGAGGAACATGTTCTACTGAGTAGTACTCACTGTAGTTGGACTACACACTTGGACTGTTGCACTGCCATGCCGTGTTCCCCGAGGACCTGGAGTGGACTACTCCATGGGGTTCATTATAACACGGTTGCTTCCAGACTCAACAAGGTATTTATGCAAGTTTGTCCTTCCTTAAGATGCGAAACGGGACGGGACGAAGTGGTTATGTCTAGAGGCTATTCTGCATGCAGCAGACTCTCAGCCTGACAGCAGGCCGGACAGGCTTCAACAAACTTGCAAGACAGTTGAACTGAAGCTGCCTTATGTTTGGCACGGCTATGTGACCCTCACCTGTTCATTGAAGCCGGCCAGCCCAGGAAGTCTGCTGTTTTACACTAGGAATGTCCATGCTAGCATCAATCAATGGGCAAGGACCTGCTTTCAGCCTCAAGGCCTGCTTTCACCAAGGCCAAGCACGGATCTGCAGGTTCATTTGCCCCTATTGGACATCAGCTGTCCTTTCCCAAGCGAGTCAAGACTTCAGATGCAAATCCATGAAATGCCCTAATCTCCGCCTGCAGACAGGAGCAAGCCAAGGAAAGCATTCAAAATTGTGTGACTGGATTAACATCACAAACTGCATACATCTCACATGTAAAACCAGCAACCAAGACATGCGACTGGCCATGCCGGTGCATGCAATCGTCAAGAGCACCAGCTTGCTCATACCAATGAATGATAATGAGCAGGGGAGCCAGGGGCTGGCAGGCTAACACACGCATGACTCTCCAAGGCTGCTTGCATCTTTCTTGATTTGTCTTGCTGCTTGCATACCCTGGCCTCGTGCCACGCACAGTGCTCATGGTACGGTCAAACCCAGCGCAGCGCAGGCGATGCAACCTGCAACCTCCACCATGAGTACATTGTCTCAGCTCAAGCGCAAGGAGCGCGCTTCACTTGCCTGTGTAGGCCTGGATCGCGACAGGATGGCACGCACGTGCCCCAAGGGCTTCCGCCGTCTGCCATGGCTGCCTGTGCTGCCCCCCCCTGTGCTCTCTTCCGTGCTGCGCATGTTACACGTGCAGCGTGTGTGACACACAAGGGGTAAACGTTTTACAATTCAGCTTGAGCATCATGCTGCTCTGCGCAGGGCTGTCCTGGCGGCAGTCAGGGTGGTTGGTAGGAACTCCGCTGCAGTGTGCTGCTCCCTCAAACTAGCCAGGATAATGATGCGATGAGAGGGGCAGCCGGCACGAAGGTGACAAACGGCGAAGGAAATGCATTCGTAAAAGCAGCTTGACACTGTTTGAGCATATGCACTGGAACAAATGCCTTGCATTCACACTGATCAACGTGCATGCATCCACCCACCTTATCCCCACAGCCTCTGCCATGGCCACCATCTTTTTTAGCAAGGCCTCCACCTCACCAGCAGTGGCTGGACGCATCTGCATGCAAACACAGACAGCACAGCTTTTGAGCCGTGCGCCTCCAAAAGGAGACATGCGTAGGGGCAAAATTGAATCAGAATCTGGCTGGGCACAACTCCAGGCAAATGCCCAAACAGCCAGAGAGGGCATCTTTTCCCGTACTCTCTGCCCTACTCTGTCTGTCCCCACGACCCTAACAGTCAGCAAGCTTCTGCAAGCGGGCGGTACTGAGGCCTGGAGAGGTCCCACACCCACAAGCGGCTGCTGCAAAGTAAGCATCTAGTCATGCTCGCGCAAATTCAGACCCAGGTCCCCCGGCCTATAGCGACTTTTTTTGCATTACCAAGCACTTGCACGGGTGGCTTTTCTCACAGTCCGCACCTGGGGTGGGCCCCCTTCATAGCCTTGCTGCTCTATAGGCCAAGGCTGCTGCACACTTCCTTGGTCGGCAGTGCTGGTTATGCTTTGCCCGCCTGAGAAACAGTGACACAGGAAACGCATGTCCCAGGCATCAGTCTGGTGGCATGCCTCGAGGGTGAGGTTTGCACCTGGGCCACCTGCAGGCATCAGCACCTTTGCAGGTATGAAATGTTCCATGCCTAAGCCGCTGCACCCTTCGAATTGCTCATTCTGGTCCTAGACGCCCTCTGCCATGAGCAGCTGCTCCTGTGCCTTACTCTCAGTGGCCTTGGGCATGCATCCTTTCTCAACTCGCATCTGCTGTCTGTGAGTTTCTGAAAGAACAGGCTGCTAGCATGAGGCCTGCCATAAGAACAGGCGGCTAGGATCAGGCTACCTTCAAAACAGGCTGCCTAGTCCTGCTATGTAAATAGACTGCTAGCATCAGGTTTGCTGTAAGAACAGGCTGCTAGCATCAGGCTGCCTTGTCATACTCCCAAATAAAAGGAGCAGGCTGCAAGAGACCCCTGGATGCAAAGATGTTAGAATTGGATGCATTATGAGCCATCTTGGGTGAAGTATGCTGAGCTTAGACAGCCAAGGGCATCACTGCTTTTAGACCCTTTATCCCCTCAACTCCTTGCAAAACTTTCATGCCATAAAGATTATATGCATCCACGCATGGACCCACATGACGCCAAAAAAATGCTTGGCATCAGGAGGGAAAAAAGGTGATCAAGCCAAGCCACACACCTGCAGGGGAGAGAAGTATGTCTGAAGCAACATGGTGAGCAGTTGCCTGTAAGCTTGGCTGCTTGACTTGCATAGCAGAATACTCCAGAAATAGCAGCCGGCGTTGGAACAGCTGCAGCACAAGAGCACCAATTTACCATGTCATGTGTAGCAACATCAACACAAGTCGCCAGCCTTGCAGGTCGAGAATGCAAACCAAGGAAACTCGTCATGTTAGTGCCCACCTTGTATCAAAATCAATCTCTACAAAAGAAGTTGCATGAGGCCTCTTAGCAGTGTTGTACAGCCCACCATCACCATAAATAAAGCAAGGTTGCCAAGAACCCAATGCAGTCTATAGCACAGCACACACAAGCTGTTGCTCTTCAAGAACATGCTGTGCTGCACACTACTGCACGGGGTTTAGGGAAGATCCTGGACCCTCTCTGCCAGCTGAGCCAGCGCGCACTCAGTCTGCAGGGCCAGCCTATAGAAGCATCTGCCTAGCATGGTGTCCCATTCACTCCCATGACCATGCCCTTTGCAAACAACGTATAAATTATCCCTTGATCAACTTTCAAGTCCACTGCTCAAGCGCGTCCTGCACACCTTCCCATTCAAATCTCAGCAATCCCTTCCACCCAACTCGCTCTGACCTTGCCCTCAGTCGCAAATCTCCATGGCTGCCCCCCCTCAGGCGCACCTCTGATTGCACAGTGGCCACTGCATGTGACAGATTCATGGACCCCTGGATCCTGCCGGTCGGGAGGGCGCATGCGTGCGTGCACAGGTGCACCTCCGCTTCAGACAGCCCACTCTCTTCACGCCCGAAGACCAGGCCAGTGATCCCCAGAGGCAGCCCTGACTGTGCCCCTGCCCTGCTGCCACCACCATGCTGTGGCAGGACCTGCGCAGTGCAGCGGTCAAGACGCTTCTTAAGCAGCAGGCACTGCATGGCCCACTGCCTAAGGTGTGGACAGTCCAGTCTAAAGCAGCCTTAAGCAGCAGGCACTGCATGGCCCACTGCCTAAGGTGTGGACAGTCCAGCCCCACACTCCTGAGCATTGCGGCCGGGGCTTGCAGGGCTCTGGTCTAGAGCTCCTGGAAGCGGAGCAGCGCAAGGCTACTGGGTCACAGGGTTATGGAGTCGGGTTCTGACAAGGCTACTGGGTCACAGGGTTATGGAATTAGGTTCTCACAAGGCTACTGGGTCACAGGGTCATGGCATTGGGTCCTGGCAAGGCTACTGGGTCACAGGGTTATGGAATTGGGTCCTGGCAAGGCTACTGGGTCACAGGATTTAATTGGTTCTGGGCTCCGGAAGTGGACCGGCACAGGCCAACACAGCCCAAGCAAGCTGCGATGGTCCCATCTGCAGGGGATGCTATGGTCCTGCAGAGCGCGATAGCTGCTGAGCAAATGCTGCTGCTGAGCAAAGGCCGCATCCCCTTTAAATTGTAATATCTATGCAGCTTGGTCCGGGTCTGGAACACAGGCAAGCAAACAGGGACAACACAGCAGCCGCTGCCCAGGCTCACAGCCAAGCACTGGCATAGGGATGCTCCATCAGAAACTGACGCTTGCAGCCATTGCCCTCTCTGTGATGTGATGTGATGTGATGTGTGTGTGTGTGTGAGCACATGTGTGTGTGTGTGTGTGTGTGCATGACCCTGCTACCTAAGGGCACCAAACTGAGGCTACCAAGCATGCTGGATAGAGAAACTGTGTGCGTGCGCTTGTTTGCACATACATGCATGTCTGTTTAATCGCATGTGTGTACATGTGTGTGTGTGTGTGTGTGTGTGCATGCGCGTGCATGCAATTTCTCATGGCATAGTTATCCATGTGTGCGGCTGTGTGTGTCACTGTCAACATGCGCCAGTGCCTTGCCAGTCATGCCTAGCTATGGACATGCTGACTCCTGGGTGCATCTGTCTTGCCTCCTTGTGGACATGGTGCCGCTTGCCTCCCAGAACTCACGGTTCCTTGGTGCACGCTGCCAGCCGTCCAGTCCACGCTTAGGCTTTGCATCCACTCAGACTGCATTTCCCTGCCTGTTGGCAGGACTGACCACAGGCATCGCATGCCCCAAGTGTGACCTGGCCACACCAAACCTAAGCGAGCGCCACCACCTAGCTGAGCGACGACAGCACCTGCCTACAGCTGGTTTCTGCCACGGATCTTTTCTCACACGAACAAGCACATGTGCGTGCATTTGCACACCCTCGTCCCACTCATGTGCTTGCTTTGGTCGAGCAAAGCCTTGGTCACTTGCCATGTTTGGGATGGCGTGCGGGTAGGCTTGCAGGAGGTCCAGCAGGCTCCGGTAGGTCACCCGGGTCGCTCCTGCCCTCCGCGTGAACCCAATGCTCCCTGCACAGCACGCGCCAGCGGCAACCGTTTGTGTCAGCAGCCCAGGCTTTTGCAGGTTGCGGAACATGCAGCCTAGCTGCACAAAAGTTGGCATGCCTGCTGCCTGCTGCGCATGCGCACGCGCACACGCGCGCACACACACACAACATGCACACACAAAAAAGATGCACACACACACACACATGTACGCACACTAACAAATGCACGACACATAGTACGCACGCCCTAAGCTCAAGTGTTTTCAAAATCATGTGCACGCACTTCCAAATCAAATCTCACAGTCTTTGCATGGGAGGCACTGCCAAGTTACAGCACTTAGGTGGCAGCACCATTCACTGCCCCCTGAGCTGGTTGGCTTGGCTGTTGAGCAGAATTGCGGGAACCAATTCAAGCCATTGAGACATGCACATTGAGCTGTGCCGAGCCTGTCAAGGAAGCGCACCTTCAGTGTCTGCCAACGCCTGCTCCAGCGTGTCCACAACGGTGATGCCTTGCAGGATCTGGGGGCAGCTCGAGGCCACCATCCTGGCCTCACTCGAAAAGGGGTCACACCGGGGCGCCACCACAAACACCTGAGGGGCCTGCGCATGCGCGAGCGTGTGCATGTGCGTGCCTTTGCGGGCACATGGGTGTTGGCCTGCATGATCGTGCGTATGGATGCGCGTGTGTGAGCAGAAATTGCTGCCGAGTTTGCAAACTTGCTTGCTTTGATATAACAGACTCAAGTGCTCTACACGGCATATACTGTCTAGACTTTTTATGCTCTGGAAAGGCTTGCGAGCACCGCCTGCATCAGGGCGTGAAGCAAGCTCTGTGTGTCACAGTAACACTTGGCCCAGTGATGCAGGCCAGCGTAAGGCTTTGAGGCTGCACAGCTGTGCACTCCCACTCTCTAGTTGCAGTGCAGAGCAGCTCCTAGTACACTGCAGGATACCTCAAAGTTGGCTGCCACGCGGCACACTGCACCAATGTTGCCAGGTGTCTTTGGTGAAACCAAGATGATGCGCGTGTCCCCCAGTACAGGATCTGTGATAAGTGGAAACTCCTGCAAAGCCCAATTTTGCATGCAGACAACAGACTTTTTCGACGTTCAATTTTTGCACGCCCACTTAAAAACAGGTACTTTCAAACAGCTGCTTTGTGACAAACATTGAGCTTTTCTTGCCATTTCATTGGATGTAAGAGGAATAAAGGAACTGATAAGGGTTAGAGCAGCGTGACTGAGGGTGAGAGCGCCGTCTGCGTGACTCTGCTTGAGACGCACCATACCTTGCGGACTGAGACGCACCATACCTTGCGGACTGAGACGCACCATACCATACCTTGCGGCCACCTGAAACGTCAGGTATCTCAGATGCAGCTGCCCTTGACCAGCCCCGCTTTACAAGCTGCCGAGGCTTTAGTCCCTTTAGGCCCAAGCTTGCAGGCTTGGGCAATGCACGCCATCCTTTGAGCATGTTGTGCAACTCTCAATTTCTGTCTCTTTCTTTGTAAAACTTTCACCATTTCTTTCCTTTGTCTTCATGCTGTGCTATGCTACCCGCTGACGAGACCAAGTGAGTGAGTCGCAATGTACTGGACATTTATTAGTATAGATGGTACGTTTGTATGTTCGGGGTCTGCCCGAGCAGAACACGAGCGTGCTAGATGTTGTCGCCAGATTTGAGTCGTTTGGCAAGATAGAGGCTTGTGAGCTGGTTCCCAAAAAGCAGCCAGAGACTGCAGGCATCAGTAAACCAAGCATCATTTCCAGGCCTCCTTGGGGCGCGACTCCGGTGGCAGGCTGCCGCTTTGCCTATGTGGAATTGCAGCCCAAGGATGACAGCAGCTTGGCGCGGTGCCTTAGCTTGGTGAGTTTTGCATCCTGTTTGACACAATTGATCACTTCATGCCTTGCATCAAACCTCTTCAAGCCCATGCGCTGGTTAAATAGAGCTGCCATGTCCTATGCTCCTCTGCTGCGGTGTCCCATGTGCATTGCTCAAGAAGCGTGAATGTGTATGTAATCAATGCATTACTCCAGCAATTGTGAAGCTGCATGCATCAAGGGCTCGTGGCTCGTATAACTTAACATTCTGGGGCCAGGTTGCCGCCGGCAACTCCTGTGACACCCTTTTTTGCACGCTGCATACAGTATAACCACTGCAAGTGGCGGGGCAGCGTGCTCAAAGTGGAGCTCGCAAACCCCCATTTCAAGCAGCGGCTGCAGTCGGAGTGGGATGCAGAGGCAGCAGCAGCAAAAGAAGCAGCATGCAGAGACGCTAGGCGTGAGGTGTCGCCAGCCCCTATGGACGTGAGCGAGCCCCTGCACATAACCGCGCCCAGCCATAGCAGGAGGAAGCTGAAGGTGCGTGAAAAAAAGATGCTAAAGGCGCACCTCTTGTGCCATGCTGTACCATTGGTACCCATTTTCCGCTGTACCACCATTTCAAGCATGTACTCTAAATGACAGAGTTTGTCACATATGTACTATTTACAGCAAAAGGCGTCTCATGTGCCCACATGTAGGTTCTGCAAGTGCCCTTGGACAAGCCACCAAACGCCCGCAGCATCAAGCGCAACTTCCCACCCGTCAAGGAAGCTCCACTCACAGCACTGGCTTGGGATTATGAAGACCTTCCTGACAGGTATAGGCATGAATGTATGTTAACGTGCACAAACATACATTCACACACATGAATGCATGCGCAAGCGCGCACACACACACACACACACACACACACACACACACACACTCACACACACATACACACGTATACTCACACGCACAGCCACATGCACACGCGGGCACACTATACATTTGTGGAGTGCATTACTCCTGAGTGTACACAGGAGTGTGCCGTATATAGTACAGCATCTAGTTGCTCCCAGTGCCCTTGCAAGCGCTTCAATGCCGGAATGTTTTGCGCTTGAAGATGCGCATGCATGGTTTGGAATCCTTCCCCTTGGACGTCCCACATGCCCGCCCTGCATGTGATGAACTCCATTCCATAATACAGCGTTTCACAGCCCCTTGCATTTCTTTCAAGAGCCATGTGAGCTGAAAAGAGGACGTTTTGATCTCCTGCACAATCAGCTGTGTTCTGAACCACTCGCAAGTGCATGCCATTGAGTGCGCTGCTGCCCTTGTCCATACGCGCAGCATGGTGTATCACCGCAACCGCGAGCTGCAGGCCCGTCAGCAGGCCAAGCTGCTGCAGCAGCAAGCAGGCCTGCAGGCAGCAATGGGCAGCAACCTGGGAGGCTCCGCTCAGCAGCTGCCCACTGTTGCAGCACCTGAGCGGGTGCTGGCAGAGAAGGTTGGGCAGCAGGATAACGAGGCTTGTGGCACAAAACCCGGGTCGGTAGCTATAAAACACACGTATGAGGCTACAAAGTTACCCTCTCAGCCTCAGGTATGTTGAGTTGGGATGTGTGAGTCGAGAGCAGTGTGCATGCGAGCGCAAAGTTGTACTGCAAGATGGGAAACATTTTTTACAAGACCTGCGTGTGTCTGAGGACTAGCAGAAAGAGCAAAGGATGTACAGGATGCCTGACGGCAATGGTTTCTGACAGCTTGCCCGAGGGCACTGCTGGAAGGTTTGCAGCTGGTAGTCGGCCCTGCAAGCAGCTGGACTTGAGTTGGGCCCTCCTTAGGGCAGTAGGTGCACGTTTTGGAAGGATGGATAGCTGGGCCTGAGGTGCACACTTTGTGGGTTGTTGGCTCAGCCAGCTATGCTTGAGCAAACAGGCATGCAGCACGCACAAGTCTAGAAGACAACGCTAACTGTGGGAGGCCATGGTCAGTATGCTGTCAGGGAAAGCCTGCTGCGCCCCAACTTGGAAAACATGCTTGTCAGTTCCATGTCAGTGAAGTCGGTGTTGTCAGCAATGTCGGTGCAGTGTCACTGGTGCACATGCTTGTTGCAGTCAGTGCCGCTTATGCCTCTCTGCGTCAGGTCCTGAGCCGCGAGAAGCATGCATACCTCAAGATCATCAAGTCCATAAACTCTGCAAATGCAAAGCAAGAAATGGCAGAGGAAGCGGCAGCTGCAGCAGCAGCAGCTAGGTCCAGAATACAGGTGCGTGCTTGCTCACATCATATGGAACAAATGTCTGATGAACAGCACAACCGAGCCCTGATAAATATCTTATGATGGGGGGGGCCATTTGTGAGCTCATCAGTGCACCCTTTCTTTTCACAAGTACCACAGCTCAAAGCGCACTCAGATTTCATTCTTCACATGGCAGTTTGGGGTTGATCCTTTTCCTACACTTCCACCGAAAGGTGCGAGCTTCCAAGCTGAGTTTGGTCCACGGCAACATTATGTGTTGTGTTGTTCTCTGAAACACAATTGTCTTAAAAGAACAATTCAAGACAATTGCTCTCTTAAATTGTCTCTTATTTGCCTTCTCAAGAGACAATCTAAAAGAGCAGTAATCTATTAATGGCTTGGCTCTTTAAATGACAGTTTGTGTACCCAAGTCCCCTCCATCCCATGAAAAGGGGGCTATTCATCCCCTACAAATCCATGAGCTCCCTTGCTTGTGCTGCTACACTTTGTAGGCGCAAGAGGCTGCAGCAACTGCGGCAGCTGCTGTACCTGGAAAGGCCAAGGCAGAGGCCAAGGCTGCAGCATGGAAGAACAGGGTGCAGCAGCGGCAGCAACCGCAGCAAGCGATCAAGCAGCAGGTAGAGACGCAAGGAGGGGACGTGGGGCAGCCGCCGCCGCCGCCGCAGCAGCAGCAGCAGCAGCAGCAGCACAGCAGGCAGGCCATGGGGGTTGTCGAGTTTGGGGATGAGGAAGGAGGTGATGGATATGGGGAGGGTGGGACGGACCGTGGTCAGCTCAGCGCGCAGATGCTGTCTCGGTTTGACTCGTCTGATGATGAAAGAGTTGGGATTTCTGGGACTGCTGCTGGGCCGGGAACAGTGTGCGCAGGCAAGAAGAAGGGGGAGCAGCAGGCCTTTGGTGGCGACGCAGGGGCCAAGGTGCAGCATGCTCAGCAGAAGTGCTCCGCCTTGCCGGCGGCTGCGGGCAAGGCCAAGCAGCCGAAGCCAAGCAGTGCTGTGGCCGGCACAGCGGACTCCTCCGGCGGGGCTGCTGCAGCGCACAGTGCCTCCAGAAAGGCTGGGCCGGCGACGGAGGCGCCACTGTTTGGGGGCAGGCAGGGGGGCGGCCTCTTTGACGGGCGCGGCGCAGAGCAAGGCACTGGGGCGTTGTGCGGCGGCAGCGTGGGTCACAGCGCCCCCCCAGAGGTGAGGGTGAGTTGGCCAGCGCTCGTGTTGTGCACCAGCATGTGCTTGAGCTGTTGAGCAGGGCCCGGGCAGCGCCATCCGCCCCTTTTCTTGCACCAAAGCATCGTTACGTGGTCTTATGTCGGCCTGCAGCTAGTGCCGTGAGGCCCAATTGCTGCTGGTATGTGCTCTCTCTCTCTCTCTCTCTCTCTGTGTGTGTGTGTGTTCCCTTTGAAAACCGCCCCCTGTGGCCATGCTGCAAGGCAGGAGAGCCATTGGCGTGACGCAGCATCCTCAGAGCGCAGCAGTTTTTGTCCCTTGGATACCCTGTTTGGCTTGCCCTGCAAGGCAAACCCTTTATTACCCTTGGATACCCTGGTTAGCTTACCCTGCAAGCAGCCTTGTGCAGTATGAGTCACGTGTCCGCCTAGAAGTAGAGCAATCGCTGTCGTGGGTTGTCCTGCCAGGAGGGTTGATCCTTGCCATTGCCACATGGACGCTGCGCTGCTCACAAACCGTGTTGCCGCACGCGGCGATCTGACCATGTTGCCGCGGGAAACGCACCAACCATGACGCCATGCCTGTCGTGGCTTGCGTGGACAGTGTGCAGCGTATCAACCTTGTCGCCGTTTCTGGCGTGGATTGGGTGGATTGTGTGCAGGCTGGTACAAGTGAGGTGGCCCCGCTGTTTGGGGGCCGCGCTGCATCCTTGGCAGAGTGTCTAGGGTTTGGTGGCAGCAGCAGCAGCAGCCCATTGCCTGCAGCAGGCAGTAGTGACAAAGTGCTCAGGAGCCTGTTCGGCTCCCCAAAACAGCATGAGCAGCAGCAGCAGCAGCAGCAGCAGCAGCAAGAGCAGCAGCAAGAGAAGAGGCAGCAAAAAATGCAGGAGCAGCAGCGGCGGCAGCAGCAGTCACGGCCACAGCATTGTGGCATGCAGCTTAGTAAGCAGGAGGAGCAGCAGGGTTTGGGGAAACCAGATCTAGACCAGCAGCAGCAGCAGCAGCAGCAGCAGCAGCAGCAGCAGCAGCCACAGCCCCTGAAGGGTTTACCTGCACAGGCGCAGGAGCGGGCGCAGCCAAAGTACAAGTCACAGCATGAGGAGCTGCTTGTTCCCTTGTGGAGCCCTGGACGGCAGCAGCAGCAGCAGCAGCAGCAACAGCAACGGCAGCAGGAAGACTTGGGTCGGTTTGGAGGCAGCGATAGCGATGAGATTTTTGTGGATGTGGACACTGACGAGGACGTCAGCACAGCCCCTTTGGCACGCAACGCAAGACAAATGCTTGAGAAGCAGCTGCCAGCCCAGAAGCAGCAGCAACCTGCACCAACTGAAAAGATGCAGCTGCAGCAGGAGGAGCAGCATCAAAAATGGCAGCAGCGGCGGCAGCAACAGATACAAAAAGATCAACAGTGCCAGCAGCAGCAGCAGCAGCAGCAGCAAGATGTGCCCATGCTTCAGTCATCAGCACATCACGCACAGCACCAGTCATCAGGCGCACATATCCCAGCCAAGCACAAGCGCACAGCAGGCTGGAAGGAGAGGGAGCAAGAGCAAGCACGGCAGCAGCATCAGTATCCTGTACCTCAGGACATAGACCAGCGGCAGCAGTCGCAGCTGCAGCAGCAGGATCAGCAGCAGCCTAATTGGGATCGGTTTGGGGACAGTGACAGTGAGGAGATGTTTGTGGACGTTGATAGCGATACAGATGAGAGACAGGCCACCATACCTGCTCACAAGCGCCTAAAGCTGGAGCATGCTCCTAATCAACAGCAGCTGCTGCCGCAGCAGCAGCAGCAAGGCCTTCACACGCCCGGTGCAAAAACTCCCGCTCTAGGTTATAGGCCGCTGGGCCTCTCCATGCCTTGCAAGCGCCTTGCCAATACGCCTGCCGCATCATCTGCAGCAGCCACACCAGCAGCAGCTGCTCCGGCCCCATCAGGCCTGACTATCAGGAAGCAGCTGAGCCACACCCCCGTGCCACAAGCCGCAAAAAAGCACAAGGTGGAG
>LFIK01001982.1_pt1 | contig 16456 bp, 15 predicted proteins | sample 643401 | NCBI WGS metagenome assembly LFIK01 (sample SAMN03777447, study PRJNA286221) | soda lake metagenome | biome: soda lake; feature: Kulunda steppe; material: water; isolation source: sample T5-Br brine of Lake Tanatar-5 | place: Russia: Kulunda steppe | collected 2010-07
GGCTATTTTTTATGCTATATCCTTCCATTTTATTTGTTGTCATCCCCATAAGTGTGATTTTAATTATTTCAGGTTCAATCATGCATGAACAAGTTAAACAAACCTTCAGAGAAACTTACGTCAAAGGCTATTTTAATACGCTTGCACACGTCGATTATTTTCCAAAAAAGGGATTTGGTAAAATCCAGGGGTTATCGAAAGAAAAAGTTTACGAGTCCAACTATATGGAGCGCACCAATATCTTTAAAACGTTTGATTATTTAAAAGGTGAAATTGATGGGATTGCGTTTGAATCCAGTGATGTCTTACTTCAAAACCAAGTCAATACTGGAAAATCTTCTCACGTGGTTACAATTTTTCATGGGCGTATGTTTGTGTTTGATTTTAAAAAACCCATTGAAAATGAGGTTTTAGTTTTAGAAAAGTATAAACCCAGAAATAAAGCCCGTGGCTATGATAAAATTAAAACAGAAAGCGTCAATTTTAATCAGTTATTTAATATCTACGCAGAAGATCCCCATACGGCGTTTTATTTATTAACCCCGCATTTTATGGAACAATTAAAAACATTAGAGAAGAATCATCCTGGAAATATTGGCATGTCGTTTCAGGAAAATAAACTGTATTTATCGATTCATAACGGACAATCAACCTTTGAACTTAAATGGTTTCGCCCCATAGATGAATCGGTTATGAACGCCTTAGAAAAAGATTTTAACATCATAGAACAAATGATTCATACGCTTAAACTCAGTAATCATGTATATGAATAACGAAAGGTGATATAATGGAAGAAACATTATTAATAGAAACGAAAAAATCAGGGCTTTTAATCATCGGAGATTATTTAAAAATCCCTTGGATTTTTCTAGTATTTTTATTGATTTACTTTGCGTATTTTGGCATTGTGAATAATAATTTTTTAGGCTTGCTTAGTATCTTAGGAATCTTTATCGTGAGTGCACCTATAAAGTATTTTATGTTAAAGGTGAAAACTTTTACCTTAACAAACTACCGGATGATCATTAAATCAGGAAAAGCCGATCATTCAAAATCTTTAGAATTAACCCGCGTGGACTATGTAGGCTTAGAATATCCAAAACTTGGGAAATCTTTAGGGTATGGTCATGTCGTGGTGCGATATGACCGCGATAAAGAAGTGATTTATAAAAACTTAATTGACCCCTATGATTTCGCAAAAGAAATTACTGAAGCCATGCGCTACGCCAAAGCTGCCGCCTTAAGGAATAATGCTTCATAAAATATAAGAAAGTTGGTTATTATGAAAAAAATTCGTAAATCACACTTTATGATGGCTTCCCTCCTTTTTGGTGTGGTGGCTTTACTCTCCTTAGTGCTCCCTATGATTAGCAATGACGCTGGAACGTACGCTGGGTATCAAGTGCTTTTCCCCTACGAAATATCAAGTCTAGAATTGGAAGGATTTGATGCAATCGCAAGTGCGACCTTACCGTTTAATGCCTTAAGTATTATTGCTTACTTACTGGTAGTCGTAGGCATTGTTACCTTGGTGGTAAATAAAAAGCTTGAGTTGCTGAGTGTCATCGCCTTCACCGCAGCGGGCGTGATGATGGTTATGATTCCTTCCAATGTTGATATGGTGTTAGCGTTTGTTGGTCAAGAAACCACCATTTCACCCGATTGGTCATTTGGTTATGGGCTGATTTTAGGAATGACGACCGTCTTTTTAGCGGCTTTAAGCGCATTATTTTATTTAATTAATCCCTAAACCTTCATCAATTTATGATATAATACATAATGTGTATTTAAGCTTTGACTTAAATCGCCATGCTTGGGGGAGCTGAATGTCTTTTATGTGAGCACTGTACCCTAACGCGTGGCGTTAGGGTATTTTTATTTTGAAAGACAGGTGATTCGGTGGATTTAAAACAAGTGAAATGTACGACATGCGGGGCCCAAGTAGAACTTGATCACGACCGTAAAACGGGGTTTTGTAAGGCTTGTAATAATTCGTTTGTTGTGTCGCATGGTGAACACTTAAGTCACATTGAAATCGATAAAACAAAGGATTTAAAAAATAATCGTCAATTATTAGATAAAGCCGTAGGCAATGATGACATTGATGCGATTTTAACGTTTTCTGATCATATTAGAAAAATTATTCCTGATGATTATGTTGCCAATTATTTTCATGCGTACGCGGCTAAAAAGAAACATAATCCAAGATATATGAATCGTTTTTACCAAAGCTTTTTATTTGAAGCGACAGAACGAGATATAGACCGCGTTGTTAAACACATCATTGAAAAATCGGATTTAAGAGATTATAAACAAGTCAAAAACTATTTAAGCTACGTTAGAAAAAAACAACTCGAACCTTATGAAACACGGTTCAATGAACGAAAACGTTTAGAAGACAACTACGCATCAATTCCTAGAGATGCGTTTATTTGTCATAGAAGTACCGATAATAAACTCGCCCAAGCGGTCGTAAATACCTTAGAGAGTGATGGCTATACGTGCTGGATTTCTTCAAGAAACTTAAGACCAAACGATAATGAAAATTATTGGCGTAATATTAAAGATGCGATTGACCAAGCAAGCATCTTTTTAGTCGTTTCCTCACAAGATGCGATGCTTTCTAATGATGTCCAAAGGGAAATAGAGTATGCGCAAAGTTTAAATAAACCTAGATTAGAAGTCAAAATTGATGATAAACCCCACACTTCGCTTTTTAAATATTTCTTTGATGGAATGAAGTGGATTGATGCTTATACTGAGTTTGAAAAAGGATTAAGCGAATTAAAAGAACGTTTCTTCGCAAAAAAATTGGAAGTTAAAAAGAAACGTCAAAAAGAAGCGGCTAAAAAAGTAGAAAAACGCTCTAAAGATGAAAACTATATCGTAAGAGCGCGCGTTGAAAATGAACAAGGCAACGATAAAGCTGCGCTGGATTTTATTGAAAAAGCATTAGAGATTAATGTTGAGAGTCCTGATGCATGGTGGTTAAAGTTTTTAGTAAAACACCATTTTAGATCAACCAAAGAATTTGACAATTTTATCAATGGCAATGATTCATTCGCAAATATTTTTGAGATTTTACAATCCAACGAATATATGACTGCGCAAAAGTTTTCCAATAGCCCAGAATATTTTGAAAAAAATGAAACGTTGCTTGAAAAAAAATTAACCGCTGAATTAAAAGAAATTGTGAAAAGGAAAAACAAAGCCGATTTAAAATACCTTTTAGAATTAAGACCCGATCATGAAACCTTAAAATGGTATCAATTACTGTTTGATTTTGAACTTTTTAATGAAGATAGACTTGATAGTCGTATTGAAGATGAGCAATTTGTCGTCTTAATGGACAGTTTTTTTAACAGTTCAAAATTTGAAACCTTTATTGAATCGATTGATAATAAAGCGAAATATTTAAAGTTTAAAGACCGCTTTGAACGCTTTAAGGAATCTCTCGGAGAAAAACATGTAAAAAAACTTTATACCTACGATGAAAACATTAATAAAACCATCAATAAGTTAAAAGTGTTAATGAAAGATGAGAAGTATAAAAAGGCAGTCAAAAAAGTCAATGACCTTAAAAAATATGGACAAAATGGCGAGAAACTCTTTTATTACTATAATCTTTTGGTGGCATTTGAATTCAAAAGTGAAAGTGAAATGTTTGAATCTTTAAGAGACGTGAAAGTCGTTAAAGAATCAGAAGCGCTGTTAAAATCAAAACCATTTAAACAATTAAAAGAATCAAAAACCGATGAAACCTTAGTGAGTAATATCGAAGAAACCGTTGATGAAACCTCGAATAAATCAATTGTGGAATATTATCATCAAAAGGCTAAAAATATTGAGAAAAAGTATTTTAAAAAATATTATGCGCTAAACTTTTTAATGAGTCTGAGTGTATTTTTCACCCTCTATTGGCTTTTAGCCTATGGCGATAGTGAAGTTTCCACCTTAGGCGTAGGTGATTTTACGCCTAGTAAAGTGATTGAAGCGTTTTCTAATATGGCGATTCAATTTGTGATCTTTATGCAGTTTATTATGATTGTTTTAGCGGTATTTATGATTCTTTATACGGGATTTTCAAAAGAGCGAAAACGTTCGTTTGAACACACCTCATTTGATCATAAAGAACGCTTTAGTATTACGGCCTTAAATGGTGCGGTTTTAGGATTTGTATTGTTGCCGGTATTATATTTTGGAGGCTTATCTACGATTAATTCGATGGTCCATACGGATGAATTATTTGGACGTTATTATATAGAATTTTTGGATAATAATTATGGTGTCTTTATATTTCTTGCCCATTTCTTAATATTCACTGTATATTTCATTACCGTTTATCTATATTACCGATTTGTGAAAAAAGCGAACAAAATTTCAAGTAAAATCTACCCCAATAAAACCAGGTTTCGCTTATTAATCTTACCATTATTATCGATTGGTGTCGTGTACTTATTTATGTTTTTATAAAAAAGAGGAGATGATTATATGAAAAAAGGGTTTAATGCTACAGATAAGATTATTTATGAGGGCAAGAGTGACGATGTCATCTGGAAAAGTCCTGTTGATAAGATTCATCCCAATGCAAAAATCTATTCAAGAAAAGATTGTGACATTATCTTTTTAAGAAATGGAGCATTCATGGGCGCTTTTAATGATAAAAGCGAATATCATTTAGCGGATAATAAAAAACAAGGCAAACTTTCTAAAATGGTTAAAGGCGTGCAAGTCGTTGAAAATGTAGAACTTTACTACATCAATAAACGTAAAGAGTTAGAAAATCCTTGGGGAACCGCATCAAGAATCCAAATTTATGATAAACATTATGATATGCATACCTCCATTGGGGCCAATGGTGCGTATAAATTTAGAATTGATAATGCGATGAAGCTTGCGTCTAAATTAATGGGCAGTGATCAAAGCTTGAGCCAAGACAATGTTAAAGCATTCTTTAAAACAGAAATTAACGCAGAAATTCGTAACGCTTTAGCGACCCTTTTTAAAAAAAGCAAATATTCATTAAAGGATATCGCTGAGGTTACATCGATGGAAAAAGACCTTGCTTCAGACATTCAAGAGACCTTAAATGATATGTTCGATGATTACGGGATAGTCATCAGTCGTTTTACCATTAACGATATCAACTTTGATGAAGATTTCTTAAGCGAAATGTCTCAAGCGAAAAAAGATGTGTTGGTCGATTCAATCCGTGGTGATATGGATAAAGACAAACATGAACAAAGGCGTAAAGACTTTAAAACAGAAGCCACCCATAAAGAAAACTTAGCCAAAGCCAATAACGTTTCTAGTGACGATGAAACGACAATGTTTTGTATGCATTGCGGCGAAGAAAATCCTATGGGGGCTAAATTTTGTGTGAGTTGTGGGAAAGGCTTAAGCAGTAAAAAACAACCCGTTTGTCCTAACTGCAATGAAGCCTTACCAAAGGGTGCTAAGTTTTGTCTGAATTGTGGAGAGCAGGTGTCATAATGGCTAAAAAGACGTTAGAAGCTGGTAGAAGACAAACCTATGAAATGTTATATGAAGCGAGAGAGTTAATGGAAACCATTATTAAAAAAGCCAGTAAAGAAAAATACATTGACCCTTTAAAGGATATTAAAGATCGCTTAGAATATTCTGTGACAAACGATGAAAAATATAAATCAAAACAATTTAAAACCTTTGTCAGCAATTTACGCAGTCTTTATAAATTACTTAACCATGAATTTTGGAATAAAAGACGCATTAAAAAACGGATCAATTCGTTAACAGAAGAACTCGATAAAATTGGTATTTATTAAACAAAATGCCCCTTAAAATGGGGGCGTTTTATTTTTTAAAAAAAGTGACGTTTAGAAATTATGAAAGTGTCTAATTGTAGGGCTTTATAAAGATAATCATGGTATAACTCATTGACATTCAACTTGTATAAGTTATACTATTTATGAAAGCCTTTATTGATCTATTGGATGATTCATAAAATAGAGAAAATAAAAAGAGGAGGAAACAAATTTATGAAAAGAAGTTATAAGTATTTACTATTAACGCTTACGGCAGTGTTTGCGTTATCATTAGCCGCATGTGGCGCTGATGGTGAGGTTGGACCAGAAGGCCCACAAGGCGAGCAAGGTGAACAAGGCCCTGCTGGTGAAGAAGGTCCACAAGGCCCAGCCGGACCAGAAGGCCCAGAAGGACCAGCTGGAGAAGATGGCGCTGATGGTGTCGATGGAGAAGATGGCGCTGATGGTGTCGATGGAGAAGATGGCTTATCTGCATATGAATTACACCTTGAATATTATCCTGGGTATGAGGGAGATGTAGAACAATATCTCAAAGACCTTTACCAAGGGAATTTAATGTTTGAAGTTGAAATTATTTGGTTTGATGATTATACAGAAACCGTTGATGCAATGAATGGTCAAGCAGTAAGTTCTTTAGATATATCAGAAGAATTTGATTTATATCTTGATGCAAGTTTTGATGATGCGCTTGATGTAGATTATATTACTGAGGATATGACGATTTATGTCGATGCTGAATTACAAACCGTTGATGCAATTGTTGCAGACGGTGACCTTGATTTTGTTGCGACAAGAGCGATTGTGACGGCTAGACCTGAAAGTCGATTATTTTACATCGAAGATGAACAAGGTGCGATTGCTGTATTCGGTGGTAGTGAATCTAATGTAGATGAATGGGGCATTGAAGTCGGCGATGAAATCTTTATTTATGGTGGTCGTGGAGACTTTAATGGTTTAGAACAAATTACAAGTGTTGAACGAGTGATTGTTTTAAACAGCGATCAACCTTTACCAGATGCGAAAACCATTGATTATATCATGGAAGATGACGATATGTTAGCTTACCAAGGACATCGTATTAATGTTAGTGAATTAATCGTTAATGAAGATGTAGATGGTAGTGGTTCATTTAACGTTGAATTGCTTGACCCACGCAATGGAAACACGATCGATATTCGCTTTGATTCATACAATGATTCTGCTGTAGCTGATCATCTTAATACCTTAGAAGAAGGCGATGTTGTGGACCTTAACAATATTGTACTTGGATGGTTCAATGGCCCACAATTATTTATAACAGATAGCGATCAAGTCGTAACAAGCACTTTAAGTGAATCATCAATTAGTGCTTACTTTGAAAGAGTATTACATCCAGGCGAAACGATTACAAGTGATTTAACATTACCGACTGAATATACCTTAGATGGCGTTGAATATACCATTACATGGACTTCAAGCGATGATAGTGTAATCGATCCTGCTGATGGAACTGTTACAAGACCAGAAATTGGTGAAGATGATTCAGCCGTTGATCTAAGTGCTTCTGTTACAGATGGATCTGACTTTACAGAAGATTATACTTATTCAGTTACTGTTTTAGCACAAACCAATGAAGAGACATTATCATTTGATTATGAAGACGCAGGATTTGGCGCGTATGATGAGGGAACGTTTACGATTGATGGTGTAGAGTTTGGCTTCTCTGAATTTGGTAATTATGATGGTAAAACAATGCAAGGAAGAGCAAACGAAGGGATCATTTATAATACCGAAGAATTAGACTTAGTAGAAGTAGTCATTACTTTTGACCCTGACCAACAACATGACCCGACGTTTACCTTCTATGGCGGGTATTCAGCGCAAGATGATGATACTGAAATGACTGCTGAAACCGATGAAAGAGTGTATACATATGATTTCTCTGATACAGATTTTACACATTTCTTAATTCAAAACAATGATTTTGCAGTTTATATTTTAGATATTGAAGTTACTTATATTCCTGCAGATTAATCCATCCATAATGATTCGTAACTAAAAAAAGACACCATCAACTAAAAGCGATGGTGTCTTTTTTGTTGTGAATATTTATAATAAAGGCACAAATCGGCACCCGCCTAAAGAGGTTTTTTTGAGTGTGTCTCTTGTTTTAATATGAAGCGTCAAAACTTGCATATTTTTAGACCCTAAAGGGATGACTAATCTGCCGTTTTCTTTTAATTGATCATTTAAGGCTTTTGGCAATGTCTTACTTGCGGCACTCACGACAATCGCGTCAAATGGGGCAGCGTCAATAAATCCTTCTTTTCCATCCCCGAATTTAAATGTAATATTTGTGTAAGGGGTAAGGGCTTTTTGCGCACTTTTAAAAAGGCCTTCATGATATTCTACGGTGTAAACGTGATTATAAAGCTCTGCAAGTATGGCGGTTTGATACCCAGAGCCCGTCCCTATTTCTAAGACTTTGTTTGTTTTTGAAGGCGCTAAAGCTTGAACCATTAACGCAACGATAAAGGGTTGTGAGATGGTTTGGTTATCATTGATTGGCAGCGGCGCGTCATCATAAGCGTAGGCGTGTAAATGAGGGGGAAGATAATCCTCACGATTCACTGTTTTAAAGGCTTGTAAAACATTTTTCTTATGAATTCCGCGCCTTCTTAGATGGTGCTCAATCATGATACGTTTTGCATTTTGCATGACGTCACCTCCTTTCCTACATTATAGCATGAAAATCGCTTAGTTTAACCTTGTGAATATCCATACAATTTACTATAATAAGTATATATATTAAGGAAAGGGCGATTTCATGAAAGTAAAAAAAGCAGTCATTCCTGCCGCAGGGTTAGGGACAAGATTCCTACCCGCAACCAAAGCAATGCCTAAAGAAATGTTGCCAATTGTTGATACCCCAACGCTTCAGTATATTGTACAAGAAGCGGTTGATAGTGGAATAGAAGATATTTTAATCATTACTGGTAGAAATAAATCTTCAATTGAAGATCATTTTGATAAATCATACGAGTTAGAAACGGAACTTAAAAACAAAGGAAAAGAAGACGAACTCAAACAATTAGAATCAATATGGAAAAACGTGACAATCCATTCTGTAAGACAAAAAGAACCCAAAGGCTTAGGTCACGCCATTGGGTGTGCTCAAGCGTTTGTGGGGAATGAACCGTTTGCGGTCCTTTTAGGCGACGATGTCGTTTATAACGAAGAAAAGCCAGTTTTAAAACAAATGATGGATGTTTATGAAAAACATCAAACGTCTGTTTTAGGCGTTCAAACGGTTCAGTGGGATCAAGTCGATAAATATGGGATTGTTGATGGTGAAAAGATTGATGAACGTTTATTTAATGTTAAGGGCTTAGTCGAAAAACCTTCAAAAGATAAAGCGCCTTCTAATGCGGCGATACTAGGAAGATATATTATTAATCCTGGCATCTTTAAAATATTAAAGGATACCGCACCAGGCAAAGGCAATGAAATTCAAATAACTGACGCTTTATTAACCTTAGCAAAAGAAGAGTCGATGGTGGCCTATGATTTCAAAGGAAGACGCTATGATGTTGGCGATAAACAAGGCTTTTTAGAAGCGACCGTGGAATACGCGTTAAGACGCGATGATTTAAAGGGGCCATTTAAAGCATATCTCAAAAAAATAGTCAACCAATAAAAAAGGGAGCGAAGGCTCCCTTTTGCTTACTTTTGACGTTTAATGGCACTTTTTAAATCCATGCTTGGATGATTTTCAACTTTAAGCATTTCGCCTTCCCAAGTACGGATGGTGAAATAATCTTTTCCTCTTGAAATTAAGTATTCAGGCAACATTGGGGTCTTTCCTTTTCCGCCTGGTGCGTTGACGATATAAGTGGGAATACTCATTCCTGATGTATAGCCTCTTAAATACTCCATAATTTCTAATCCATCGTCAATGGATGTGTTAAAATGTCTGGTGCCTTTAACGCTTTTCGCGTGGAATAAATAATATGGTTTGACACGGATTTTTAAAAGTTCGTGGTTTAAAGCCCGCATGATGAATTTATCATTATTAATGCCGTTTAATAAGACCGCTTGGTTTCCTAAAGGAATTCCGTTATTGGCGAGTTTCTCACACGCAATTTTCGCTTCCTTTGTCACTTCCATTGGATGATTGAAATGTGAATTTAAATAAATTGGATGATATTTTTTTAACATATTGACCAAATCATCAGTAATACGCTGTGGCATGGTCACAGGCGTTCTTGAGCCGATACGGATATACTCAACATGATCAATTTCATGAAGTTGTTTAATGATCCATTCAAGTTGATTGTCTGATAAGGTTAAAGGATCGCCCCCCGTTATTAAAACATCACGGATTTCAGGGTTTTCTTTAATATAATCGATCGATTCTTGTACTTTTGGCCTTGGGGTTGCTAAATCCTCAGTTCCAATATTTCTTCGGCGCTGACAATGACGACAGTACATCGCACATTCATTGGTCACGTTGACAATTAAACGATCAGGATACCTTCTGGTGATGGTTCCTGCTGGGTTGGTGTATTCTTCGTTCATGGGGTCTAAATTGGTATAGGTATCTTCTAGTTCCATAAACGAAGGCATCGCCATTAATTTAATGGGGTCAAACGTTTCATCGGGATGAATGAGGGATAAATAATAAGGCGAAATACTCCATCTAAATTCTTCACCCACATCATCTATGGCTTTTTTCTCATCATCGGTTAAGTTGATGATTTTACTTAGGGTTTCACTGTCTTTAATACGGTTTTTAAGTTGCCATTTATAATCGAGCCAGTCAGTTTCACTGCCTCCTAATACGTCTAAGATTTTTTGTTTTTGTTTGGTAAGTAGATCATCTTGTTCTATCCCTTTGGGGATAGACTTACGTGCTTCTAAATAATCATCAATACGTCCCTTTAGTTCACTGGCACGCTTTAATGATATGTCTCTTTGTTGTTGACCCATCATGATCAAATCCTTTCTAAAAATTACTAACTCCATTAAGTATTATAAACGATTATCCCCTTTCAAGCAACTTAAGGCAAAGTCGCTAAGCTTTGTTTTTAGTTGAACACAAATAAGTGAACCAACGCCTAAATGGATCAGCTGAGGGTGCAATCATTATTAAATCGATCGAAGACTCAATAAGCGCATGATCCTAATAATAGGAGCATGCGCTTTAATCTTTTTTGTTTTCCCCTCACACTTCACGCGTGGGGTGGTTAATCTTCAAATGTATCGTAAAAGTCATACCAAATCAACTCGGCAAAATGGGGGTAATCTATGAAGGGATTGCGATTGTTTTGGTATTCAATAATGACTTCATGACGATTGAATTCAAAATCATCAACAGGGTCATCCAAATGCCACTGTAATAAGAAGTCTAAATCACCCATTTCGTAATTATCTGCATCAGGTGTACCACTTACTAAAGATAATGCCTCATACATAACATCCATATAAAACATCATGCGAGCAACATTCCCTTTAACCTCATCGTGTGGTTCATAAGATTCACCTTGAATATCTTGGTCATTAAAATAGCTATGCGCTCTATATGCGTTTTCATCATAATCAGCGGGTGCTAAATTATGAAGGTCTGAACCCAAGTTACTGTCACGATTACTTGTCGGTAGGCGTCTCATTGGCCATACATGTTCTCGGTTCCAATTACAATTATCATGGGTTGGACAAATAAATGCTCTGGGGGCACTTTCTCTTGTATAAATTTTAATCACTTTAGACGAATCATTCGGGTCTTGGTCACTAATTTGTAATATATCACGCGCATCACCGTAAGATTGGTAAGTCACATCACGCTGCATTATTGTTCTTAACCCTTCAACAAGATCGTCTCCATAAAGGCCTTCTACCGATTCGTAATAGGCATCCAGTTCTTTACTTAAAAGCGGGTGCTCATCATCTGAATCATCATCTGAATCGTTCTCATCATCGTTCTCATTATCAGCGTCTTCATCATTGGGGGCTTGTTCTAAACCATCAAACTTAGCGTGTAAAAGCATGTCTCGATTAATGGTTATATTGATGGTGTTTTGATGGGTTAAGCGTTGATCTTGGGCATTATACCACCCATTAAAAGTGTACCCATCCTCATATTCTTCTAATGTAACTGTGACGCTTTGTCCGCGTTCATAAGGACCATCAGGATTAACGCTATACGTTATTTCTTGATCACTTATAATTGTTAACTCATAATGATTAACTTCGCGCTCACTTTCACACGCAAAAAGCATCATACTTCCCAATAAAACCATCACACTGAAAAATAATTTTTTCATTTTATCATTTCCTTATCATATTTAGAAAAAATATTATACCATGAAAGCGTTATGTTGTAAAAAATATATCGATCCATAAAAATATAAGGGGCCTATTAAGCGTGAAAACCCATTGGTAAAAAAGCAATGAACGATAGAAATAAATTGTTTGTACATTTTCGAAAAACATTATATAATAGACAAGCACGCCTAAAAAGGTAGAAGAAATTTAGAAGGATGGTTAGATCAATGAAAGAAATCAAAACAATGGAAAATGTCAAAAAAGAAACCAAAAAAGCCTACAAAAAACTGTATAAAGCAATCATCAAATATAATGAGGCTTTAAGTGATTCAAAGGCCGATAAAACAATGCGTCACACCCCAACAGAAGCAGAAGAAGCGGCCCAAAAAAAATTTAGAAAAGCGGTTTTCAACACCGAAAAATTCGTTTTAATCGACTTAGCAACGATGCTTGAGATGGTTGAAGAAAACCCAACCGATTTAGAAAAGCGTTTCAAACAAAGAAAACAATACCGCACTGAGTCGGTATCCCAAAGCAACATTGTTAAAGAAATTATGGACAATGAAGACTTATTAAACAATTTCGAAAAAGGGCTAAAACGCTTTAACGAGAACAATATTACCATTTAGTGACACTCGCCAAAAAGGCGAGTGTTTTTAAATCATATGATTTTCTCAGAATTTTTTGCATGATATAATGAATTAAAGGATGTGATACAATGTTTTATATTGATAGTGCAAACGTGAAATCGGTGAAGGCTTTAATGGACCATTATGCGTTTAAAGGCGTCACAACCAACCCACGTTTAATGGCCCAAGAGAAAAGAACGGATTATTTGCATCATGTTAAAGAGCTTTTGGATACGATGGGGCAATCGCCTTTATTTATTCAACTCAATGGTGAAACGTCTGATCGCATGGTAAATGAAGCGTATTATATTGCGAAATATAGCGATATTTCTAGACTCATCTTTAAAGTCCCAGTCACGAAAACGGGCTATGAAACCATGAAAATTTTAAACAAACGCTTTACGCTCGCCGCTACGGGGGTTGTGAGTTTATCGCAAGCACTCATGGCTTTTGAAGCAGGGGCTAAATATGTCATCATTTATGTGAACCGTATGCTTTCAAGTGGCTTAAATCCATATGATTTAATCGAACATTTAAGTGACTTAAAAACCTTTAAAGATTATGATTATCATCTTATAGGGGCTTCTTTTAAAAGTGAAGAAGAAATAAACACCAGTTTAAAAAGTGGATTAGACGCTGTCACAATTCCCCCGCGTTTGGCTGAGTCATACTTTTTAAACCCAATCACTGAAAAAAGCGTTAAAGCGTTTCAAAAAGATTTTTATAATCGCTACCAAGTCCCATCATTTAACGATAAAAAATGACCCTTTTTATCATATCTGATTTACACGGCCATTTTACTGTAACCAAAAAAGCCTTAGAAGAAAAAGGGTTTGAAGAAGGGAACATGGATCATCATTTACTGTGCTTAGGCGATTACTTTGATAGAGGCGATGAAAACCAAGCAGTGTATGAATATTTAAGATCACTCAATGATCAAGCAACTTTTATACTAGGCAACCATGATTTGTTTTTGCTTGAGTTTTTAGAAGGCGATTTTTCAAAAGCCGATTTTAATGCCACGCATAATGGGTTTGATAAAACTTTAGAAGATTTTTCAGGGATGAACTATGACCCTTTAAAGCTTGATGCGATTTATAAAGCGATTCATAAAACCTATCCTAATTTACTTAATTGGCTTAAGTCGATGCCCTTATATATCGAGACTGATGAGTATATTTTTACCCATGGTGGAATCGATATCACGCTTGATGATTGGCGCAAACAAGATAGAAAAAGCTTTGTGTGGAATTATCAATCATCTTTAAAACCGCATCCTAAAAAAACGATTGTTGTAGGCCATGAACGAACAAAGTTTATCCGCCTTAAACGTATGAAACCAACGAATACCCCTTATGATATTATCTATGATGATAATGTGATACATATTGATCCATTCGTCGAAGAATCAAAAATGATGAATGTCTTAGTCTTAAATGAAACCATAAAATAAGTTCACGCGCGTGAACTTATTTTTATGATTAATGATCTTCTAATGCTTCAATTCTTTTATGCATTGGGGGGTGTGAATATTCGAGTAAAACTTTAAGTTCGTGTGGGGTTAAATTTGAATAGTTTTCTCTAGCAAGTTTTTTAAGTGCCCCGATCATAGAATCTTTGCTGGTCATTTTCTTAGCGTAAGCATCGGCTTTAAATTCGGCTTTTCTTGATAGATAGTTGCCGAGTACACTTAATAATGCATTAAGCGGTAATATAGAAATCCCAAAAATAATTAACATAAATCCAAAATGTAGTGCGTCTAAATCAAACGCCTGGTAGATAATATCTTGGGTGAAAAATAGGTATAATAGCGAAAATATGAGTAAGAGTTGAAATGCACTCATCACAATATTTTTAATGATATCTTTATGTTTCGCATGTCCGATTTCATGGGCCAATACCGCTAAAACTTCAGGGTCATCCATTTTTTCAGTTAACGTATCAAATAAAACGACATTTTTAAATCGTCCAAATCCTGAGAAAAATGCATTGAGTTTGGTTGAACGTTTTGATGCATCCATAATATGAATTTTATTCACTTTATAATCGGCTTGAAACGCTAAGTTTTCAATCGAGGTTTTTAATTCGCTCTCTTCTAAAGGTGTTAAGGTATTAAATAAAGGTAAAATCCATTTAACGTACGCTAAATTAATAATAAGCACGATGATAAACGTCACAATACTTGCGAGTGCAATAAACCAAACATCTAAGGCTTCGAATAAGTTAACGATAATCGATAGTAAGATTGCAGCCAATACTGTGCTGAGTGCTAAGCCAATTAAAGAATCCCTGATAAATAGTGGAACGGTCGTTTTATTGAAACCATGTTTTTCTTCAATCTTAAATGTGAATATGTAATTTCTAATGGTAGAAGGAATTAAGTTGATTAAAAATATAACCCCTAAAAAGATGAATGTAGTGACTAACATTGAATCACTTAACGTTAAGGTGTAATTCGCAAACCGCGCGAGTAAACCAGATAGTAGTAAAACAAGTAAAACTCCGAATTTTAAGATGCTGTTGATCCATTTGAATAGTGATAAATCTTTGTGATACGCCTGTAAAGCAAGGTACTCTTCATCGTCATATACATCATCGACATTACTCGGTACTTTTCGTTGTCTTGCTTGTTGATTTAAATAATCGCTTAGAAAATCTAAAGCTTTCATGATAATATAAATACTGATAATCAAACCAAAAATAAACGATTCCATTTAATCACTCCCCACCATAATACGTTTATTTTATCATAAGAATTATAAACTAAGGATAAAATTTCTCTATTTTTTGGAGGCTTATATGTTTGAAATCATTTCGCAGGATAATTCTTCTCAATTGATTAATGATGCGGTTAGAGCAATTATTGTGGATGAGGGTCAATTATTTTTAATGCATTTAAAGGCTTCAAATACTTACGTTTTACCAGGAGGTTCTAAAGAAAAATATGAAACACTGGATGAAGCATTAAAAAGAGAAGTCCTTGAAGAAACTGGTTATACGCTTAAATCCTATAAAAAATGTTTTGTGATTCATGAAATGATTGGTAAAACCAATCGAGTTCATCATATCTACCAATGTGAAATAGGATATAAGCAACAAGCAACCACCTTAACCCAAGAAGAAGCGGCCCTTAAAATGGAATGCATAAACGTTCCTTTAAAAGAAGGGATTAACCTTCTAGCAAATAATGAAGGGACGCATCATTTAAGTGAAGCCATTCAATTGCGCGAATTGATTGCGTTAATGCATGGCATCACGCAGTTAAAAAGAGGTTAATCATTTTAAAAAAATTTATTTAATATCTTTTTTGGAAATCTAGATAGTGAAAAAGCGCATTCGCCATTTGAGCAACGCTTGTGAATATTTTTGGGGAACAGGCTAAAGGGGATGGTGCTCACGAGTAGTAAATATATAAAGCACTGATTGAAGAAAAGCCCAATGCTCAAAAGAAACTAAAATTTTGGGGGTCATTGATTTTATGGCGCCCTCGCATTAGTTTTTTTCCATCTTAGAGCCCAACAAGTGGAATATTTTCATTCAGAAGATTGCCTGTTATTTTTATATCCATTCCTTACTTATTCGCTTTAAAAAATAAAATAAAGACTGCTCGCTAAATCAAGCGAACAGTCTTTATTATAAATGCGGTGCAATCTTCTTAAGATGGATCGCATTTTTTGTGGGTTTATTTACGCATAATAATCTTTAAAAGGATCATCGTCA
>LFIK01001984.1_pt1 | contig 16455 bp, 14 predicted proteins | sample 643401 | NCBI WGS metagenome assembly LFIK01 (sample SAMN03777447, study PRJNA286221) | soda lake metagenome | biome: soda lake; feature: Kulunda steppe; material: water; isolation source: sample T5-Br brine of Lake Tanatar-5 | place: Russia: Kulunda steppe | collected 2010-07
GCCGAGGGCAGCAGCCCGGTGGAAAAGGTGGCGCCGGGCGTTATCGCCCGCCAGTCCGTGGACCAGCCGGTGCAGACCGGTATCAAGGCCATTGACTCCATGGTGCCGATCGGCCGAGGCCAGCGTGAGCTGATCATCGGTGACCGCCAGACTGGTAAGACGGCGGTGGCGGTCGACGCCATCATCAACCAGAAGGGCACCGGCATTAAATGTATCTACGTCGCCGTGGGGCAGAAGGCCTCCTCCGTGGCGAACGTGGTGCGCAAGCTGGAAGAGCACGGCGCCATGGAGCACACCGTGGTGGTCGCGGCCAACGCCTCCGAGTCCGCTGCCATGCAGTTCATCGCGCCGTACGCCGGTTGTGCCATGGGCGAATACTTCCGCGACCGTGGCGAGGACGCACTGATCATCTACGACGACCTGACCAAGCAGGCCTGGGCCTATCGTCAGGTGTCGCTGCTGCTGCGTCGGCCGCCGGGTCGTGAAGCCTATCCGGGTGACGTGTTCTACCTTCATTCCCGTCTGCTGGAGCGCGCCGCGCGCGTCAACGCCGAATTCGTGGAGAAGGAGACCAACGGCGAAGTGACCGGCAAGACCGGTTCGCTCACCGCGCTGCCGATCATCGAGACGCAGGCCGGTGACGTGTCCGCTTTCGTGCCAACCAACGTGATCTCCATCACCGACGGCCAGATCTTCCTGGAAACCGACCTGTTCAACGCGGGTATCCGTCCGGCCATCAACGCCGGTATCTCGGTGTCCCGCGTTGGTGGCTCCGCCCAGACCAAGATCATCAAGAAGCTCGGCGGCGGTATCCGCCTCGCTCTTGCCCAGTACCGGGAACTGGCTGCCTTTGCCCAGTTCGCCTCCGATCTGGACGAAGCCACGCGGAAGCAGCTCGAGCGCGGTCAGCGCGTGACCGAGCTGATGAAGCAGAAGCAGTATTCGCCGCTGTCGATCGCGGAAACGGCCATCTCGCTGTTCGCCGCCAACGAAGGCTACCTGGATGATCTGGAACAGGATCAGGTCGGTGCCTTCGAGGCCGGGGTGCATCAGCACCTGAAGAACAACTATGCGGACCTGGCCAAGAAGATCAACGAGACCGGCGACTACAACGACGAGATCGAAGGTCAGCTGCGTAAGCTGCTGGATGAGTTCAAGTCCCAGGGCTCCTGGTAAACCGCAAGGGGTAGGCCGATGGCCGGCGGAAAAGAGATACGCACCAAGATCAAGAGCGTGCAGAACACGCAGAAGATCACGGGCGCCATGGAGATGGTGGCCGCATCCAAGATGCGGTCCGCCCAGAACCGCATGCAGGCCGCTCGCCCGTACTCCGACAAGATCCGCACTGTAATCGGCCACCTGGCCAAGGCGGATCCGGAGTACCGGCATCCGTTCCTCGAGGAACGGGAAGTCAAGCGGGTGGGCTTCATCGTGGTGACCTCCGATCGTGGTCTGTGCGGCGGCCTGAACAGCAACCTGTTCAGGAAGCTGCTGCCCAAGCTGCGCGAGTGCGAGGAACGGAATATCGAGGTGGACGTCTGCCCGATCGGTAACAAGGGCGTCCAGTTCCTGTCCCGTTTCAAGACCACCAACATGGTGGCGCAGGCAACGCACCTGGGGGACAGTCCGCACATCTCGGATCTGCTGGGCACCATCAAGGTCATGCTGGACGCCTATCGGGAAGGCACCCTGGATCAGGTCATCGTGGTCTATAACCGGTTCGTCAACACCATGACGCAGGAACCGCGCTTCGACACGATCCTGCCGTTGCCCGAGGTGGACGAGGCGGAAGAGGCCGGTGCGCCGACCCATGTCTGGGACTATATCTACGAACCGAACGCGGCAGAGGTGCTTGACCACCTGCTCGAGCGGTACATCGAATCGCTGGTGTACCAGGCGCTGGTGGACAACATCGCCAGTGAGCAGGCGGCCCGGATGGTTGCCATGAAGAGCGCATCCGACAACGCCGAATCGATGATCGACGAGCTGCAGTTGGTCTACAACAAGGCCCGCCAGGCGGCGATCACCACCGAGTTGACCGAAATCGTGTCCGGGGCGGCAGCTGTCTGACCGCGCCCGATGCTGCGCCCGCCTCGCGGGGCGCCTGTGCCGTTTTCAAGTATTGATTCGAGAGGAACTGGGGTATGAGCTCAGGAAAGATTGTCCAGATCATCGGCGCCGTGGTGGACGTGGAGTTTCCCCGCGACACCGTGCCCAAGGTCTATCACGCCCTGAACGTCGAGGAAGCTGAACTGGTGCTGGAAGTGCAGCAGCAGATCGGTGACGGCGTCGTGCGCTGCATCGCCATGGGTACCACGGATGGCCTGAAGCGCGGTCTCGCCGTGTACAACACCGGAAAGGCGATTTCCGTTCCGGTGGGCCAGAAGACGCTCGGCCGCATCATGGACGTGCTGGGCCGCCCCATCGACGAGGCCGGCGACATCGGTCACGAGGAAGAGTGGGCCATCCACCGCCCGGCGCCGAGCTACGAGGAACAGGCGGCCAGCACCGAACTGCTGGAGACCGGCATCAAGGTCATCGACCTGATCTGCCCGTTTGCCAAGGGCGGGAAGGTCGGTCTGTTCGGCGGCGCCGGCGTGGGCAAGACCGTGAACATGATGGAGTTAATCCGGAACATCGCCATCGAGCACTCCGGCTACTCCGTGTTCGCGGGCGTGGGGGAGCGTACCCGTGAGGGGAACGACTTCTACCACGAGATGAAGGACTCCAACGTGTTGGACAAGGTGGCCCTGGTTTACGGCCAGATGAACGAGCCGCCCGGCAACCGTCTGCGCGTTGCGCTGACCGGCCTGACCATGGCCGAGTTCTTCCGCGATGAAGGTCGTGACGTGCTGCTGTTCGTCGACAACATCTACCGTTACACCCTGGCCGGTACCGAGGTGTCCGCGTTGCTCGGCCGTATGCCGTCCGCGGTGGGTTACCAGCCGACCCTGGCCCAGGAAATGGGTGTGCTGCAGGAACGCATCACCTCCACCAAGACCGGTTCCATCACCTCCATCCAGGCCGTGTACGTGCCCGCGGATGACCTGACCGACCCGTCCCCGGCCACCACCTTCGCCCACCTGGATGCCACCGTGGTGCTGTCCCGCGACATCGCCTCGCTGGGTATCTACCCGGCCGTGGACCCGCTGGATTCCACCAGTCGCCAGCTGGACCCGTTGGTCATCGGTGAGGAGCACTACAACGTCGCCCGTTCGGTGCAGGGTACGCTGCAGCGCTACAAGGAACTGAAGGACATCATCGCCATCCTCGGCATGGATGAGCTGTCCGAGGAAGACAAGCTGATCGTGGCGCGTGCCCGTAAGATTCAGCGTTTCCTGTCGCAGCCGTTCTTCGTCGCCGAGGTGTTCACCGGTTCCCCGGGCAAGTACGTGCCTCTGAAAGAGACGATCCGTGCGTTCAAGGGTATTGTTGACGGCGAATACGACCATCTGCCCGAGCAGGCCTTCTACATGGTGGGTACCATCGAAGAGGCCGTCGAGAAGGCGCAGAACCTGTAATCGCAGCGGATAAGGTGCCTTATGGCCAGTACCATGCAATTGGACATCGTCAGTGCGGAGGAGGAAATCTTCTCCGGTGACGTGGAGTTCGTGGTCGCACGGGCAACCGAGGGTGAAATCGGTATCATGCCCCGGCATGCGCCGCTGCTTGCCATGTTGCAGCCGGGTGAAGTGCGCGTGCGGCGGCCCGGCGGCGAGGAACAGTTCTTCTTTGTCTCCGGCGGCATGATCGAGGTGCAGCCCAAGGCCGTGACCATTTTGGCGGACACGGCCATGCGTGCGAAGGATCTGGACGAGGCGGCGGCCCAGGAAGCGAAACAGCGCGCCGAGGAAGCGATCCGTAACCGCAGCGGCGAGATGGATTACGCGCAGGTGCAAGCCGAACTGGCCGCGGCGGCGGCTCAGATCCGTGCGATTCAGAGCCTGCGCAAGCACCGCGGAAACAAATAGCGGCGTTTGCCCGGCCGTACCCAGAGCGCTCCGTCCCGAGCCGCCGTCTCCGTGTACCGGGGCGGCGGCTTGCTGTTTGCGGCGAGCTCCACCAGGAATGACCCTGTTTGCAGGGTTGGGATAGGACGATGGAACTGCACACCATCATTCTGGCCGCAGGCCAGGGAACGCGGATGAAATCCGCGCAGCCGAAGGTTTTGCATACGGTGGCCGGCAAGCCGATGCTGGCGCATGTGATTGCCACGGCGAAGGCGCTGGGCAGCACCCATGTTCACGTGGTGCACGGCCACGGGGGAGAGGCGGTGCGTGCCGCGCTCGCCGCCGAACACGTCGAGTGGGTGGAGCAGGTTGAGCAGCTGGGGACGGGGCATGCCGTGGAGCAGGCCCTGCCCGCCATCCCGGATGCGGCGCAGGTCCTGGTACTCTACGGCGACGTCCCGCTGGTCACCGCCGACACGCTCCGCCCCCTGCTGAGTCCGGCCCGGTCCGGTCTCGCCATTCTCACCACCGAACTGGAAGACCCTACCGGTTACGGCCGCATCGTGCGCGGTGCGACCGGAGCGGTGCAGGAAATCGTTGAGCAGAAGGACGCGGACAGCGACGAGCTGGCCATCCGCGAGATCAACACCGGGCTCCTGGCAGCGCCGGCGGATCGGCTGCGTGACTGGTTGGGGCGGTGCAGTAACGACAACGCCCAAGGCGAATACTATCTTACAGATGTGGTGGCGTTGGCGGCGGCAGGCGGCCAGTCTGTGACGGCCATCACCGCGGATGACCCGGTGGAGGTGTCCGGCGTCAACACACGTGCCCAGCTGGCGATGCTGGAGCGTGCCTGGCAAGCACGGACCGCGCGCTCCCTGATGGCCGCGGGGGTCACGCTGATGGACCCGGCGCGTTTTGACGTTCGCGGGGAACTGCACTGCGCCCAGGACGTGGTTATTGACGTGAACTGTGTCTTCGAGGGCGAGGTGGAACTCGGTGAAGGCGTGCACATCGGTCCCAATTGCGTGCTTCGCGACTGCCGGGTTGAGGCTGGTGCCCGAATCGAGGCGCACAGCGTTCTGGAAGGTGCGGCGGTCGGCCCACAGGCCGTGGTGGGACCGTTCGCGCGGCTGCGTCCTGGCGCCGAACTTGCCGACGGGGCGCGTGTCGGTAATTTCGTCGAGGTCAAGAAATCCATGATTGGCCCGGGTAGCAAGGTGAACCACCTGAGCTACATCGGCGATGCCCAAGTGGGGGCCGCCGTGAACATCGGTGCCGGCACGATCACCTGCAACTATGACGGGGTGAACAAGCACCGCACGGTCATCGAGGACGGCGTATTCATCGGTTCGGACACGCAATTGGTAGCGCCGGTCACGGTCGGCCGCAATGCCGTTGTCGGTGCCGGTACCACTGTGACTCGCGATGCTGACCCAGACAGTCTCGTGGTCAGCCGGGCACCACAAAAAACCATACCGGGCTGGGCGAAGCGGCGCCGCTGATTGACTCGCCCCCGTTTCAGCCCAATCATGCTGGAAAGGAACGCGCGCTCAGAACGCGCGATACCGGACCCATTATCGACAGGAGTTGGTCATGTTTGAGCACGTCGTCATCGCAGCCCATTTCGCTTCGGCCAGTGGGCCGCTGTTTCAGAGTCTGAGCGAACTCAAGGAGCGCGGTACACGCGAACTGACACTGGTGGATGTGATGCGTGCCCACCATAGCCCGCAACAGACCGAAGAGAACCGGCGTGAGGCGCAGAGCCGGCTCGACGAGGAACGGGTCGAGCTGGAAAAGGCCGGCTTCAAGGTGAACATCGAGCTGCGCACCGGTCAGCCCGCCCACGAGCTCTCCACGATCGCCCGCGCGCGCGGCGCCGGCCTGATTCTGATTGGCTCCCGTGGGGAGCACTACTTCCGCGAGTTCATGCGCGGTTCCACCGTGGTGCAGTTGGTGCGCAAGACCACCACTCCGGTGCTTCTCGAGCCCATCGAAGGTGAGGCACGGAAGATCAGTGGCCGGGGATTCGGCAACCTGCTTCTTGCAACCGACTTCTCCACCCATGCCGCCGAGGCCGAGGCCGTGGCGCTGGAATTGGGCAAGAAGGCGCGCAAGCTCGTGCTGTTGCACGTGGTGGAGGATGACGAGGCGGAAGAACTGGGCAGCGAGGCCGCCGTGGCCCGAGGCCGGGAGAAGTTGCAGAAGCTGGCGGCCGGTGCCAGCGATACGCCGGAACCGGTGGTCCGCGTGGAGCAGGGCGTGGCGTCGCGTACCATTGCCCGCGTGGCGGAGGAAGAGGGTTGCACCATGGTGGTGATCGGCAAGCGCGGCCAGAGCCCCGTGCGCGAGCTGCTGCTGGGCAGCACCGCCCAGTCCGTGGTGCGTTATGCCACGCGGTCCGTGCTGATGGTCCCGGCCAAGCTCGGCCGACTGTAAGAGATCCCGCGCGGCGACCACCACCTGGCAACGGTCGCCGCAACAGCCCTTAGTACAAGGAGGTCGCCGATGTGCGGTATCGTCGGTGCCGTCGCCGAACGGGATGTGACCCGTATTCTTCTCGAAGGACTGCGCCGGCTGGAATACCGGGGCTATGATTCCGCCGGCGTGGCGGTGCTTGACCCCGATGGTGCCATCCAACGGCGCCGGGCCGTGGGCAAGGTGGAGCGTCTGGCGGATATGCTTGACTCCGAGCCCCTGACCGGGCGTACGGGTATCGCCCACACCCGCTGGGCCACCCATGGCAAGCCCAGCGACAGTAATGCCCATCCCCACATCGCGCGTAATGCCGTGGCCCTGGTCCATAACGGGATCATCGAGAATTACGAATCGCTGCGCCGCGACCTGCAGGCGGATGGCTACCATTTCGATTCGGAGACCGATACCGAGGTGGTGGTCAACCACATACACCGCCAGTTGGACCAGGGGGATGACCTGCTCGAGGCCGTGCGCCGTTCCCTCGCGGCATTGGACGGCGCCTACGCACTCGGTGTGATGAGTGCGGCCGAGCCGGACAGGCTTATCGCTGCCCGCCGCGGCAGCCCGCTGGTGATCGGCGTGGGTATCGGTGAGCATTTTATCGCCTCGGATGTGTCCGCCCTGCTGCCGGTGACGCAGCAGTTCATCTTCCTCGAAGAGGGGGACGTGGCGCTGCTGACACGGGATACCGTGAGCATCGAAGACGCGGACGGCAACCCCGTGGAGCGCCCCGTCAAGCGCTCGGAACTCACCGCCAGCGCGGCCGAGAAGGGCGACTACCGGCACTTCATGCTCAAGGAAATCCACGAGCAGCCACGGGTGCTGGCCGAAACGCTGGAAGGCCGCCTGTCCCGGGGTCACGTCCTGCCCGAGGTGTTCGGTGTGGATGCCGGCCCGGTGTTCGACCGCGTGCAGCAGGTCCAGATCATCGCCTGCGGCACCAGCTATCATGCCGGCATGGTTGCATCCTACTGGTTCGAGGAACTGGCCGGCCTGCCCTGCCGGGTGGAAGTGGCCAGTGAGTACCGCTACCGTCACGCCGCAGTCCGTCCCGACACGCTGCTGGTGACCATCTCTCAGTCCGGAGAGACGGCAGACACCCTGGCCGCGCTGCGGGTGTCCCGCCGCCAGGGTTATCTGGCCAGCCTGGCCATCTGCAATGTCCCGGAAAGTTCCCTGGTTCGCGAATCGGACCTGGTGTTGATGACGCGAGCCGGGCCGGAGATCGGCGTGGCCTCCACCAAGGCGTTCACCACCCAGCTGGTCGGGCTGCTGCTGCTGGTCATCGCCCTCGGGCGCCGGCACGCGCTGGGCCCGGAACAGGAACGCGGGCTGGTGCAAGCCCTGCACGATCTGCCGGCCTGCGTCGGCCGCGCGCTGCAGATGGAGCCGGCGGTGGAGGTCCTTTCCCAGCAGTTTGCGGACAAGCAGCACGCCCTGTTCCTCGGTCGCGGCGCCCAGTTTCCAGTGGCCTTGGAGGGTGCGCTGAAGCTCAAGGAAATCTCCTACATCCACGCCGAGGCCTATCCGGCCGGGGAACTCAAGCATGGCCCGCTGGCGCTTGTGGACGGGGAAATGCCGGTGGTGGCCGTGGCGCCGAACAACGCCCTGGTGGAGAAGCTGAAGTCCAACCTGCAGGAAGTGCAGGCACGGGGTGGCCAGCTGTTCGTGTTCGCTGATGCGGAGACGGCGCTGGAGGACGGGCCGGGCCTGACCGTGGCCCGGGTGCCGTCAGTGGGCAACGTGCTCGCACCGGTGGTGTTCACCGTTCCCCTGCAGCTGCTTGCCTACCACGTGGCCCTGCTCAAGGGCACGGACGTGGATAAGCCGCGCAATCTGGCGAAGTCGGTTACGGTGGAATAGCCTCCGGCACTGCTGCCGCGCCCCCGTCCCGTGGCGCGGCGCGGATGCGGAACCGGATCAGCATCTCATCGGCAACGCGCAGGACGCCGCCCAGTGCGGAAAAGGGCTCGATGCCGAAATCCGTCTGCCGGATCCATAGCCGGCCAATGACCTCCAACTCCTCGTCTGCCGCCTGATGCACGGAAACCGGCACCAGGATCACCCGGCTCGTCCCGGCCAGGGTGATCTGCGCCGGAATGTCCGTCTGCCACAATGGTCCCGTGCCGCCGTGGGCGCGGATCCGGATCTCCGGATGCTCTGTCGCGTTCAGCACCTGCGTGGACAGCATGTTGTCCCGGGTTCCCGCGATCGCGCGCTCGCTCATGCCCGGATCCAGCCGCTCATCCACGCGCCAGTCAGGCGCGTCCACCTGCAGTGCCTCCACCCGGATTGTCAGGTCCAGCCAGACCTGCTGATGATCCGAGGGCAGGACGAATGCCCCGCTCAACGCCTGGCCGCCGATCACGTGCGCATGACCCAGGGCGCCTTCGGGCCAGATGACCATGCGCAGCTCCGAGCGCGCGGAATCCACCACGTAATGATTTCCCGCAGGCGCTGTGTCCGGGACGGGAACATCCACCGGCCGGGCACGGGCTTCCGGGACCGGCCCGGCGTGAGGCGGGGTCTGGCAGGCTGATGCGCCGAGGACCAGAATGAGACAGAGGGGCAACGCGGCAATCGCTCTCATCGGGCACCTCGCTCGGCGAGCCCGGTGACGGCGACGCAGGCTCCTGACCCAAGCATAGGCAGGTCTGGGGGTGAAAGGTGTATGTTCCCCTGCTGAACACGGAGCGCGCCTACGGGGCGATCAGTCAGCTGTTCCACTGGCTGGTGGCGGTGCTGGTGGTGCTGCAGTTTGTCTGGGCCTGGCGGATCCAGCAGTTGGGTTTTGGACGGCAGCGCTTCGATCTGGTCAACGAGCACAAGTCCCTGGGGCTCACCATCCTGGCGCTGGTGTTGCTGCGCCTGCTCTGGCGGTCCTTTAACCGGCCGCCACCCCTGCCGGTAGACATGACGCACTGGGAGCGTCGCGCGGCCGCGATCACCCACGGAGTGCTATATGGCCTGCTACTGGCACTGCCTATCGTCGGCTGGGGAATGTCCTCCGCTGCCGGCTATGGCGCGAGTTGGTTCGGGTTGATTCACCTGCCGGACCTGGTGGCCCAGGACCAGCGACTCATGGATCGGCTGCAATGGCTGCATGCCCTGTTGGCCTGGACGCTGGTTCTGGTCGTGGCTGGCCATGCGCTGGCGGCCTTGCGTCATCATTTCCTGAAGAGGGACAAGGTGTTGCGGCGGATGCTGCCATGGTGGAACCGCCCATGAACCGGCGCCCGGAACTGCTCTGCAGGATGGTCCTGCTGCTCGCGGCACTGTTGTCCCCGGGCATCCCGGGTCAGGCGCAGGGTGCTGCCGCCGATCGCTGGTCCGTCATCGCCATGCTGGGACAACAGGATGCCAGCCGTTTTCTGGATATTGTCGTGCTGGACGGGGGCAATCTCCGCTCTTCGTATGTGGGTGGCCTGGTACTGGCGCGTGAGTTTGCCGAGTGGCGGCGTGGCTTGCTCTGGGAAGCCGAGGCCCAGCTCTATCGTCACTGGGGTCGGCAAAACCTGTGGGAGGGTAATCTCGCGTTGGCTGCGCGCTGGACGCGCTTTCCCTGGAATCACGTCGTGGATACCCGTGCGTCCTTCGGACAGGGCCTATCACTGGCGTCCGAGCGGCCCCCGATAGAGGGCACGACCCGCGAGTTCCTCCATTACATGCACGTGGACCTGGAGTTCAGCCCGCCGGGCAATGATCGATTCGCCGTGATCGGCCGGGTCCATCACCGTTCGGGCGCCTTCGGCCTGTATGGAGTCAGCGGTGGCTCGAATTTTCTGAATCTTGGCCTGCGCTACCGTTTCTAGGCCGCCCCTCTTGCAGGGCGCGCCATCGCAGCTGTCTGGTGTGATCGGCCCGGAGGGTGAGATGACACATGTACCACGGTCACTGTTGGCAATGCTGGTACTCACGTTGAGCGGCGGAGCCTCGACGCTGCTCCCGGCGGACACCCTGTGTTATCGCGGGGCTGTCGACAGCGGGGAGCTGCGCTTCGAGTTCCGCATCGAGCGTTCCACTTTCACCGGCCGTTTCGGAAGTTTCCAGGCCGAATACTGCATGGAGCGCGACCAGCCCGAGACAGGCACGATCAGTGTGACGGTCGATCTCCGCTCGGTGAACACCGGCAACCGGGACCTGACCATTGGCATCCAGGAACCCGAAGGGCTGGACGTGGACAGCTACCCCACCGCGCGCTGGACCACGCCGGCGATTGAACCGGATGGAGACAGCTACCGGATCAGCGGCGAGCTGACTATCCGGGGCGTTACCCGCACGGAGCAGGGGCGCTTCAGGCTTGATCGGGAAGATCACGGCTGGCGCCTGACGGGTTCCGCCGAGATCCGCCGCCTCGACTACCAGGTGGGCATCGGCGAATTCGCGGACACCGAGTTCATCCCGGACGAGGTCCGGGTGGAATTCGACCTGGGGCTCAGGCCCCCTTGACGAAGCGCACCTGGTGCACGCGCCCGCTGCTCTCCGCGTCCGTGATGCCGCTGGCTGCCAGGTCCAGCAAGGCTCCTGGGTCGAGGGCCTCGCTCACCTGGTCCCGGGGGACACCGCAGATCGCGATGGCGCAACGGACGTTGACGAATCCGCGTCGTGTCTTGAAGGCCCGCAGGTTGAGCGCCTCGTGTACCCGCCGGAACGCGTTCGGGTGACATTGGTCAGGGTCGTCCACGTGCACCAGCATGGCGAACCGGTGTTCGTCCAGGCGGCCCACGGTATCCAGCGGTCGAACCGACTGTTGCAAGCGCACCGCCGTGATCTCCACCAGGTCATCCAGCACGTCGTCGCCGTAGGCCTCGCGCTGCCGCGCCAGGTCCGTGATGGCAACCACGGCGATGCAGGCCAGGCCGCCGCGCCCTTCCACGTGGCGCAGCAACTTGCGCAGCGCCTGTTCCAGGTACTGCCGGTTGCCGAGACCGGTGTGCAGATCAAAGCTGTTCTGCGTGCCCAGCTGGCGGTTGAGTTCCAGCAGCCGCTGGTTGGCCCGCAGCAGCTCGTTCTGCAGCGCGGACACCCGGCCCGCCGCGTGCAGCCTTAGCAGGAGTTCGGTGTTGTCCGGCGATTTGTTGACGAAATCGTCCACCCCGCCCGCGAAGGCGGTGGACAGGGAATCACTGCCTTCGCGGCCGGTCAGCAGAACGATATAGGTGTACTGGTTGTTCTCTTCGTCCAGCTGACGCACCCGCCGGGTCAGTTCCAGCCCGTCCATGCCCGGCATCAGCCAGTCGGCCAGCAGCAGGTTGGCGGGCCGCTCCTGCAATAGCGCCAGCGCCTCCTCGCCACTGGCCGCGATCCGGATATCCTCGTAGCCCGCCTGCTTCAGGGTGCGGCGAAGGATTTCCAGCGTCACCCGGGCGTCGTCCACGATCACGACGGAGACTCTCTCGGGCATCACCTGGGCAGTCAGCACGTTCATTCCTTGTGTGTTTCCACGGCCGTAAGAACAAAGGCAGGGTTCGCGACCTCGTGTGTCACGCACAGACCATACAGGGCTGTACCTGCCGGATCATCTGGTAGGCTATTACAGCAGCAGGAACCGTGAAAGCCCCGGTGACCTTCCATCCGGCGGATGGTCGGGAGTACCGGACAGGCGGCGCGATCCCTGCGGGGACGAGCACAGGGATTAGGGAGTATTCGGGATGAATCTGCGGGATCTCCGCTATCTGGTCGCCGTGGCCGACCATCGCCATTTCGGGCGCGCGGCCGAGGCCTGCTTTGTCAGCCAGCCCACGCTGAGCGCCCAGCTCAAGAAGCTGGAGGAATTCCTCGGGGTGCAACTGGTTGAGCGGACCAGTCGCCAGGTCATGCTCACCCCGATCGGCGCGGAAGTCGCCCAGCGTGCCCGTTATATACTCAACACCGCCGACGACATTGTTGAGGTGGCGAGGGCGGCATCCGACCCGTTTTCCGGCGACTTCCGTCTCGGACTCATTCCCACCGTGGGCCCCTACCTGCTTCCCCACCTGGTGCCCGCCATGCGGGAGGCGTTTCCCCGCCTGCGTCCCCTGCTGTACGAGGAGCAGACCGCCCATTGCCTGGAAAGGCTGCGTCGCGGGGAACTGGACGCCGTGATCCTGGCAGTCCCCGTGGAGGGGGCGGAAGGGTTTGCCCAGGAGCCGCTCTATGACGAACCCTTTGTCCTGGCGGCGCCTCAGGACCACCCGCTGGTGTCCGCCGGCGCCGTGTCCCTGGACCGCCTGACCGAGGAACGCGTGCTGCTGCTGGAAGAAGGGCATTGCCTGCGTGACCAGGCGCTGGAGATCTGCAAACTGGTGGGCGCCACCGACGAGCGGGAATTCCGTGCCACCAGCCTGGAAACCCTGCGCCAGATGGTGGCCTCCGGCGCCGGCATCACCCTGCTGCCGGAACTGGCGGCGAACGCCGGTGCCAGCCTGGCCAATGCCGGTGCCGTGCGCCTGCACCGTTTCGCCGAGCCGCAGCCGAAGCGTCACATTGCCATCCTGTGGCGCAAGGGCTCGGCGCGTGAGGCCACGGTGAAGGCCCTGGGTGAGACGGTGCAGGCGCTGGCGGCGGTGCGGGCGCTGCACCAGCGGGGTTAGCGAAGCACGGAGCCATGGCCTTACCGGCGGAAAGCTTAGTAAACTCCGTGGGCATGGATGTTTCCGATATTCTCGATCCCCTGAACGATGCCCAGCGCGAGGCCGTTTCCGCGCCACTGGGCCGTCACCTGGTGCTGGCCGGCGCCGGCAGCGGCAAAACCCGGGTGCTGGTGCATCGGGCGGCCTGGCTCAACCGCGTGGAGGGCGCTTCGCCCTTCACGCTGCTGGCGGTGACCTTCACCAACAAGGCAGCGGCGGAGATGCGCGGGCGCATCGAAAGCCTTCTGGGCATGTCCGCCGCAGGCATGTGGACCGGCACTTTCCACGGGCTCTCCCACCGGCTGCTGCGTCGCCATTGGCGCGATGCCGGCCTGCAGGAAGGCTTCCAGATCCTGGATTCCGACGACCAGAAGCGGCTGATCAAGCGGGTTATGCGCCTGCTGGAGGTGGATGAGGCGCGCTGGCCGGTCAAACAGGTGCAGGGGTTCATCAATAGCCGCAAGGACGACGGCCTGCGCCCGGATGATCTGGGCGAGGGCCAGGACCCGTACACCGACCGCCTGGTCCGTATCTATCGCGCCTATGAGGAAGCCTGCCAGCGCGGCGGTCAGGTGGATTTCGCCGAGCTGCTGCTGCGCAGCTATGAACTGCTGCGGGATAACGCGGCGATCCGCGAACACTACCGCACCCAGTTCCGCCACGTGCTGGTGGACGAGTTCCAGGATACCAACGGCATCCAGTACAACTGGCTGCGGATGCTTGCCGGCCCCGATACCGATCTGTTCGTGGTGGGGGATGATGATCAGTCCATCTACGGCTGGCGCGGGGCCCGGGTGGAGAATATCCGGCGCTTCACCGAGGATTACCCGGATACCCGTGTGCTACGGCTGGAACAGAACTACCGCTCCACCGCCAACATCCTCAACGCGGCCAACGCCCTGATCGCCTACAACACGGGCCGCATGGGCAAGAACCTGTGGACCGAGGGCGCCGAGGGCGAACCCATCGCCCTGTACGCCGCCTTCAACGAGTTGGACGAGGCCCGTTTCGTGGTGGACCGCATCAACGAGGGCCTGCAGCAGGGGCACAGCCGGTCCGAATTCGCGGTGCTATACCGCTCCAACGCCCAGTCACGGGTGTTCGAGGAAGCGCTGCTGGCCCATGGCATCCCCTACCGGGTCTACGGCGGGCTGCGCTTCTTTGAACGCGCCGAGATCAAGGACGCACTGGCCTACATGCGCCTGGTCAACAACCGGGATGATGACGCCTCCTTCGAGCGCGTGGTCAACACGCCGGCCCGGGGCATCGGCGGCAAGACGGTGGACATCCTGCGCGAACAGGGCCGCGCCCGCGGCCGCAGCCTGTGGCAGGCATCTGTCTCGTCGCTGGAGGAACGGCTGCTGCCGGGCCGTGCCGCGAACGCGGTGACGCGCTTCCTGGCCCTGATCGATACCGTGGCCGAGGTGGCTGCCGAACAGCCGCTGGCCGAGGCCTTCGACACCGTGATCAAGCATTCCGGGCTGCGGGAGCTGTTCCAGAAGGACCGCGACGAGCGCGGCGAATCCCGGCTGGAGAACCTGGACGAACTGGTCAGCGCCGCCCGCGGTTTCGAGCAGGAGTGGCAGCAGACGGATGACGCCGACATGGACGTGCTCACGGCCTTCCTGGCCCATGCGGCGCTGGAAGCCGGTGAGGGCCAGGCGGATAACTGGGAGGACTGCGTGCAGCTGATGACGCTGCACTCGGCCAAGGGGCTGGAATTCCCCTGGGTGTTCCTGGCGGGGCTGGAGGAAGGCCTGTTCCCGCACCGCATGTCGGCGGAGGACCCGGACCGGCTGGAGGAGGAGCGCCGGCTTTGCTACGTGGGTATCACTCGGGCGCGGCAGCGGCTGGTGCTCACCTGGGCCGAGAAACGCCGGATCCACGGCGAGGAGCGCTGGGGGGCGCCGTCCCGGTTCATCCGCGAGATTCCGGAAGAGCTGGTCCAGCATGTCCGTACCCGCGTTTCAGTGTCGCGGCCGCGCATGGCCGTGCGTCGGGGGCTGGTGGACGAGCCGGCGCCGGAGGGCGGTTTCGGCCTGGGCCAGCGGGTGTTCCACGAGAAATTCGGCGATGGCGTGGTGGTGCGCTACGAGGGCCAGGGCGCGGCTGCCCGGGTGCAGGTCAACTTCGCCAGCGTCGGCACCAAATGGCTGGTGGCCGCCTACGCCAACCTGTCGCCGGCCTGACCGGCATCAGCCTGGTGATGCGGCCTGGAAACGGGAGTAGCGCCCCGATCTACTGGCCGCCTACCACTGAATGATCTTCCACCGGTTGATGTTGGGTGAATCCCCCAAGGCCTCGATGCGCGTGGTGAGCTGGCCGGATCCGTCCACATCATAGAGATAGTAAGGCGGGCCCACCGCGGGGGTGATCTTCACCGCGTACACCTGGCCGTCGATACTGTATTCCTCGATCGTGGCCCACTGGCGTTCGACGATGGTCACCTGCGGTTCCACCTCCTCGCCCAGGGTCAGTTCCTCCGGCGGCGGCGGCGCGGTGATGATGGGCTGGCGGCGCTCCTCGCTCAGCGCCGTCGAGGAGCCCAGCAACAGCGCCAGCGCCAGAATCAGGGTGTGGTTCGTTCTCATGGCAGCTCTCCGCGTCCGCAATGGGCCAGGCCTCACAGGTCCAGCAGGATCTCCCGCTCCCAGGCCGAGGGCTCGAAACCGCGGTGTTCGTAGTGATCGAAAATGGCGTTCACGGCGTCCTCGGGTTCATCCACGACCTTGAACAGTTCCAGGTCCTTCTCGTCGATCATGCCTTCGGCCACCAGGTGGTCCTGGAACCAGCGCAGCAGCCCGTCCCAGAAGCCGTGGTGCATCAGGATGATGGGAATACGCCGGGTCTTGCCGGTCTGCACCAGGGTCAGGATCTCGGCCAGTTCATCCAGCGTGCCGAAGCCGCCGGGCAGCACCACGTAGGCCGAGGCATATTTCACGAACATGACCTTGCGCGAGAAGAAATGCCGGAAATGCAGGCTGATGTCCTGGTAGGGGTTGCCCACCTGTTCCTTGGGCAACTGGATATTCAGGCCGATGCTGAGGGATTTCCCCGCGAAGGCGCCCTTGTTGGCGGCCTCCATGATACCGGGGCCGCCGCCGCTGACCACGGAAAAACCCGCCTCCGACAGCTGGCGGGAGGTTTCCTCGGCGAGCGCGTAATAGGGGTGCTCCGGCGGCGTCCGGGCCGAGCCGAACACGCTCACCGAGGGCTTGATCTGGGCCAGCCGCTCAAAGCCCTCGACGAATTCCGCCATGATCTGGAAAATTTTCCAGCTCTCGCGGGTCATCAGCGAATCGTTGGCCAGGCCCCGACCGTTGAACTTGTCGATATCGTTCATCCACTCACTCCGGGGCGCGGGGCTCACGCCCTCACCCATTACAAACACCATCCCTTTGCGTATCCTACGGCAC
>LFIK01001985.1_pt1 | contig 16455 bp, 14 predicted proteins | sample 643401 | NCBI WGS metagenome assembly LFIK01 (sample SAMN03777447, study PRJNA286221) | soda lake metagenome | biome: soda lake; feature: Kulunda steppe; material: water; isolation source: sample T5-Br brine of Lake Tanatar-5 | place: Russia: Kulunda steppe | collected 2010-07
CCGAAGCGGTCCGATGTTATCTAGGTTCCGGTTGAATCCCGGATAGAGGCCCTCATGGATATCGATTTGCTCACTCTTTTCCCGGGAATGATCCGGGGGTTCGTCAAGGAGAGCATGATCGGGAGGGCCGTCGAGGGTGGTCTCCTCCAGATCGGGGTTCACAATCTTCGTGATTGGGCTCGGGACAAGCACAAGGTCACCGATGACCGCCCCTTTGGAGGCGGTGCCGGGATGTTGTTGAAGCCGGAGCCTGTATTTGCCGCGTTCGAAGAGTTGCGGCGGCCTGAAACCACGACCCTTTATTTTGCTCCCGACGGGGAAAAGCTGACTTCGGCATTGGCCCGCGAATTGGCGACGGAGAAGCATCTTCTGTTGCTGAGCGGCCATTATGAAGGGGTGGATCAGCGGGTGCGGGACCGGCTCATAGACAGGGAGATCAGTATTGGCGACTACGTGTTGACCAACGGCACCCTGGCGGCGGCGGTTTTTATCGACGCGGTGGCCCGTTACATCCCCGGCGTTTTAGGTGAGGAAAAGTCCTTGACGCAGGATAGTTTTCAGAACAAGTTGCTCTCTTTTCCGCAGTTCACTCGTCCGGCCGAGTTTCGCGGCATGAAGGTTCCGGACGTTCTTCTCAGCGGAGATCACGCCAAGATCGAGCGGTGGAGGCAGCGGCAGCGACTGGAGCGAACGAAGCGGTTAAGACCAGATTTAATTCAACCAACAGACGACAATGAAAGCCATAGTTAAAGAAGTAACCCGGGACCAGGTAAAGAAGGACATCGCTCCCTTTAAAGTAGGCGACGGCGTGCGCGTTCACACCAAGGTGCGCGAGGGTGAAAAAGAACGGATCCAGATTTTTTCCGGCATCGTGATTTCCCGGCGTGGATCGGGAATTCAGGAAGCGTTCACCGTACGCCGTATTTCCTACGGCGAAGGTGTGGAGCGGGTTTTCCCCGTGAATTCGCCCAACATCGAAAAGGTGGAGGTTGATCGCGAAAGTGAAGTGATGCGGGCTCGCTTGTTTTACCTCCGCGAGCGGATTGGCAAGGGAGCGACAAAGGTGAAGGAAAAGCGTTTTACCCGGCCCTAATCCGGCGTTTTCATCGCATTTAGTTTTTCAGGAAAAGCGGATGGCCATGGGTCATCCGCTTTTTTTTGGCGTGGGTTCGCGCCCGATTGTTGTCGCCCGTCCGCCGATGACCGACGCACGTTGATCCGCGCACTGTATCGAAAGCTTGCTATTTTGCCCGCATGGATGACAATGAATGGTTTTTTCAAATCAGACAGTCACGACACCAAACGAACGTCCATTATGCCGACAACCGCCGAGAATTCCCGCCAATTGAATATTGAGCTCTTGAGTCAGGCCGCGAACACCGCTCGTGGTTTGGCCATCGACGCCGTCCATGCCTGCAATTCAGGTCACCTTGGTCTCCCGCTCGGAGCCGCGGAGATCGGCGCCGTTCTCTATGGCAGTGCCTTGCGTCACAATCCGGAGGAGCCGCGCTGGATCAACCGCGACCGCTTCATTCTGTCGGCGGGGCACGGAAGCATGTTCCTTTATGGATGGCTGCATCTCTCCGGGTACGATCTTTCCCTGGATGAACTGAAAAACTTCCGCCAGCTTCACAGCAAGACGCCGGGGCATCCGGAATGGGGGGAAACGCCCGGGGTGGAGGCGACGACGGGTCCTCTCGGGCAGGGAGTCGGCAACGGGGTTGGCATGGCGGTTGCGGCGAAGATGGCAGCGGCCCGTTTCAATACCGAGCAACATAAAATCTTCGATTACCATGTGGTGGTTTTGGCGGGAGACGGTTGTTTGCAGGAAGGGGTTGCGGCTGAAGCCTCCGCCTTTGCCGGACACGAGAAGCTCGGCAATTTGATCCTCATTTACGATTCGAACGACGTGACCCTCGACGCGATGGCCGACAAGACCCAGAGCGAAGACACGGCGGCTCGCTACGAGGCGTACGGGTTCGACGTGCAGACGGTTGACGGACATGACATGGAGGCCTTTTTGGCCGCGTATGGAAACGCCAAGACGGTGACTTCCGGAAAACCGCAAATGATCGTGGCCAAAACCGAAATCGGGCGCGGCATCCCGGAAGTGGCCGGAACGAGCAAAGGTCACGGCGAAGGCGGCGCGAAATTCGCGGAAGAGGCGCGAAAAGGTCTCGGACTGCCGACGGAAACCTTCCATGTCTCCGACGAGGTTCGGCAATATTTCGCGGCCCACAAAGAATCCCTGGTGGAGGCCTACGCGGAATGGGCGGAGCTCTACCAGGCTTGGAGGAAGGCCAACCCGGAACGCGCGGCACTTCTCGACAGCGCGCAAAGCGGGGGCGCGTTGAACGCGGCCGATCTTTTGTCAAAAATCCCCGAGTTTCCGCAAGGAACCAAAATCGCCACCCGGAAGGCCGGGGCCGAGATCCTGCAGCCGGTGGCTGAGGCCTGTCCGCTGCTGATTAGCGGCAGTGCCGACCTGCACGGGTCCACCCTCAATTACATCAAGGGGGGTGATGATTTCGAGCCCGGGACACCGGCCGGCCGCAATATTCGGTTCGGCATTCGCGAGCACGCGATGGGAAGCATCATGAACGGGATCGCTTATGACGGGCTTTTCCGGGCTTCGGGCGCGACCTTCCTGGTGTTCTCCGATTACCTGCGTCCGTCGATTCGACTGGCGGCTTTGGCGGGGTTGGGGACGGTTTACATATTGACGCACGATTCGGTCGGCGTGGGCGAAGACGGTCCGACCCACCAGCCGGTGGAGACCGTTTCGGCGCTTCGCTTGATTCCGGGGCTCGACGTCATTCGTCCGGGGGATCCGGAAGAAACCGCCGGCGCCTTTGCCGCCGCTATGGAGCGGACCGACGGGCCGACCCTGTTGGCCTTGAGCCGCCAGGCTATGCCCGGGCTGGACGATGTTCCGGTGACGGACCGACGGGAAGGTGTGTTGAAGGGTGGATACATTGCCCGGAAAGAAAGCGGCGATTTGAAAGTGGTTCTGCTGGCGACCGGCAGTGAAGTGCAGCACGTGATGGAAGCCGCGAAGGAACTCGGGAAAGGGGTGCGGGTTGTTTCGATGCCCTGCATGGAACGCTTCAACCGCCAGAGTGCGGAGTATCGCGAACAGGTTTTGCCGGCTTCCTGCCGCAATCGCGTCGCCATCGAAGCGGGAGTGACGGGTCTTTGGGACAAGTATGTCGGGTTCGACGGACGGGTGATCGGGATCGACCGGTTCGGCCTGAGCGCTCCCGGCAACACTGCGATGAAGGAGCTTGGCATCGAAGCCGCATCCGTGGTGCGGGCGGTGAACGAGATCTGCTAAAGTGGCTGAAGGCGAGCGGATCCCGGTTGAGGGATTCGAGGATCCTGATGATTGAGAATCCGTTGCCGTCTCCTTATTTGCCGCATTCGTGCGGGTTGATGCATTTGCCGCGTCTACTGGAGAAGATCCGGCGGCATTGGGCCGGAACGTTGTCTCCCGACTACGCCAAGACCTTGGGCCGCGGGTTCGACGACCTTTTGTGTCAGCATCTCCAGGTGACGATCGAACAGTTCCTGGAGGCCGTGCGCGCGAATGCGGAGTCGGCGGCCCTCGACCGCTCGTTGGCGGCGATGTTTCCGGCGAACCTGCGGGCGCACGAGTGGAACCGGAAACTTGTCCAGCGGGGCTTGCGCGGGTACTCGCGGGAACGGTTGGACATTCGCAAACAAGAATTGCATCTCACTCATCGGGCGGATATTGTCACTATGTGTGATTTATTGGAAGTGGCGGAAGGCCGCCTCTCCTAAACTCGTCAAAGGAGGATGCAAAATGGATATCAGGAGTTTGGATGCAACGGCCCGGGAGATCGTGGCTCCGGGGAAGGGGATTCTCGCCGCTGACGAGAGTTTGGGCACCATAAGGAAGCGGCTCGACGCCGTTGGCGTGGAATCGACGGAAGAGAACCGGCGAACGTACCGGCAGCTGCTCTTCACGCAGGAAGGTATTGAAGAGTTTCTCAGCGGGGTGATTCTTTTCGATGAGACGCTGCGCCAGAAGGCGGACGATGGGACGCCCTTTCCTGAGGTTCTGGAGTCGAAAGGGATGATTCCCGGAATCAAAGTGGACAAAGGGGCCAAGTCGTTTGCCCTGCATTCGGGCGAGAAGGTGACGGAAGGCCTTGACGGGTTGCGGGCGCGTTTGGCCGAATACCGGGAACTCGGGGCTCGTTTCGCCAAGTGGCGGGCGGTCATCTCCATTGAAGGGGATGCGATTCCGAGCCGGACCTGTTTGAGGGCCAACGCGCACGGATTGGCCCGTTACGCGGGTTTGTGTCAGGAGGCGGGAATCGTCCCGATCGTTGAGCCGGAAGTTTTGATGGATGGCGACAACGACCTGGCCCGATGCGAGGAAGTGACGGAATGGACGTTGGGTTTGGTTTTCGACGAGTTGCGTGAATATGGCGTGAGGATGGAGGGAATGCTGTTGAAGCCAAACATGGTGATCGCCGGAAAAGAATGTTCGCGGCAGGCTGATGTGGGGGAAGTGGCGGAGGCGACGCTTCGTTGCATGCGAAGAGTGGTGCCGACGGCCGTTCCGGGATTGGTGTTTTTGTCCGGAGGCCAAAGCCCGGAGCTGGCGACCGCCCACCTGAATGAAATCAGTCGCCTCGGACCGCATCCATGGGAGTTGAGCTTTTCCTATGGGCGGGCTTTGCAGGAGCCGGCGCTCGAAGTCTGGCGCGGAAAACCGGAGAACGTGCGACGCGCGCAGCAAGTGTTCTATCACCGGGCGAAATGTAACGGCGATGCCCGGAGGGGCCGATACGATGAAGGGCAGGAGCGGCAGGTCGCGTAATGCGGGCAGTGGGCCGGCCGGTCGTGGTTGGGCTGCTCGGTTTTGCTGAGTTGGAGCGACAGGAAACAAGGCTTGCCTGATTGTGAGGGGCGTGTTTGTAACATACGGACATGAGCGTTGAAGCGAAATTGAAGGAACTGGGACTGGAATTGCCTCCCGCCCCCGCCCCGGCCGGAAATTATGTGCCGACGGTGCGGACCGGGAATTTACTCTTTGTGTCCGGGGCGTTGGCCTTGAAGAACGGGGAAGTGACGCACGCGGGGCAGGTCGGAGCGGAGCAGACCGTGGAAAGCGGTTATGAGGCCGCCCGGGTTGCGGCTTTGAATACGTTGGCCGCGATCAAAGGAGAGCTGGGGAGTTTTGACGCGGTGAAGCGTTTGGTGATGGTGAACGGGTTCGTCAACGCGACGCCGAATTTTGGGGAAAGCCCCAAGGTGATCAATGGCGCCTCGGATCTGTTCGCGGCGGCGTTGGGAGAAAAAGGAAAACACGCCCGCGCCGCTGTGGCGGTGGCCGGTTTGCCGCTGAAATCCGCTGTGGAACTCCAAGTGGTGGTGGAAGTGGAGTAGCCTGGGACGGCGCGTAGCCGCGCGTCAGGCCAATGCCATTGCTAAATTCCCTCGCCTTGGCTCATGGCCTCTCGATCATCGGCTTTCTCCCGTTTATCGGGCAACGCCGAAGCGGATATTTGGAATGGCATTTTACCAATGGAGGCCGTTGGCCTTTCGATGGAAAAGTTGGCAGCCGGAATCTTTAGCCCAAAGGGCTTTCGCCCTCCAGCCCGGGGTTGGCCGAATGAAATGACGGCCTACCCTGGGAATCGGAGGGCGAGATCATGAACCGCAACGCGGTTCCGCCCGTGGATTAATCCCAAACGTATTTCTCATCCAAAGCGGGCGCAACCACGTTGTGGTTGATTGTATGACGAACCTTGTCCCAGGGTAGCGCGTGCCGCGCAACCCTGGGCTGAAGGATGAAACGCCGTTGGCGTTCCGCGGAATGTCCAAGCGTTAGTCATCGGGAAAGGGCCGATGCTACGAATTCAGCAATGGCATTGCCCGTCAGGGCGTGGACGAATTGTCGACGGACCACCGCCTGACGGCGGCGGTTACGTCTTAGGCTGCGAGATCGGACCGGTGATCGCGCCCGAAAATTTCCAGGGCCTCTTCGCCCGTGACTTCCTCTTCGTCCAGCAGGCGCTGAGCGAGTCGGTCAAGGGGCTCGCGATGTTCCTTTAACAGCATGAGAGCTCGTTCGTATCCGTCTCTCAAGATGCGGCGAATTTCGTCATCCGCCCGCTGGGCGGTGGCTTCGCTGTAGTCCCGGGGACGTCCCATTTCGTTTCCCCCGGATATGGAAGGGTTGTTATCCCCCAGGTGCATTTGGTCCAGTGCCTTGGTCATCCCGTATTCCATGACCATTTTTCGCGCAAGGCGTGTCGCGTGGTGAAGGTCGTTGGCCGCGCCGCTGGTGGCGGTGGAAAAGACGAGTTCTTCCGCCGCGCGCCCCCCCATCACCACGGAAAGATGATCGAGAACGTAATCGCTGCGGAAAAGATATCTTTCCTCGGTGGGAAGTTGCTGCATCATCCCCATCGACTGACCGCGGGGCTGGATCGTTATTTTTTCGATCGGATCGGAACCGGGGCAGAGGATGCTGACGGCGGCATGGCCGGCTTCATGGTAAGCCAGTAGCTTGAGGTCGTCCTGATTCAGGTAAATTCCCTCCCGCTTTCTTCCGAGCATGATTCTGTCGCGAGCGACATGGATATCCTGGTTTTCGATCGTCTTTTTGTTGGCCAAGGTGGCATTCAGAGCGGCTTCATTCAACAGGTTCTCCAAATCGGCTCCGCTGAAACCGGGAGTCGATCGGGCCACTCGGTCGAGGTCGACATCGTCTTTCAGAAGCCTCTTTTTAGCGTGGATCCGTAAGATCATCGACCGGCTTTTGCGCGTCGGCAGATGGACCGTGACCTGGCGGTCGAATCGACCAGGGCGCAACAGCGCGGGATCGAGCACGTCGGGCCGGTTGGTGGCAGCAATCACGATCACATTCTCGTTGGTTTCGAAGCCATCCATTTCCGACAACAGCTGATTGAGCGTCTGTTCGCGTTCATCGTGCCCGCCGCCGACCCCGGCTCCCCGCTTACGTCCGACCGAATCCAGTTCATCGATAAAGATGATGCTGGGGGCGGCCTTTTTCGCCTCCTCGAACATTTTTCGGACCCGTGACGCCCCGATGCCAACAAACATTTCCACGAAATCCGACCCGCTCGTACTGAAGAACGGAACATCCGCCTGTCCTGCCACCGCCCGGGCCAAAAGCGTTTTTCCCGTGCCCGGAGGGCCGATGAGTAGGACCCCCTTGGGAACGACCCCTCCGAGACGTTTGAAATGCTTCGGATTCTTCAAGAAGTGGACTGTCTGGCGCAGTTCATCTTTGGCACCCTCGGTTCCCGCGACATCGTCGAAACTGATACGGGCTTTCCTTCGGTCAAAGAGCCGGGCGCGGCTTTGGCCGATCGACAGCATTCCCTGGCCCCGGTTTCGCATTTGGGAAAAGAGAAAGAGACCGACGATCAGCAGGACCAGGAACGGCGCCATGTAAAGGAAGAGCATTCCCCACCTCATGGTGGATTCGGGATGAACCTCCAGTTCCACCCCATGCTGCTCGACCAGTGCCAGAAACTCATCGTCGCCGATCGCCGGCACATGGGTTGTGAACCCCTCCATGACGGTTCTGACGCCGTCCACGTTTTTCTCGACCGGAACGGTGAACTCCCCCTCGACTTTGTTTCCGGTGAGGATGACCTCAGCTACATTGCCGTCGCGTAATTCACTTTTAAAAAGGCTGTAGTTGACCGTCTCGACCCCGTTTGAGTCGAAAGGCCTCCAGATGAAGAACGAGATGACGAGCAGAAGGAAAATCCAGACGAAAATCCCTTTGCCCGGGCCTGGCGGCGGCGGCGGCGGATGATGTTTTGGATCAAGATCCGGATGATGTGGCATAAAAAAATTAGCATCAGGCGCTCAACTCAGCTTGAGTTTCGGCTTATATCGTCCCATAATAGCCTAGCACCGCGGCTCGAACCGGCAAACGGGAGAGCGAGAGTCAGGCCTTCCCTGATAGGGGAAGTCGTGCGGGCGGGACGGCCTGCGCGGTTTCGTCGTTGAGTTGTCGGCTCCGGGAAAGTATCTACATCTGGCAATGGGCCTGGTGCAGCGATATTTCAACATGTTTGACGGCGAGCCGGCCTGGCTGGTTTTGCTGGCGAGCGTGGTGATATTCACCGGAGTCCTGGTCATTCTGGAAAAACTGCTGAAAATCAGCCTCTGGCTCCTGATCGTCATCCTGACTGCGGGCCTCGTGATCCTGGTTGGAGGTTGGATGCTTTTTTTCTGAGTTTTCTGTCTGGGTCCTACTTTTTCTTGTCATTTGTCCCATATTCTCCTGATTACATTTTATGAAGTATATTTTCCTGACCGGGGGGGTGGTCTCTTCTTTGGGGAAGGGCCTGACGGCCGCCGCTTTGGGGGCGCTCCTGGAGCATCGCGGCCTGACGGTCAAGATCCAGAAGTTCGATCCCTATTTGAATGTCGATCCGGGCACTATGAACCCGTTTCAACACGGGGAGGTTTACGTACTCGACGACGGGGCGGAGACCGACCTCGATCTCGGTCATTACGAGCGTTTTACCTCAGGGAAGCTCTCCCGTTTCAATAACCTGACATCCGGCCAGGTATACGAATCGGTCATTCAAAAGGAACGGAGGGGGGATTATCTCGGTGCGACCGTGCAGGTGATTCCGCACGTGACCAATGAAATCAAAGCGCGGATCTACGAGTCGGGCAAAGATGTCGATGTGCTCATCACCGAGATCGGGGGGACCACGGGGGACATCGAGGGGTTGCCGTTTCTCGAAGCGATGCGTCAATTCGCGTTGGAAGTCGGCCACCGCGACACCCTGTTCATCCACGTGACGCTGGTTCCCTTTCTGCGGGCGGCGGGCGAGTTGAAGACGAAGCCGAGTCAGCAGAGCGTGGCGAAGTTGCGCGAGATCGGGATTCAGCCGGACATTCTGGTGTGCCGTTGCGAGCATCCGCTCAATGACGAGTTGCGGCAGAAATTGAGCCTCTTTTGCAACATCCCGGTCCAGGCGGTCATCGAGGAGATGGACGTCGAGTTTTCCATTTATGAACTGCCGGTGGTGTTGCAGCAGGAGAAACTCGACGACCTGGTGGTGGACCGCCTTTCCCTCGATGCCCCCTTTCGGCCGATGACCGATTGGCTCGATATTTTACGCCGCCTGAAGACCCCGGCGCACCAGGTGAGGATTGGGGTTGTCGGTAAATACATCGAATTGCAGGACGCCTACAAATCGATTTACGAATCCCTCACCCACGGGGGAATTGCGAACGATTGCCGCATTGAAGTGGTGCGCCTCGATGCGGAGTTGCTGGAGGAAAACGATGGGGAGCGGCATCTGGACGGGTTGGACGGCATCCTGGTTCCCGGCGGGTTTGGAGATCGCGGGACTGAAGGGAAAATCATCGCCGCCCGTTATGCCCGGGAGAAACAAGTGCCCTTTTTCGGCATTTGCCTCGGCATGCAGATCGCGGTGATTGAATTCGCGCGGAACGTGGCCGGCCTGGCGTCGGCGAACAGCACCGAATTCGATGCGGAAACCCCCGATCCCGTGATCGATATCATGGCCGATCAGAAGGGCTTGCAAACGAAGGGCGCCAACATGAGGCTCGGCACCTACCGGTGCGCTTTGAAAGCGGGGACCCGGGCGGCTGAAGCCTACCAGTTGGAAGAGGTGCAGGAGCGGCATCGGCATCGCTACGAGTTCAACAATCGCTACATGGATGCGCTTGAAGAGAAAGGGATGGTTTTTTCGGGCATCAATCCGGATCGTTCGCTCGTTGAAATCGTGGAATTGAAAGACCATCCGTGGTTTGTGGGGGTGCAGTCCCATCCGGAATTTCAGTCGAAGCCGAATAAGGCTCATCCGCTTTTCGCGGCGTTCGTCGAAGCCTCGCTTCAACACAAGAACCTGGAAGCGGTGACCACGTGATTTACGACAACGGTAAACTTCTCTTGCTGGCCGGACCTTGCTCGCTTGAAAACGAAACAATCTGCCGTTCCGTGGCGGAAACCCTCGTTCGCCTGCGCGAAACCCACCGCGATTTGACCCTGGTGTTTAAAGGCTCGTTTGACAAAGCCAACCGGACCTCTCTCTCGGGGGACCGCGGAACCGGCTTGGAGTCCGGTTTGGAACTGCTGGCGATGGTGCGGCGCGATTACGGATTGCCCGTGGTGACCGACATCCACGAGCGGGCGCAAGTTGCGGCGGTGTCGGAAGTCTGCGATGTTTTGCAGATACCCGCTTTTTTGTGCCGCCAGACGGATCTGCTGTTGGCCGCCGCCGAGTCGGGGCGAGTGGTGAACGTCAAGAAAGGACAATTTTTGTCGCCCGGAGACATGCGTTACGTCGTGGGAAAACTCGCGGAAGGAGGCGCCGCGGAAATCTGGCAGACGGAGCGAGGCACGACCTTCGGGTATCAAAATCTGGTGGTGGACATGCGCGGGTTTGCCATCATGAAAGCCCTCGGGCGGCCAGTTATCTTTGACGCGACGCACAGCGTGCAGCTCCCCGGCGGCGGGGGTGGGAAAAGCGCCGGCCAACGGGAATTCGTGCCTCCGCTGGCTCGCGCGGCACTGGCGGCGGGAGCGGATGGATTGTTTATCGAAACCCACCCCGATCCCGATGCGGCGGTATCGGACGGCCCCAATATGGTTCCGCTCGGGGAGCTCCCGGCCCTGGTCGCCACCTGCCTCGAGGTTTGGCGCTTATGCCGGGAGGGATGACCTTTTGCGGCAGGCGGCGAAAGGTTGACCGGTGAGGGCGGATGGGCTAGAGATACTCTCTTTTAGAGATCGCATGGCAAGAAGGCTAGACGCATGAATTCCTTTATTATCGACATTCCTGTTCCCTCGATGGGCGCAACGGTCAATGAATTGACCTTGATTGATATTTTCATCGAGCCAGGAGCCACCATCGCGAAAGGAGATCGGATTGCCGAATTTGAAAGCGACAAGTCGGTCTTTGATTACGCCGCGCCATGTGATGGCAAGGTGAAGGCCGTTTTTTGCCGGGCCGGGGACATTCTGGAGGCCGACGGTCCCTTCTTGCGGGTGGAAACGACTGACGAGAGCTTGAAGCACTTGACGGTGGCGGACGAGGACGGCGGCGGGGCGGCTCCGGCGAAAGCGATTTCCGGGTCGGCGGAGAGCGTTCTCGCGGAAAGCGCGCCGAGTTCGGGAAACGGGCGGAAGCAGGACACCAACACGGCGTCTCCCGCTTCGAGCCCCAAGCCGAGGGTGCAGACCGGGCCGGTTTGGACGCCGCGGGCGGCGAAGTTGGCGCGTGAGAACGGCTTGGCACCGGAAACGTTGACAGACGTTCCGGCGACCGGCCCCGGTGGTCGTATTTCCGGGGACGATATTTTGGCGTATCTCAGTTCGCGGTCTTCTGCGACCGTGCCTGCGACGGCGTCAGCGCCGGAATCGGTGAAAGCTGGCGACGAAACGGTCTGCGTCGCCGGGATCGGATACGCGGTCCCCAAAAATGTCCGTTCGAACCAGGAGATTCTAAAAGCCTTTCCGAATATGACGGAACCCGAGATTATTCGAATCACGGGAATCGAGCAGCGATATTACGCGGACGAGACGGAGTCGGCGACGAGCCTGTCGAAGATCGCGGTCGATCATGCGCTGGCGCAGGCGGGGGTTGATGTGAGCGCGATCGACGGCATCATTTTGGCGACAATCATCCCTGATCAGCCCGTGCCGAGTGCGGCCAGTGCTCTGGCGCGCGCGCTCGGGGTGCCTCACGCTTTGGCGTTCGATGTGAACGCCGCCTGTTCCGGTTGGCTGTATGCTTTGGAGGTGGGCCGGGCTTTGATCAAGGGAGGGACGGCGAGCAACTTGATTGTGGTGACTGCGGAACTGTTATCCCGGATTACCAATCCGAAGGACCACGCGACGGCCTTTCTTTTCGGTGATGGCGCCGGCGCGGCTGTGTTGACGAATGGAGATGGAGGCCATCGCCTCAACCGGATGCAATTGAGCGGCGACGCGAAACATTTTGAGGCCATCCAGCGAACCGGCGGTGGTGCCCGGATGCCACTTCCTGATGCGAGCAATCTCGACCACTTTTACCTGTCGATGAATGGGCCGGTGGTGTTCAAACAGGCGGTTATCTCCTTTTCCAACATCATCGAAGAAACCTTGAGGAGGCAACAAATGTCGCCGGACGAAGTGTCGTGGATTGTTCCGCACCAGGCGAACGAGCGCATCCTGCGGGCGGTCAGCAAGCGGGTGGGGATTCCGTTTGAGAAGTTCGTGGTCACCATCGGCAAATACGGCAACACGTCCGCCGCTTCGGTTTCGATGGCCTTGGGCTGGGCGGCCGAGGAGGAGATTTTTGACCCGGGCGACCGTATTATTTTCTGTTCGGTCGGAGCCGGCTTCACCTTTGCCGGCGGGTTATTGGTCTGGTAGAATTTCGAATTCCGAATTCCGAATTTGAGATTTGAAAGCCGATCAAAATCGCCAGCCGAGACCCGCTCCCCAGGTGTTGACGGAATAGTCGGTTCCGCTTTCGTTGGACCGGACGTTCTGCCAGTCGTATCGCGCAAAAATGTCGAACTGATCGAGGAACTTGCGCTGAACCTCGATGCTCGCGCCCCAGGTCTGGCGATTTCGTAGCCGGTCATCCTCCACCCGTTGCTCTTTGTAGTCAAAATAGGAGTACTGCACTTGGCCCTTGATTTCCCAGTGTTCGCCCCTAAACCCGAGCTGTTGGGAGAGGCGAACGCGGTCGTAGTCGAAGTAACCCGTTTCGTCATCCCGAACCGTTTCCAAACCAAGCCGACTCCGACTGCGCCAACTATCTCCCCAGGTCCGATTGTAGGTCAGTTCGGGACGGACAATATGGAAGGCGACGTTTGTCCCGGGCAGGGCCTGGCCGTCTTCAGACCTGGCCTGTCGATCGTCATAGTCGCGATTGAGATACTGAAGACTAAAGGCCATCTCACTGCGGTCCCATGTCGATCCAATGGTGGCTTTCGGGCCGAACTCCCAGTAGTCGCTGAACGGATCCGCCAACAGATGCTTTCCCGCTCCAAGGGCGATTTCCGTAAAAAGAGGATCCCGCCATTGGGTGCGCAAGGCCGAAGTGGCATTCGCTCCCCGCACCCGAATGGGCATAGGTTCCTGCTCGAAGTCCACCGTGGAGGGATCGATGACTTGATCCAGGTAGAAGGTGAGCAAAGAGAAGGAGAGCTCGGAGTCGTCGGCCACCGGGGTGCGAATCTGAGCGAAGGCGCTGGCAAAGGTGTCGTTGGAAGAAGTGGAAGAGGGGAAGTGCAGATGTTCGGCATCCAGGACCAGCACCAGGCTCCGGCCGGTTGAAGAAACACGGGAAATGGTGCTTTCCAAACCGGCGAGCAAAAACAGCCCCCCTTCCGGAGCGGCCGCGCTTAGCTGCATGTTATCCCGGTAACCGGCGCCGGACAGGAGGCGGGTCTCCAAGTCCCAGGGCGGGACCGCGTCCCAGAGATCGTCCAGCTCACGGTCGAGATCCCTGAATTCCCGGAGTTCATCGGAATCGGGGAAGTCCAGATCATCCGGGTCTTCCATCCGCAGCCATTGCTCCATGAGGGCATCGGGATCGAGCTCCTCCTCGGCGGAAACGACGGGCGTCATCCAAAGAAATGTCAGCGCGAGAAGGGCCAGGGCGCCAGACGATGCGACGCGATACGGGCGGCCTCCGGCACTCTTCCTGACCTGATGGAACGGGTGGAAGGGGGCCTCGGTCATGGCGCTTCCGGTGATTCCATATCTATCGGGGTAATACGCAGGCGAAAGAATCCGCGTTCAGCTTCCGGGGTCGGCGATTTCGCCTTCCGGACTTGAACGGCTTCGGCGGTTCCAACCAATTCATGCGATAAATCCTGCCACGTTAATAAGTCATTGGAGAACTGCGGCTGATACTGAATATCCTCTTTTCGAAGATCCTGATGAAAGAGAACCGCGTTTTCTTCCTTGGCGGGAGTCGGTAACATCGCGTGGCTCGCCGTCACCGGGGAGGAGTCGAGCGCGTATTCAAGAAGGTTTGGGAGTCCGTCGCCATCGGGATCCGCCTCCTTTTCTTTCTGTCCGGAAGTAAGATCAAATTGCTCGATCCAGTCATGGAACAAAAGAGGCGATCTTCCGTCGCGGGCGCGATTTCCCCGGAAGGCGGGCCAACTGGTGGGGGCCGGTGGGCTTTCGCCCGAAAACGCGTAAAGATTCCAGTCGCGGCTTCCCAGATAAATGGTTCCGTCTGGACCGATCGTCGGGGAGGAGTCGCTTACCGCTCCGAGCGGCTGTTTCCAGTTTTGGGTCCCTTCGGGACTTACCGAATACAGATATCCGTCGCGGGAGGCGACAACAGCATCTCCGTTGGCGGCGATGGCGGGAGATGAGAAAATGGAGCCGTCGGTTTCGAAGGTCCACTTGGAGGTTCCATCCGGATGGACCGCATGGAGGTGGTTGTCCGCCGACCCAATGTAGATGACGCCATCGGGACCGATCACCGGGGAGGAGTCGGCCAAGCCATCCGTCTCGTAATCCCAGGCAAGAGAGCCGTCGCTCGAAAGGGCCAGGAGACGGTCGCCCGCTCCGACATAAACCGTGGCGTCTGATCCGATGGCCGGCGACGAGTAGACGACATCACCGGTGAAATATTCCCAGAGTAGGTCGCCGTCAGGGGCCAGGGCGTACACGTAGCCATCCCAGGAACCGAAATAGATGGTGCCGTCGGCGCCGATCGCGGGAGAGGAATCGATCCAGTCGTCGACCGGGAAAATCCATTTGGGAAGACCATTTTCATCCAGGGCGTAGAAGTAGTTGTCCATGCCCCCAAAATAGATCGATCCATCCGGACCGACGGCTGGAGATGAGGTGATGAAATCGCCCGCGTCGAACGTCCAAAGCGGAAGACCTTCCGGATGGAGGGCGGTCACTTGAAAATCCCAATCGGTGATGATAATCTCGCCATTGTCGCGGACCGCTGGAGTTGAGTGTATCCAGTTTTCGGTAAAGAAAGTCCACCGCCCGGTGCCGTCGGGGTTCACCGCGTGGAGGTGTTCGTCGTCGGAGCCGATATAGATGACCCCATCCCAGCCGAGAGTGGGCGAGGAATTGATTCCGTTACCTGGGTCAGTGGGACTTGTGCCGTATTGCCAGGTGGCCGCCTGGAGTGAAGCGGGGCTGAAAATAAGGCAAACGGCGGTGAAAAGTGTACTAAAGGCAATGGATGAAGAGGCGCTTAGCGAACGCGGGTCAGACAACTGATTCATACGAGGAGGAAGGTGGATGCAACAACGGACGCGCGGAGGCGCGCCCGTATGAAGGATTGCGCCAGTGAGAGCTTGCAGCGGGTCAGTTTTCGTTTCGACGATCTTCCCGTGCGTCTGCAACGTCTTCGCGGATGCTGCGGGCCAGTTCCCGTTGTTCCTGGATCATTTCCTTTTGACGCTCTCGTGATTTCGCCAGTTCTTCCGCGAGTTCCTCCTGGCTGGCGTCTCTAAAATCCTCCAACAACTGCCGCCGTTCCTGTAAAAGGATTTCTCGTTCGGCCTGGAATTTGTCGATTCGCTCCTGAAGCTCGTTCGCCATTTCCGGGCGGTTGGCCACGGACCGTTCCGGGCGCTCCGGGCGGTTGATCTCGCCGGCTTTCATTTCCTCCCGGATCAACTCGCCCAATTCCCGATGGGCGGCGACGCGATCGGCGTTTTCGGATTGGTAGGCTTCGATAGCCGCACGACGTTCGTCGGCGGGCAAATCCCGGAGGCTTTCGGCGAATTCGCGCCTTTCCTCCACCAGAGCCTCTTGGTTGGCGCGGTATTCGGCCACGCGGTCGGCAAGATCTTCGGGAGGAGACGGGCGCCCGTTTTCCGGATCGCCGGGCTGGTTGGCTGTGGCGATAGGCGCGGCGAGCAAGGCGCCCACGAGGGCCAAGGCGCTTACCAGCCGATTGGAGGATGTAGAGTTGTTCTTGTTCATTGCTTTGCGTGGGTTGTGCCACTTTGGCTGTCGATCACGTATTTTATGCATGTTTTTATGCAGGGAATGTGCCAGGATTTTATTTTTCCTTAAAGTATTGTTTGTGAGGTATTTGATTGTTGAAGCGTAAATGGTGCCGTCCCGGTTGTGGGAATAGTTACCCATTTAGTGCGCTCAGAAAAGGGAAATGTTCCCCAATTGCGCGAATCCTTTTGGGGCGACTCAATTGAACTCGATTCGGTTGGAGCCGAGGAGTTCCTGCCAGGTATCCATGGCGAAACCGAAACCATCCGAGAAATGGGTGAGGTCTTCGTCGTAGTGAAACTTGCTTCCCCCGACAATGGTGACGTTTTTCCCGACCACCGCTCCGGACATGTGGCCTTCGTTGCCACCTCCGTTTAATTCGAGGTCGGCATTGGGAGCGTAAATCCCAGCCTCCCAGCGAGCATTGCCTCCCAGACTGAAGGTTTGGTGCGTTTCATTCGTGCCGA
>LFIK01001986.1_pt1 | contig 16445 bp, 16 predicted proteins | sample 643401 | NCBI WGS metagenome assembly LFIK01 (sample SAMN03777447, study PRJNA286221) | soda lake metagenome | biome: soda lake; feature: Kulunda steppe; material: water; isolation source: sample T5-Br brine of Lake Tanatar-5 | place: Russia: Kulunda steppe | collected 2010-07
GCTGCTAGAACCATGGGCACTGGTTCCACCTGCTCAATTGCTAGCTGTTTACTTCCCTGGCTGACATGCTGCAAAGATGATCCATCCTGACTGCGACGCAGGTGTGTCCAACATGATGGAGGCACAGTAATTAACAAGATAGATTCCAGGCATTGGCAATACTCGACAAACCAATTGATTTTCTAGTTATGGTCATGCCACGAGTCTAGTTTGGATGCAGCAGTCTCTCAGCGTGACAATGGAAAGGGAAGTTACGTAAGCAGTCTTATTTACATTAAGGAAGACTCTCTTGCCACGTCAGATTAGTGCCAGATTTATGCTGCATTGTGACCAGGAGGTTGGCTAAATGACTCAACTTGAGTCAGTTGGTGGATTACTTGATCCTGATGTCAGTTCACATATAGCTGTATTGAGCGCGTCAAAGACAAGCTCATAGTACTGCCTTGCTTGCTCCTAGCGACCTTGTAAGATGAAGGCCAGGGAGAAGACCCCTCTAGCCCTTGGAGGGCAACAGGCGTGGCAGCGCCCAGGCCAGGCCAGGCCAGGCCAGGCCAGGGCCAGTGTAAGTACCGTCCCACAGCAGTGCTGCATGCAGTGCTGACCTAGCCTGTCCACAAGGGTATCACTGGTACAGCAATGTCACATTACCCAGCTGGCTTTTTGATGCCTGTTTATCTGTCAGAGACAGGCTTACCTCAAGTCACCCTGATGTCATTCTGCCAGTGGTTACTCCCCGGGAGACCATACCCATAAAATCCAAACCTCCGAGGACTTCCACTTCCCTCTTTCATTAGGTCCAGCACGCTAGATCTCACGGGCAATTGTGCAGAGCTCAAAATCTCAGGGCTGAGTAAAGGGAGTTACAAGTTACAACTTAGGGTTAATCGCCAGCCAGGTCGTTAAGCTGATTGTTTTGTTGCTGGTTTTAGCCAACAAAAAACAAAGTCCATTGTGTCCGAAATGAAATGGCAGAGCGTGTTCTGCCATTGAGAAAGAAAATCAAAGACAGTCTGACTAGGCAAGGCATGTAAAATATAAGGGGTGGGGGTAGACATACGGTACTTTGGACCAAAGTGTCTCCTTTTCCTTATTTGATGTAGGGTGTGTTTCACTGCCTATGTAGTTTTTCCTTTTTTTCCTTTCAAATATAAGGGGCCTCCAAAGAAAAAGGATTGGAAAAAAGGGAAGAAAAGGAACGAGTTCCTTCTTCTGAGAGAGCACACAAACAAGTCTTGACATTGGAAAAGAACATGCACCTCAATTTGTACAGCAGCACAGTAACACTTGTTACGATGCCCATTTCCACCGCACCAGATGGAGGATTCCATCGCGAGAGAATGTGCTCGTAGACGAAACCTGCTCACATTCCTCATAACATGCTTAGGGAGATCAAGGTGCAGGTAGCGGGGTGGCATTAGGGGAGCACCTCCATTCTGCACCCGAGTGCATGAAGATCTAAGAGTGGACAGGCAAACCAAGAATGAGAAAAGGGAGGTACATCTGATAGAGGTCAATACTGTGAAGACAACAGGCCTAGTCACCAGCTGGAGGCCTCTCAGAGGCTAAACTATGCTAGCAAACAACACAAGACTCCATGCTTGCACTTGAAAGCCAAGAAGGTTACACTCCACACCATCCTTCTTGGTGTAGGAGGTTCAATCTATACCTCCAACACTCTGCACCATCTTAAAAAGATAGGACTTGATTCACAAAGGATCCACAACTCGTTTTAAAGACTGCCCTTCAATTGCATGCTCACTCCATGCATTATGCACACAAACTCACAACAACAAGACGCACACTTGAAAAACAGAATACTCTTAAGGCTTTGGTCTGGAGCAGGGGGCTGCCAGCCACCCTCCAGATCCCCACTAGTTATCTTTTCCAATGGTAAGAGGCTGTTGGTGGCAATATGTGAGTGCCGTAACAAATGGCGGCTGTGATGGCAGCCAGCTCAGCTCTACAGATGGTATTTGTGATGCCAATATAGTTTGGTTCAACAAAGACTATGTAAAAAGCTAGATCTCCGTCTTGGATACCGCACTTGCCAAACGGTGGGGATATAAAACATTACATTGTAGAAAGAACCAACGAATGGTGGTCCTGAAAAGCACTTTTGGTCCAGTATAATATATACATAGGTCTAGAGGGTCTTGGACGGGTCTGGTAGGCAGGTCTGGTGGTCATAACAGACAGGAAATCTACGTGTAGTTACATTCCCCCCTGTCTAGGTGTGGACAGCCCGGCTGCACATGAAATTGTCTGGTGGAAGTGACATCACTGAAATTGCCTACGTTTTCTTGGGTCTTTAGGCGGTCTTCCTCTGCGCTTCTGTCCAGTCTGAGGAGGGTTTGTCTGGGGACGGGGACTGAGTGTAAAAAAAGCCAATGGCTCTCCAATAGGATCCCAGAGTCAGGCCTTTGCATGCATAGTCATATGGCTCTCGAGAGTTATACTCATGGCCCATGAGTCATGGGCATAGCTTTACCTCTTGATAAGAAAAGCTCTTATAACAGTCTTATAACAGATGGGAGTAGAGGTTGCAGGGTGGTATGTACCTGCCCCTGTCATTTTCATTGAGGCGTATCTGAGGCCCCAAATGGGTATGGTTTTGGCATGCTCCCAGGGTATGAGGCCCCCAATTGGCTAGATTTAAACTCATCATCCAATTTTAAGCCTGTCTAAAAGCTATCCAAAGCTCTTGGCCTTGAAACTAGCCTATCAGAAGGCCTATACCTAATCCTCCGCAGCGTGAACCCCACTGTTTACAGCAAATCTCCGCACCAGATTACCTACGGCACCAGATTACACGATTCCTTTTCAAGTCTTACATTAGAAGAATATCATTGAGAAGAATTGGAGTGAAAAAAACAGTGGTTGGCGAGATGTGATTCTGTGGGTCATTTTACCGAACAAAAATCCAGTGCCAAAATGGGTCAATTACTGACCCCCTCCAAACCTGGATTTCAACATCCAATATCGATTTGTACCATATTAGAAGTAAGCTGGTGGTATTTGGGGGGTATAAAGAGCTCTGGCTGGGACATGGTGAGTCCATGCGTGCGCAGTCTTTGCCAATATAGGCCAAAATTAGAGGCTGATCACCCACCCTGGTCCCCAGAGTTATCTGTTCCACCCCAAACTCCACCAGTAGCCTAGTTGTATGGTATAATTAAGGTTATATAAGTAACAAGCGTGCCCAGAAATTTGGTCAGATTGCCCCCCCTGGTATTTTGCGAGTCAGTTATGAGAGAGAGAAAGAGAGAGAGAGAGAGAGAGAGAGAGAGAGAGGATTAAATCAGGTGGGGGTTTTGGGAATGCTTCATCATGCCCGTTGTTATAGATAGCAGCATGTTTCGCTGTGGCATCGGAAAATTCAATTCCAATTACTTCAGTGTAAGCTTTGACTTGTGGAAGTGCATGGGAGTGTCTGGTTTGCTAATCATGGAGATAATTTGTTCCATGAGTTAAGCATGCGTATACGTCCAGTTAAATTCAGGAAAATACAGCGTTTCCTGATCTGAGATAGAGAAAGGGCACGGGAGTGGCTATTTGAGTGAACTTTGCCCTAGGTACAGATGCTACACCGGCCAGTTCTGCTCTCTTTATGGTATTGCTTATCCCTACTTCACCAGAGACTCTGGTTATACCAAATACTGAATACCAGATACTATTGGCAATCTGGAAATAGTTCAATGAAGCTACCAACCCCCCAGCCTGGAGGTATCTACATAGAAGCATTTGTCTGGCCAGACTACCCCATGAGGCAAGTACCAGACAGCTCCCCACCATCCGAGGGAATAAGGGGACTCATGAACATTGAAGCAGTGTGCACACTCAAATGGAGCAGGGGATTTGGATACAACGTGTATGTATTGTATCATACAAGCCACCACCTTCTTACTAGGGTTTCTGTAGACAAAGCTATTTAAGCTGGCTGGCAGGGCGTCCCTGCACTTGCAGTTGATCTGCCATTTATCACACCAGATGAGTGCAGTGCGAAAATTTTTTTGTATCTTAACTGAGGCTGGTTGAGTCAGTTGTCAGGCAGGGTAACCAATCCCGTTGACATTCCGGATACAGCTGTATTTGAGCATGTTAACAATGGACTCGCAGAAAACCTTGATTGTCTCTGGTGACCTTGTAAGGTGTGCCTCATAGAGTACACTCCTAGCCCTTATGGAGCAATTGCCTTTCGCACAAGGTGTGGAAGCCCCTCCAGTCTATCCACCCATTCCAGTACTGAGTCCAGTACTGGGTCCAGTACTGGCTCAGTGCACTATTGTGAGTCTTATGAAGAGCATGCCTCAGCACTGCTTAGCAAGCCAGTCCGTCAGGCTGGATGAGAAGGAATGACAATGGCTGTTATGGTCATGCTACTAGTCTGCTTGGCCAAACAGACACCCTGGTGTGCAGCAGTCTCTCAGCACAAGACACATGTTTAATTGTGCGTTGGTACGTCACATTCCAACATTGTGGACAATACAAGGCTTCATTAATTATAAATTGTCTGCGTATACAGTGAGGCCGTGGCCATGGAGCCACGCAAATGCAGAGTTTGACTGTCTGCACCTGTGGATGCAGGATCCGGAGAAAGCATTTGCCGCAACTGCAGGCCAATGTACATTGCACTCGGGAGGGTTGAGCATGAATGGTTCAGGTTGCATGAATGGTTAAGGTCGCATACATGCAACTCATGTTCTTTGCATAGCTGAACAAACAGGCAGCCTATGTAGGTACCTATGTATACCTGTATTTAGGACTAACTTATGTATTGATCAACATTTTATCATAACAAAATAGTGTCGAATTTAAGGAATGTTGTTTGTTAGTGAGTGGCACCCATCTCCAAACAGCCCCGGATGTGATTTGAATGAGATGTCGTATTTAGAATTTGGGTTTGCCTTTGTGAGACAGAGTGCCACGGTTTGTGTGGGTTTGCCAAATTTGGCATTCTGTAACCGCGCCAACACAAAAAATCCTCAAAAACCCGTAATACGCATCGCTTTAATTGGCAAAGTATTTGAGATTTTGGAATTACAATTCTTCTACTTTCATTGATCCTCTTGTGCATCCCTCTGCCAATATCACCATGCTCTCTCAGCAGGCGCTGCAACCTTCTGTGCTTAGAAGGACGTCGGGCAGTGGCAAGGTGCGGCGGAGGAAGTGATGAGTGTGCACGCTACGCGTGGCAGCTTCAAGGGATCTGTCGTCTGCCCCTAGGGCTTTGTGCACCGACTTCACTTGGGCTTCGCCCTGCCCGCACGCAGGCACTTCGACCTTCGGCATACCGCCCTTCTCACACCAGGAGGCCTCACCAGCTACAGCCTGCTCGGGATAGCGCCTGTGGGACTCTGGAAGTAATCGAGGTTGAGCGGCTGGTGAGGGTAAACCTTGGGCTGCTTGAGGAGATGAGGTTACTCATGGTGCACTTATCTCACCTCCCCTGTCTTCCCCAGATTCAAGCCCTAAACATTCAACTTGCCTTGCAGGTTGCTGCCACAACAAGCAACACAAGCCTCTTCACGCCAACGTTCAAGGTGATAACCCTACCTGGTGTCGGCTGTCCCTGCAGTTACAGACGAAGGGCATGGATTGGTGAAGCAGAACCTTTTTTCCTTCACTTCCCCTGCATACAAGTGTGCACACATCATCACAGTACAAGCTGCACAAGAGGGATATGGAGAGAAGCAAAAAGAAGCAGCCGACATGTCCCGACAACTTGCACAATGGCTCCTCATATTATGCTTGTGGCTGCATTGCTGCAGGCGGCCCTTGCAAACGCACTGCACCGTGGTCACCAGGGCAAAGAGCTCAGGAGCATTCTAGAGAGCCAAGACGAGTGAGTTGTGCATGTGTTCATGTGTGTGCGCGCGCGTGTGTGTGTGTGTCCACGCATGTGCATGTGTTTGTATGTGTGTGTGTGTGTGTGTGTGTGTGTGCGTGCGTGTACGCATATATGTTTGCGGGTATTTGCGCGCACACGTGCATGTCTGTGTGACACTTCTGAGAAGTTCACAGGAAGTCAGCAGTGACAACAACTTGCGCTGGGGCTGTGCACACAGCATCAAACTTAGCTTGGGTGCATACAATCCTTATGGGAATGAATGCTGGCAAATCGTCAATGTTTTCTTGCAGGGAAACTCTAGGTGACCAGGAACAAGTTCTGCTAGCAGCTCTTGAGGTGTCTAGGAATAACTTGGCACGTTTGCAGGTGAGAAGTAATGAAATAATGATATAAAATTCCTGGAAGGAGATTTACAGAGGACAGCTCTACCGCATGGCCCATTAAATACACTAGACTTAGCCCAAATACTTATATATCCTATCACGAGTTGTTGCACTTTGCCTTCACACGTTTTGTGATCGAAGTGCAGCCATGCAGCCTGATATGTCTTTGCTCCATTTTCATGCCCTGGCCTGGTATAACGCTTTCTTCAGTTACCTGGCGTTGCACCTTATGCGCCTTAAATTCTGTCTGTATTTCAGATGGAGGTCAGTAAGGCCCTCTGCTTTTGCATGTGCCAACTCAGTATGATACCATTCAATTCATTCAATGTTAATGATCTCCTGCCCATTGATTGCACAACATGTCTTGCTCGCCATTGTGCTGCATGGAATGGTGCGTTACGTTTACTTGAGACAAATTGATAGTTGTTGGCTAAATCAAACTCCCAGCAGGTGTGCAAGCAGGAGCAAAAATGACCAACATGTATTATGGGACATTGTGTATGAGCCTATGAGCTGCTCTTTTGTTGCCTGCAGTCAATCCGAGCAAACGCTGAGAAGCTGTTGCAGGCAGAGGCAAGGCAAGCAGAGCGTTTACAATACGCATTGAGCAAGGCTCGAAGCGATGCGGCATACTACAAGGGTATTGAGGAAATGAGTGAGCAGATAAGTGAGGAGAGCCGGGAAACCAAGGCACGGTATGCTGCCAATGTGATAATCCATGAGGTTGAGAGGCTCGAGGCTATGGCTTACTGAGCTCCATCCCCTGTCTGTGAATATCAGAGAGAGATGAGAGAAAGCATGATTGGTATCCTGAGGCCAGGGCATGCAGCCAATGCCTTTGTGTGCCCAATCTGCTCATAGTGCCGAGATGTGTGTAGAGAGGAGAGCCTACTGACCGGGACCGAATGTACTACAATAGGCGACTGCATCCAATGCATCTTTAGAAATGCATCAGATGCAAGCTCCTTAGTCATGATCAGCCTGATATAGCTCGTGTGCTCATTATTAGCCACAGCCTTTGACCTGTGTCCCCTGACTTAAGCGCACAGCCACATAGAAGTCTGGTGCATCCACAGGATGTCATGCTGTGATGAACAGACTTCGTGCATGTCGGGAAAGCTTCTGACCCTTGAATTTCAGAGGCTGCCCGCGCCTGTCCCAAGCGTCTTAGTGTTGACTTTGACAGTAACGGGACATATAGGACATGTCCCGACCAGGCATGACATATGACGGGGCCGGGGATTTGGCAGCCAGTCCAGCTGCAATCAGGCTGTACATACGTCATGTGTAGGAGCTGCTCTGCTGTTGTGCCACTGCACCTGTACTTGACCTTCCTGTAGCGTGAGCCTTTACCAATGCAGCCTTGATGGAGTTGGTGGGCTGAGCAGGGTCCTTGGCAGGGCCCTGCTCTGTCCATGGGTTGCTTGTACTCCATGTTAACAGCAGAGTGGCTGACATGGAGCAGTTGCTATACTAATGATGTGCACTGTAGGCACGCCAGGTCCCCCGTCCTCCTTCAACCTTACCACAAATTGCATTATTTCATTGGTGTTCTTTATACTCAGGCTTCAGCGTGTTTCCCCATGTCAGGTAGACATGTTGATTAGCCTTCTGCCTATTTATGGCCTCAATGGCATATTTGACACTGTAACAAGGATTTCGGATCAATGCCATTATCATGAAGATTCACCTGTTCGATCCTGTTGGGTGCTTGCACCTGGTCCACGCCTTTTACCATATTAGCTGGAAAGGCTCTGGAGCACCTCATCCCTTCTGGCAACGGCTTTGAATTAATTGTTTTTAGATGTTATTTTTTAGATGACGATTGTTTGGCGCATGCTTTTCTGAGAGGCTCTCACTAGGGAATTTACTAGAGATGTCCTTAGGTCAAGAAGTGCGACTAGCCTGCTTGAGAAAAAATCATAGCTTATTGTTGTTCTGGCTCAGAAAAACATACACATTGTAGAAACCTGCGGAATGAGACAGACAGTGCATAAGTCCTGCGGAGAGAGACCACAATTTAGGGTGCAAAGCTGTACCTGCCAAACAAGGGCAGCTTAGCTGAAGCCAAACAGGCCTGCCGCAGGCAAACGTAACATTTGAAATGTTTGGGCTGCGTTTCAATGACCCAAGCGTCAAACATGGCATGAGCTCAATGCATGTCAGCTAATAAAATCTTTCTTGTAGTGGAGCTATTGCTTTGAGTTGAAGCATTGTACAGCCGCACCGCTACCCGGAACCTGTTGAACTGTATAAGCACTAGACCACACTTGCGCATTGCTCACCATGAAGGAATAGTGACCCTGACCATCATTATCCTCTTCAGCACTTTCAGCAGCCGTTTTTCTATTGTTTTGTCCATTTTTTTGCCCTGTCGTAAGATAGGGGTGGCCCAAACCTGGCTTGCTTATGAACCAGCAGGAATTACGTATGTCTTAAGGAGCCATATGTAAACGTGTAACCTGTTGGTGAGGTCATGCTCCTGTATAAACTGTTTGATGCGGAAAGTACCAGCTGTGAACGGAGGTAGCACTGCATCAGTCAAAGAAATAGATAATTTACGCAGGCAGTTGAACGACCCCCCGCATCAATTGAGGAAAGGGAGACAAATTGGTTTGAAGTACCGAATGCCAAACCCCCACCAGAAACAGGGAAATAAGAAGTACGCCTGGAAAAACCCATCCAAACAGTATTCAGATTGACATGTCTGCTGGCAACACAGAAAAACTACGCAAGCAGCAAAAAGCTCCTCACATCAATGCTGGCAACACAAACCATGCCCAGAAGCTTGAAGGTTTCTGTGTAGGGGAACAGCACGCCATCATTTAGAGGGGGCAGATTGTAAGTGTGAAAGTTGAAACACATCACCCCAGACTTATGTGTATTGGCAATGAAAGACTTTCTTCGTGCCACGAAGAAACACATCAACTCAGATTTTTGTGTATTGGCAGTGCATACCTTTTTAGTTTGTTCAGCATGGTCTGCATGTGGTTAGGGTCATTGGGCATGGGGGAAAGGTCATCACCGAACAGCATGTGGGTAACTGGACAACTTGTCAAAATTGAATCTGGAGTACCAGTGAGCGCGCCTTAAACCCACATTTGCCACACTGTCAATGTCGTTCAATCCATGGCAAACAGCAGAGGGGGAACTTCCTTGAAGGGGACGTCCTTGTTAAACATCAAATGGTGGCTGCACAGAAGCTGTCTTGTCCCCATCTCCAACAGCGTATATTCATCAGCATGATACAAGTCTTTTCAGATGGACAGGATATGGTCAGGCATCTGGCAAATTCGGAAATGGCCCCCAAGCTTGTTTTTTGGACTACAATCGTAAGCTTGTTTGAAGTAAAAAAAATGCAGCATACAACCATGATGACCCACAGTGCATTCTCTGTGCAGCATGCTCTTAATGTTGAAGAATGAAGAGGGGTTGCAAGGTGCTTCTGCCCAGATGAAAACCGTTTTGTTCATCTGAATCTTGTTGTGTCGGATGCACCAGTCCTGAATTATGGAGCATAGCAGGTTGATGTAAAGGCTATACAATGTGCCACACGTTGCAATCATTCTGTAGTTCCCTGGCCGTGTCACTGGCCCCTTTTTGTGGATGGGAGTAAACTTTGCTTCTTTCCAAGGCCTGGGGATGTTGGCTTTTGCAATGAGCAGTTTGAAGAGAGCAGCAATGTGAGGAACAAGCACGTTGACATTAAACCCAACTTCTCTCATGTTGTTTGCGCATGCGCTTGCAAGCAGAGCAAGATAAGAACCTCATCAACTGTCCAATGACCAGTCTGTGCTACTAATCCTCCTTGTCTTTGTCCGGACCCTGCAAGTCGTTTGCGCTCACTATTAAACTCCTGGGTATTTGATGCACACAAGTACCCATTATCATCAAACAATCAGGCAGAGGAGCATCGTTATCTAAAGTCAATGCTTTCTTTTTAGTGCTGGCATACATTGTTCTCTTCTTCTGCTCGCAAGTGGCTTGACCCCATGCGCAGTGCTTTGAAGAACTCCTGCATGCGCCTCCCTGAATAGGGCATCTGTCTGCTCGAGTGTTAGCTTGGTATGAAATGGGCATGGTAGCTGTCCCTGTATGTGTTGCTGTTGCTGATATCCAGGCAAACTGTCGGCAAAGGGAAAATCAACGGGCACCTCAGCACCTGCATGTGCATGTTGAGAAGCAACACCTCGGGGTTAGTGGAGCTTACATGCATGGTAACACTAACGAAAAAAGGCTCTCTCAAGTAGGCAGACGCAAATTGGGCAAAGACTGTGATGATCACTTTGGGCATAGGTAGCCTTGGGTGCTAGTAGCGAGTTGGAGGGGTACTATATTGAGATCGTGCTGCTCGTAGGCAGTGCAGGGCGCTGCTTGGGCCATTGATTGGCTACCCAGCACTTGTGTTGACCAGTACAAAGCTCTCAGCATGCAACATCCCCAAAACTCACAGCAAACTGCAAATTTGCTGCTCTGCTATGCGTCCTTCACCTTACGCAGCTGCTGCTAATATTCTACCTGCAACGGCTGCTGCACCAGCAGCGTTGACCACCCGGTTCGTGTTGGATGCGTGGCGCGAGGGCTTGTGTTTGGCGCCGTCCAAGAGCAGCTTGCGGGCTTGATGACTGGCAGGCTGCTGCATTGCAGCTCTCACAAGGGGAGAAACATCTGACATATGCACGCGCTCAGGCCCATGCGCCTGCATGCAGGGAGTCGTGCGTGTGTGTATGTTTATGTGAGTCTGGTACGTCATTGCCAGCTCTGCCTCCAACCTAAATCAAACACATGACTTGCTTCAGTAGGTCAGACACATATGGTTCAATAAAGCTGTGCCCAATCAGCTCACCAGCTGCGGGTGCTTTGCCAAGATTGACACTGCGGCTGGTGTGGACTCCAAAATAGTAAGGTTGCGCTGTAGGTAACCAGATGGGTCAAACAGGTAAACGATGGCTTCATCCATCTGCAGCAAGAACCAAGAACAATTTCATTAAGTTCACTGTTATAACATACAGGCATGTACAATGGTGCCGCTTTAGCGCTTCTTTATTCTTAAAGCCTTTTATCTTCCGCCAAGTATTGATAAGAAGATCCGTTGACATAGCGGCAAGACTGGCATATACAACAGGTGCAGTGCGATGATGGGCAAGCTGTCTAGCTGTGCATACCTTTTCAAGAGCTTGTGCGCCTTCTTCTGACTGAACCCACAGTCGAAATAGGCATGAAAAGAGAAGGTACACCAGGAGCCTCAGGGCGACAAGGAACACAGGTAGGGTGAAGAATAGACCTGCGCGTGTGTTCCTCAGCCTTTTAAAGAGGGCATTAAACTCCTGCAAAGACATGAGCAAAAATTGCGTCATAGGCTCAGTTTCCATGCAAAGGCTCTTGATATGAGGGAAGGAGAGCGTGTAGCAGAACAAAACTTATTGTGACAATACAGATTTGGAAGCCGCTTCAGCGCTGAGGTCACAGGAGTGGCACTTCAGATATCAGCAAAGGATTTTGAACATGGGCAAGGGTGAAGCCTGACCACTAAAGTGCTAGGCATGAAGAATTCAACTGTGAGCAGAACCAGGGTTAAAGATGGACGAAGAAAGCGATATGCTCAATCTAAAATTGTGTTTTCTACTTGTTTGCGTTGATAAAAAATGCAGCGCACACATTCACGATGACTTGCGATGACAGGCGGTTTGATGCCAGCTAAAACACAAAGGCATACATATTACGCAGTATGCAAGTTTATTTGTTGGGCACAACTGTCTTCCTGGCTTTTGCTGCATTTTTTAAGACACACTTCACACATGTGTGAAGGTTGGCTTGAATTAGTGATTTGCTCACAGCTCAGGCAAACAATGTTGGAGCAGATTGAGGTGATGACTTGAGCCCCCCAAAAATTGGACACGCCCTCTTCCTTGCATAACCAGGCCCTTTTGAACTTCTTTTTTGCAGAGCCTTCTCTGGACATTTGGCCTCGCTTCAAGCCTCACCCTTTGCAGCACAAACAGGCGGGCTTGCTGCAGCTCATTGGTCTCTTCAGGGCTGAGGTACTTCAGTGCAGACACAGGCTGGACGCGTTTGCTGGATGTCAGCAGGTTACTGGGGAGGTCCTCTTGTGAGGTGCCAGAGCATGAGGATGATGTGCGGCTTTGCATGTCAAACAAGGAGCTTGGGTCCTGCAGGACACGGCACCAGTGGAAGATGGTGTTACGCACTGCGTAATACGCAGGCGGAAAGAAAGGATTGCGCGGACCCTTTGCCTTGGTGTGCTTGAAACTGCTAAGAGGGCAGCCCAGTGGCTAGGAGCGGCTCTGGGTGCGCAGAGCGACGGGGGTTTGCTCTCTTACACACAAAATTTGATGTACACGTCAGGGGGTAGCGTGCAGGCATACTGTTGCCTGGATTTCTTATAACTGACGGCCAGCACCAAACCTAAGGAAGTAGCGCTTGCACGCTAGAGTTAGCAAGATAGCAGGTTGTCAGAGCTGGCACTTGTAGAATTGCAAAATTGCTGAGAGTATCCCCCCAACCGACCATACAAAAATTCACACAAAATCCCAGACAAAATCCCTTGGTTGAGTGTGCTTAATGACTCCAATGAAGGATCCGCCTGCATCAGGCACAGCTTACTCAAGCCCACCATTCCTGTATACATGCACCCTACGCGTGTCACATGACAAGCTCACAACAAGCATACAATACAAGCACGCCACACAAGCACGTCACCCATACACATGCTTCCATGAGAGACAGGCAGAGAGAGGCAGAGGGAGCAGAGGGAGAGGCAGAGAGAGTGTGAGAGAGAGAGAGAGAGAGGGAGGGGGAATTGTTTGTCGAGAGGAAGGCAGATAGAGAGAGAGGGAAGGAGACAGGAGGGAGGCAGTCAGTTGGGCGCCATTTAGGCAAGAGTGTCTGCCCTCAGATGTTCAGAAAATGAAAATGCATCAGGCGCATGCCAGGGGAGGGACAAGGAGAAGGGAAAGGGGCGCGGACACTCCCCCTATCCCGAGATGCAAGCAGGGCGCATTGCCGGACCGCATGCTTGCAGGCACATTGACCTTGCCTTATGTCGCCTGCGGACACCAACTTGATGCCTCATGGGACAGCGCGGGTGCCCCTTGGAGTGAGTGAGGTGTTTCCCCCTTCCTGACTTCCCTCCCTTTGCCCTGCCCTCCCCTGGCAGTCCAGGGGGGAGAAGATGGGAGATGACCTTCGCGATGCACACTCCCATCTGCACACCTGCCCCTTTACTACAATGGTGTGACTGCACCATATATACTTTTGCGTGCACCCGCTCTGATGCCCGCAATGGCCCCAGTGCCATGTCCGGGCTCTGCGCTTGCATCCTTCTCCTAGGGTTGGTGCGTCACCACAAGAAGGCCGGGTGATCTGCGGCTTGTTCGCACCCCATAAGACCAGCGTTGCCACAAAAGTGGCGTTATCGTGCTTTTTATTTACCCCCGCTCAGTCGGCGCACCATTGGTCAGTGGTCACGTGCCTAATGCTTGCTGGCAGTGCTTGAACACCAACCGACCCCAACTGGCTCAACAGGGGCATCAAGTGGGCGTCCGCCAGCACGGCTGCCCCGCCCCCTACCCTGCACACCAGTCCTGTTAGGGGTGCCTGTTGCATGCAATGTGGGGCGCGTTGTGCCACGGGGGGCGACTGCACGGAGGGGAAGACGGGCCAGAGGTACACATTGCATACTCTGTAAGCAAGCACGCGTTGAAACTGCACGCCCGCCCCCTCCAATGCCCGTCCCTGTCGCCCAAACACCATCGCAGAAAATCTTGGCATCAAATCACACGCGGGGGGCACAGGAGGAGGCACTGCGCGGCAGCAGCAGGTTGGGGACAGCACACTCGCGTGCAACGTTCGCCAACTCGCCAGGACGCGCACAAAGTGGCGAGATCAACCATAATGGCCTTATGACACAATGGCATGCTTGCATATAAATCTTGCAAATCCGGAAACAGCAGAAATACCATTTGGCTCAGACAGGGTGTAGACAAGGCATCAGTACTGTCCAACAAGGCTCCAGTACCAAACGCATGCCTCAGCGCAAACTTACGTTCATAAGCGCATGCCTTGGTTTGAGGCTTGCATCCATGCCAAATGAAATGGACGGTCGCTTGGACTTGTGTGCCGCAGGCCCTGACTGCAGGTGCACCAAAGGTTAGCATGGTGCATTGGTGGACGGCCTTTATGCGTATCATTACCGCCTCTCTGAAGTTGGTGCAAAGCACCACAGCACCACAGCATTGTGCACCAGTGACCAGATATCGTGAAAGCAATACATTCTTCCCCCCAAGCGCGGCAGAAGTGTGGCGCATGGCAGAGAGCGCAACAAGGTGCTCCAGGGCTGACACTGGCAACTGAGAATAAAGACTTGCACATAGGGCAATACAGTGAAACAAAATACTTCAATCACCCCCCCCATGTGATTTTGGGAAACACAGGCCCATGCATTGCCTCTGCCTTGGCTGGCAAAAAAAGGGGATGCAGGCAATCTGCACAACTGATCTGCTTCACGCGTTGAACTGCCCGTGTACGCTAGGTCACACACACCTGGACTTTGGGGTGTGTGCGTGCGGCCACTTGGACTTGAGCGCTTGCCTGGCTTGACCCATAGGATGGGCAGGGCCGGTGTGCTGGGCGTGTGGCATCAGCAAATGCAAGGCTGCAGGTACACGAAGGCAGGTACTCTAGTGATGGCGAAGTGCCAAAATGAAGGGGGGAACACTGGATGCACAGAGATGACCACGCTGGTGATAGCACCTTCATGAATACTATTGCTGCTGGCCCTGCTTTGAGTGTGCAGGTTAAGACACCAGGACATTGCCTCATACAGGGGTCGCCAAGACCCTTCACAGCGCAACCCTCTGCTTGAATCAAGCTGATCAGAGGGCAAACATTTTGGGCACCATCAGGGGCGCTAGCTGAGCCCCTCTAGCACATTATGAGCGCTGAGCCCAACAGTACTGTAGTTGCTTAGCATAATGGTTCTGTAGTTGCTGAGCCCAACGGTACTGGAGCTGCCCTTGCGCAACATGCGTTGATTGCAACTCACCTGCTTGCGTGCAGCTGGGCAAAGTTGGCTTGCACAGCTTTTGGGCTTGCTTGGGCCATTTGTGCAGGGAGGTTACGCTGCGGGGGTTTGGGTGCCATGTTTGTGTGGAAGCCCCCTGCTACACATGGGCACAAGTCATTGTGACGCGACAACAGGCAGATCCTCAGACAAGGATGTGATTCATCTTTACACTGGAGATTTAATTTGGTCACACAAGGGCGCAAGTCATAGTCCATAGATCTGGCACAGCAGGCACCTTAGAATGATGCCTGTCCAAAAGTCCAGTGCAGTATGCTCATCCTCACACCTGCTATCAATCAGGTGTACAGTCTGAGCTCAGGCAACCACGCAGCGCACGTTCTACACAGTGCACAAACTGCAAAAACCAGCAGTTGGTGTTCCTAGAAAAGCTGCTTGATCTCGCTGGCTCATTGAAGTTGAGTGCGCCTCTTACATAATAATGCGTGTACATGCTGCATGTTAATTGTGCGTGCCTGAGCACACAAGCCCAAGTCTTGGGCATGCTGATGCGTGCATGTGTGTATTCACACTTGAGTAAACCAAGCTCCTATCTCAACATTACAGCACGGGGTGCCTGATCTTGTGAACTGATCACTAAGTAATGCCGCATACACCACCACACAGCCCCTTGTTATCAGTCCTAAATATAGAATTGCATGGCACGTGTGATGCTCAATGCTACAGATGGATCAATGGAAGGTGCAAAAGACTATGCCCAATGACAAATTTACCATTATTTTCATGGTACTGCTGCGCTAAGCTTCACCGGAGCACATGCACACTCAGGCAGGCACACACATTTAAAGGCTTTGCTTATTTGCATGCACCCATGTTTAACTTGTTTGACAAGGTCTTGTACAAGCAAACATGCACTCACCTCCTAAGCTGTTGAGCTTCATGGCTTCCAGATATGATGCCTCTTTTTCTGCCTTAATCTCCGCCTGCTTGCATAGGTACTCCCTTTCAGCACTCCACACTTGCCACCTGCAGGGCCCAAAAATAAGCAGAACCTCAAGCAAACACATGATAATCTTGTCATCTCAGAGAATCAGACAATTAAAGAGTGCCTTCCATACATCCCTACGGAAAAAGGCTTAGTTGCTCATCTTTATACTGCTTTTCTTTTGAA
>LFIK01001987.1_pt1 | contig 16439 bp, 15 predicted proteins | sample 643401 | NCBI WGS metagenome assembly LFIK01 (sample SAMN03777447, study PRJNA286221) | soda lake metagenome | biome: soda lake; feature: Kulunda steppe; material: water; isolation source: sample T5-Br brine of Lake Tanatar-5 | place: Russia: Kulunda steppe | collected 2010-07
CCCATTTCAGCGCATCGAGATAATCCTCGACCGCGAGCATGGAGGGGGTGTTGATGGTCTCGCCCTTGAAGATCCCCTCGATCAGCTTGCCGCCCTTGGTCAGGCGGAAGATCTTGGGCAGCGGGCGATCCGGGGTGTAGCTCTCGAGCCGCTCGACGGCGCGGGGCGACAGGATCAGCATGCCGTGAGCGGCTTCGCCACCGAGCACCTTCTGCCAGGAGAAAGTGACGACGTCGAGCTTGGCCCAGTCGAGCTTCTGGGCGAAAGCGGCCGAGGTGGCGTCACAAATCGTGATGGCCTCGCGATCCGCCGCGATCCAGTCGGCATTCGGCACGCGCACGCCTGAGGTGGTGCCGTTCCAGGTGAAGACGACGTCGCGGTTCTTGGTATCGAGCGCGGTCAGATCCGGCAGGTCGCCGTAATCGGCCTTGATCACCTGCGCGTCGGCAAGCTTGAGCTGCTTGACTGCATCCGTCACCCAGCCTTCGCCGAAGCTCTCCCAGGCGACCATATCGACGCCACGGGCGCCGAGCATGGTCCACATGGCCATTTCGACAGCGCCGGTATCGGAAGCGGGAACGATGCCGATGCGGTAATCATCGGGTACCTGCAGCACGTCGCGGGTCAGCGCGATCGCCTCGGCGAGCTTCGCCTTGCCGATCCTGGCGCGATGCGAGCGCCCGAGGGCGGCGTCGGAAAGGGCTGCGGGGGTCCATCCGGGGCGCTTGGCGCAGGGGCCGGACGAAAAGAAGGGCGCGCGCACGGGCGCGGCCGGCTTGGTCTGATCAGTCATTTTACTCCATCCTTTCAGATGGGCGCCTCCCGTTGGGGGGAGGTGTCCCGCGGATGGGTATGACGGCGCTACCGGCATCCGTCAACAGCCTCACGCTGGGGAAGGCCGGCAAGCGAAACGGCGCGCCGGGGTTGCGACGCGCCGCAAAGGCAGGAGTGGTAAGGGGATTGGGCGACGTCTCAGAATTTCACACCGGCACCGGCGCGAAAACTGTTGAGATCGGCGCTTGTGCCGCCGAGGTCGCGGAAATACAGATATTGCCACTCCCCGCGCAGGAACAGGTTCTCGGTGATGGCGACATCCATACCCGCGCCAGCGGCGAGGCCGAAACCGTAGCCGGATTTGGTATCGGGGCCGTAGCGGATATCGCGAATCGAAGGCGGGGTGTCCGGATCGACGGATATGGATGCTTCGTAGCGGTGGGAATAGCGCGCCAAGGCAATACCTCCGGTGACGAAGGGCAGCATCGACCCATACGTATAGCCCGCTCGAGCTCGCAGGGTCATCAGATCGCGCATCTGAATCGCCCCGGATCCCCTGAACGTCACCTCACCTGTCTGGCCGTCACGACCGGGGAGTCCATTCAGGGAACGGTTCGCGCGACGCCTCGAATCCTGCGCCAGAACGGTCGCATCACTGCGCATGTAATCGAATTCGAAACCAAGCACCGCTTCATCGAACTGAAAACTATAGCCGGCGAAGAAACCGAATGACCTGTCCTGGCTTCTTCTCGAAGGAAGTCCGATCCAGTTGGTCAGCCCCAGATTGCTGGCAAAAGCATCCCCGCGGAATTCTTCCATGAGAAATCCGCGAAATCCGCTGGCCACGTCAGTTCGCAGATTGGTCATCCCCGCGAAACCGCCGAAATATGCCCCGTCCCAGACCTGAACAGGCGTCAATTGCGGCATGCTGCTGTGTGTCCCGCGCAAGGGGCCGAACAGGTCGGCGGCAGTGGCAGGGTTTACGGCAAGGGCACCGAAGCCGGAGAGCATGATCGCGGCGGATGCGCTGGCAATTAGGCGCTTGGTCATGATTCTTCCCCGAGAAAGCGGCGCGCGATGCCGCCATTTTCCTGATCATGCCGCTTCGATCCGGATTTCGGATGAAGGGCGGTGACGAACAGCATCAATGCCCGAAATGCCAGCGCAGGCCGGCGCGGAATTCGTGGCTCGCGATCCTGCCCAGATGCGCGCTGACCACATCCGCGCCGGGCCTGGTCCCTGCGGCACCGAAATTCAGATAGCGATAATTCAAGTCGAGCACCGCGTTATGGCCCATCTCCACACCCACGCCGGCCATCAGGGCCCAGGCGAAATCGGTGCGGGTATGGCTGCCCTGCAGCGTACCCAGCGACCTCGTCCCGCTGCGCATGTCCGCATTGCGCAGGGACTTCGCCGAGAAGCCGAGGCCGGCACCGATATAGGGCGTCATGCGATACCAGGTTCCCAGATCGAGATAGGCATTGGCCAGCACCGTCGTGGCGGAGAAATCCGCCCGGCTCTCGATCAGCCCGGCGGCAAGGGCTGGATTGCGGTTATAGCCGCGCACGCGCGCATCGAAACGGTGTTCGGCGGTCACATCCGCGCGGAACCAGGAATTGAACTGGTAGCCCGCTCCGGCGCCAAGGCTGAAGCCGGGATCGGCCTTGCGGCTCTCGAACGGGCTGAAACCCGGGGCGTTGCGCAGGCTCGCACGCCCCACCCGCGTCGATCCGACCCCGACATCGCCGCGCAGATACCAACCGACGCCGAGAGGCTTCTCGTCGAGCAAGGGCGTGTCCAGCGAAGGCGCCGGCGGCAGCAGGTCGGCAGCTTGCGCCGCCTGCATGGCGAATGGCAGGCCGGCAAGCGCCACACTCAGCATGACGGTGGGGAGAGAGGCTTTGTGCATGATCACGATCCCGAGAACCTTCGACAACCTGCGACGCGAATCGCGCATCCGGCGCGTCTTCGGCAGGATCATGCTTCGTTAAGGTTAATCGAGACTTAAAACGGCGGGTTGCGTTGCCGGCAGCGCGCGAAACCCGTTTCGACCGTTTGTCTGGAGGCGTGGTGCCGGTTGTCAGACTCGAACTGACGACCTACCGCTTACAAGGCGGTTGCTCTACCAACTGAGCTAAACCGGCATGCGCTCAAGTGACGCCTGCGCGATCATCTCCGGGGTCGCGAAGCTGACCGCAGGTTCCGGATACCGCGTTTCCGGGACCGGTTGCAAGCCTTTGTTCGAGGCCGAATCTCTGACGGTCGGGGAAGTCCCGGCAAGGGTGCGGTGGTTGCCCGCGCCCGATTCGAAGACGCCTGAAACGCAGGTGACTCGCGCACGATCGGCGTTTACACTTCGTTAACCATTGGTCGTTCGATCCGATCCCGCCGCGTTCGAGGAGATGTGTCATGTTCCGCAACCACCGTCATGCGTCCCCAGGCCCGCTCGACCGGCGCGCCCGTCCCTGCGCCCGCAGCCTCGTCGCCGGAGCCGCCCTGTTGATCACCGGCGCCATCGGTCTCGGCTCCGCCCAGGCGGGATCGCTTCAGGCCGGAGCGCCTCAATCAGGATCGCTGACCATACAGCCCACGATTGCTGCATCGCAGAACGTTCCCGCCGGCAGGGACGTGGCCACGCAGGTGATCTACATCGTGCCCGTCGCGCCGGTGACGCCCGGCATCCGGCGCGCACCGGTGGCGGATCCGGTAATCTACGTGATCGAGCAGGACGAATCGGATCGCGCCTCGGTCCGCGCCGTGCGCTGACGCCTCAGGCGATGATGTCGGGGGTGATGCGATCTTCGAGATCGTTGATCCGGTCACGCAGGATGAGCTTGCGCTTCTTCAGGCGCTGAAGCTGCAACCGGTCCCCCGACGCCATGCTGTCGAGCGCCTCGATGGCCGTGTCGAGATCCCGATGCTCCTGCCGCAACCGGGCGAGTTCGCGCATCAGCCGGGCTTCGTCATGGGCGCCGTCATTGCCCGCCGAATCAGCCCCGGGACCCGCGTCGTCGCCATAACTGCGCTCCGGGGGCTGAATCCCGGGATCCGTCTCATCGGGAGGCTGGAGCGCCGAATCAGCGGTCAGGGCCAGATGCAGGGCCGGTTTCGGCCTCGGGGTGCCGTCACGCACCGGGTTGTCATTGTGCCAGGCTGTCTTCGGATGGTTCTGGTCATCGCCGGCCATGAGTGCCCCGTTTACGCGCGAATACGCTGTTAGGCGCGAAGACTAAGCCCTCCCGCGTCTCCCGTCCAGTCCGCGAAAACCCGGGAATTCCTCAAATTGCAGCATTCGGATTATCTTTGAGTCGCCACATTTGATGTGACACTATGATGACGTCGGCACCAACGAACGGAGGACGCGACATGTCGCTGCAGAGCCATCTGGTCGAACTCGAGAAAAAGCATCAGGCCCTGGAGAAAGCGCTGCACGAAGCGCAGATCAAGCCTGCCACGAGCGATCGGGAACTCGCCGAACTCAAGCGAAAGAAACTGCAGCTGAAAGACGAGATTTCGCGCCTCAAGCAATCCAATGGCGAGGCGACGATTCACTGAGCCGCACTCAGCAAGATGAGCCCGGCCCCGATGACCGGGGCCGGCGCGCCGTGAGATCGGCCGGGTTCTTGGGCGCACAGTCCGCCCCTGGCAGCAAAGGCTCCAAACGACCGTCAGGCATGCCCGACCGAAGAGGAGAGCATGGCGGGATCGATGCCGATCAGCCGCAGGGCGCGTTCGTACTTGTCTTCAGATTCGCGGTCGAAGACGATCTGGGGATCAGCCGGGCAATTCAACCATCCATTGCGCTGGATTTCGGCCTCCAGCTGGCCCGGGCTCCAACCCGCGTAACCGAGCGCCAGCATGGCCTCACGCGGCCCACGCCCACGGGCCATGGCGCGCAGGACATCGACAGTGGCGGTGAGGCAGATTTCGCGATCCACCGGCATGGTCGCCTGTTCCACCCGGTAATCGGGGCTGTGCAGGACGAAGCCGCGGCTCGTCTCGACGGGTCCGCCGAGAAGAACCGGCATCCCGGTCAGGCCGGGCGGCAGGCCGCTCGCGTCACTCTCGGCGATGATGTCGAGCTGCACGAGGAGGTCGCCGAGGCGCAGATCGGGCGCGGGCTTGTTGATCACGATCCCCATCGCGCCTTCCCGGGAATGCGCGCACAGATATATGACCGCCCGCGCGAAGCGGTCATCGCTCATTCCGGGCATGGCGATCAGCAACTGCCCTTCCAGATAACCGAAACCGGGATCCTGCGACATGATACGGCGCACCTCCTGTCCGCCCGAGAATCACCAAACCACGGCTGGATGTCCATCGATTTGTGATCGCCGATCACGCGTCATTGAAGATGCGTGACGTTCCACGGGGTTGGAGCCGGGCCGACGAACCGGTAATGCAGGAACAGGGTTGAGCGATGCCGTTTGCGCAGAATGAGAGGCCGGTCATGCCAGCGACGAATCGGATGACGCGCTGCAAAGCCGGGCGACCCGGCGCCATCGCGGCGCCGCGTGCCCCCACCCGCGCGGCTCTGGCGGCTGCGCGCGCGGGGGCAACGCCGGGCATGGCGCGCAAGCGCAGAGGTCTTCTGATCACGGCTGCCGTCCCGGTTCTCGCCCTGTCGATGCTGGCACCCGCTTTGGCATGGACCGATGATGCATCACCCTGGGATAGCGGCCATGCCTCGCAGGCCCGTCTGATCGCGGGGCTGGATCAGCGCGAGACCTATCTGGCCGGGCTCGAGATCGCGCTCGCCGAGGGCTACAAGACCTATTGGCGCCATGCCGGCGATTCGGGCCTGCCGCCGGAGATCGACTGGAGCGAATCGCGCAACGTCGCCGATCTCTCCCTCGCCTTTCCCGCGCCGGGACGGTTCACTGATGCGAGCGGAATTTTCTTCGGTTACGAAAACGCCGTGGTCTTCCCGTTGGATGTGACGCCGCGCGACCCCGATCTGCCCATGGATCTCGTCGTCGCGCTGAGCTACGGCGTGTGCAAGGATATCTGCATCCCCGCCTTCGCGACGCTGTCACTCACCCTGGAGCCGAACGGCGACGGCGCCCATGCGGCAAGGCTCACCCGGGCTCTGGAGCGGGTTCCCGCGCCGGTCGCCTTCGGCGAAAGCCGTGACGGGCTCGCGCTCGTCGATTATCGCATCTCCGGAAACGGCGCGCTGGAGGTGCTGACCGAGGCGCCGGACGGTGCCCTGCTGATGGCGGAGGGGCCGGATTTCCGCTGGTTCCTCGACCCGGCGGAACAGGCCGTGCACGATCCGCAGAGCGGCTTGCAAGTGTTTTCCGTCGATTTCGCCGAAACACCGCGTGCGATCGAGGACGATGCGCGGTTCCGCTTCACCCTGGTCGATGGCGATCATGGCATCGAAGCCCATCTCGACATCGACGTCGAGGATCTGCGGCGCCTGGCACGATGATGCGTGACCCGCCGGGGCGCGTTTGCGCGCCTCAGGCGAGCCAGCGCTTGCGGCGCTTGTAGGTCTTGACGTTGCGGAAGGAGCGCGCACCGCTTTCCGAGATGCCGAGATAGAATTCCTTCACGTCCTCGTTCTCGCGCAGCATCTTGGCTTCGCCGTCCATCACCACGCGCCCGGTCTCCAGAATATAGCCGTAGGTCGCGTAGCGTAGCGCCATGTTGGTGTTCTGCTCAGCCAGCAGGAAGGAGACGCCTTCCTTGGCGTTGAGATCCTGCACGATCTCGAAGATTTCCTCGACGATCTGCGGCGCGAGGCCCATGGAGGGCTCGTCGAGCAGGATCATCTTGGGCTTGCTCATCAGGGCGCGCCCGATGGCGCACATCTGCTGCTCGCCGCCCGAGGTGTAGCCCGCCATGGCGTTGCGGCGCTCGCGCAGGCGCGGGAAATAGGCGTAGACCTTCTCCATATCCTCCTTGATCGCCGCCGACCCGTCCTTGCGGGTGAAGGCGCCGGTGAGGAGATTTTCCTCGATGGTCAGGTGGCCGAAGCAATGCCGGCCTTCCAGCACCTGGATGCAGCCACGCCGCACCAGATCATTGGGCGAGAGGCTCTCGATGCGCTCGCCCTCGAATTCGATCGAGCCCTTGGTGACCTCGCCGCGCTCGGCATGGAGGAGGTTCGAAATGGCCTTGAGGGTCGTGGTCTTGCCCGCACCGTTCGCGCCCAGAATGGCGACGATGCCGCGCCGGGGCACGCTGAGCGAAACGCCCTTCAGCACCAGGATGACGTGATCGTAGATCACCTCGATATTGTTGACCGACAGGATCAGATCCTTCTCCGCCTGCTCGGGCGTCGTCTGTTCGGGCGCGGTGGTGCTGGTGGCGCTCATCGTCATGCAATCCTGCTGGCGGGTTTGGGATCGTCGTCCGGCGGGGCATGGTCGCGCCCCGCCGGGTTTTCAGGGAGGTGAAGCCGCCTCAGGGGCAGGCTTCCGTGCGCTCGGGCCAGCCGTCATCGGCTGCGGCATAGGATTGCGCCGCCTGTTCGATCAGGGGCCGCACGAACTCGGTCATGGGCGACATCCAGTCGGTTCCCTGGGTCCAGGCTTCTCCGTCCCACTGGGCGACATAGACGGGGTTGTGCCCGCTATGGTCTTCACAGCTGATCGCGAGCGGGGCCATGAAGCCTTCCATGCCCATCTCGACGATGCGCTCCTGCGTGATGTTCATCGCCTCGAGGCCGAGCCGGACATCGGCACCGTCCACCACGTCCTTGCCGGTGATCTCCTGCGCGGTGCGGATCGCCTCGGCGATCAGCATCGAGTTGTAGATGCCGCGATTGTAGAGATTGTCGCCGACACGGTCGCGCGGGAAGCGCGACAGGCCACGTTCATGCACATATTCGATGATATCGTCCATGAACGGGTAATCGGCACCCACACCGTGGAAGTTCAGGGACTTGTAGCCGGCAGCCTGGGCGCCGCCGCCGCGTGCATCCTCGTCACCGCCGGCCCACCAGACGCCGACGAGACGATCGACGGGGAAGTTGGTGCGCACCGCTTCACGCACGGCGGTCGGGTTCATCGCGCCCCAGCCCTGGAGATAGATCCAGTCCGGACGGTCGCGGCGGATGTTGAGCCAGACCGAAGACTGGTTCTGCATGTCCTGCGCGGGAACCGGATAGAGCCGGACGTTGAAGCCATGCTCCTCGGCCAGCGCGTTCAGCACCGGGATCGGCTCGCGGCCATAGGGGGCGTCGAGATGGAGAAGGCCGATGGTCTTGCCTTCCAGATTCTCGAAGCCACCCTCGACATTGGCGACATGCTTGATGAAGACGGACGCGCCGTCCCAATAGGTCGCGGGCGGGTTGAACACCCAGGGGAAGGTCGTCCCGTCAGCCGCGGCCGAGAGGCCGTAGGCCATCGACAGAACCGGGATCTCGTCCACCGCCGCGCGGGGGATGAGCTGCAGGGTGATGCCCGTGGAATAGGGGTTCATCACCACCGGATTGTTGCCGCGCACCGATTCGTAGCATTCCACGCCGCGCGTGGTGTCGTAACCGGTTTCGCATTCCTCGATGATCAGCGGGACGCCGCCGATGCCGCCGTCGCGCTCATTGAGCATGGTGAGATAATCATGCATGCCGTCGGCGATCGGAATACCGGATCCGGCGAAGGCGCCGGTGCGGTAGCTGAGCAGCGGCACGTAGATGCCGTCTTCGGCCTGGACTGGCGTCACCGCCGCCGAGGCGACGAAGACGGAAGCAGCCAGAGCGCCGATACCGTATAATCTGAGTGACATGAGCGTTCCCCTCCGAGGGTCTTGGCCGTTGACCGGCCGGTTTCCGGATTGTTGCGACGTCTCCTTTGAGGCCGGGCCGTTCCTAATAGGGGAACGGCCAGACCCGGAGCTTCTGTTTGACGATCTGCCAGAGCCGCGCGAGACCATGCGGCTCGACGATCAGGAAGAAGATGATCATGGCGCCGAGGATCATGAAGCGCAGATGCTCGATGGTCTCGGCGCCGACGCGGATGCCGAGCGGCGCGAAGATCGCCGGCAGGAAGGCACCCATGGCGATCGGCAGCATGAAGATCAGCGCCGCGCCGAAGAACGAGCCGATCAGCGAACCGAGGCCTCCGATGATCACCATGAACAGGATCAGGAAGGATTGTTCGATGTTGAAGACGTTGTATTCCGCGCCACCATACCAGAGGAAGACCATCATCGCGCCGGCCACGCCGCAATAATAGGACGAGATGGCGAAGGCGAGCAGCTTGGCCTTGAAGGGCCGGATTCCCATCAGTTCGGCAGCGATATCCATGTCGCGGATCGCCATCCATTGCCGCCCGATACGGCCATGCAGGATGTTCGAGGCGATCCAGGTGAGCAGGATCACGATGGTGAGCACCACGAGGTAGCGCGCCTGCGGGGTCGCCGCCGCCCCGACGATCTGGACGTCGAACAGGGTGCGCCGCGGAGCCTCGATCGCACCTGAGACGTTGTAATTGTACAGCCAGGGGACGCGGTTGAAGGTCCATTGCAGGAAGAACTGCGCCGCGAGCGTCGCCACGGCGAGATAGAATCCCTTGATGCGCAGGCTCGGCAGGCCGAAGATCACGCCGATTCCGGCGGCGAAGAAGCCCGAGACGAAGATCCAGACGATCACGTTCACGCCGGGAAAGATCGTCATCAGCTTGTAGCAGGCATAGGCTCCGACCCCCATGAAGGCGCCGGTGCCGAGCGACAACAGCCCCGTATAGCCGACCAGCATGTTCAGCCCGATCGCCGCCAGGGCAAAAATCAGGAACGGGATCAGCACCGCCTGCAACATGAAGGTCGAGCCGAAATAGGCCATGGAATAGGCCAGCAGGATGATCACGAAAATGCCGATCCGGTCCTGCTTCAGCGGGAAGACCGCCATGTCTGCGGCGTAGTTCGATTTGAATTGCCCGGCCTCACGATAGATCACGGCGCCATTCCCCTCTTGGTCTCTTCACCCGGTGCCCGGAACGGTCCCGGCTGAGCGCGAAGCGTTTCGTTTGCGTGCTTTGTGATCATGCGCTTCGTCATATTCGTTCGATGATCTTGTCCCCGAACAGCCCCTGCGGACGGAAGACGAGGAAGATCAGGGCGATGATGTAGGCAAACCAGCTCTCGATGCCGCCGCCGACCAGCGGCCCCCAGTAGAATTCCGCGATCTTCTCGCCGAAACCGATGATCAGCCCGCCGACGATCGCACCCGGGATCGAGGTGAAGCCGCCCAGGATCAGCACCGGCAAAGCCTTGAAGGCGATGATCTGGAGGGCGAAGGAGACGTCGGAGCGCGCCCCCCACATGATCCCGGTGACCAGCGCCACGATGCCGGCGGCGAACCACACCGTCACCCAGATCTGGTTGAGCGAGATGCCCACAGAAAGTGCCGCCTTGTGGCTGTCGGCCACCGCGCGCAAGGCCCGCCCGATGCGGGTCTTGGAGAAGAAGATGCCGAGCGAGGCGATCATCAGCACGGCGATGACCGCAGCCGCGATGTCGATATGCTGGATGGTGACGAAACCGCCTGCGATTTCCAGATTGGTCCGCCCTTCCGGCAGCATCAGCTGCGAGGTGATCATCTGCTTGGGCTCACCGCCGAAGATCAATTCACCGAAGCCGATCAGGAAATAGGTGATCCCGAAAGTCGCCATGAAGAGAATGATGTCGGGCTGGTTCACCAGAGGTCGCAGCACCACCCGCTCGACCGTGGCGGCGAGCAGGAACATCACCCCGATCGCGAGAGCCAGTGAGAGGATCGCCGGCACGCCCATGGCGTAGAAGCCGACCAGCGTCAGGGCGGCGAACACCACCATGATGCCCTGGGCGAAGTTGAACACCCCCGACGCCTTGAAGATCAGCACGAAACCGAGCGCGATCAGGGCATAGAGAATACCGGAGACGAACCCTTCCCACAGAACCTGCAGGAGCAGGTCCGGGGCCTCGCCCATGAAGACGAAGGGTTCAATGAAGATCTGGTGCATCAGGCTCATGAGCGTTTCTCTCGGGCTTCCCTATGGCCGAAGGCGTCAGTGCGGCACGCCGAGATAGGCGTCGATGACATTCTGGTTGCGCTTGACTTCATGCGGCGTTCCATCGGCGATCTTGCGCCCGTAATCGAGCACCACCACGCGGTCGGAGAGATCCATCACCACGCCCATATCGTGCTCGATCAGGGCGATGGTGGTGCCGAAATGGTTGTTCACGTCGAGGATGAAACGGCTCATATCCTCCTTCTCCTCGAGATTCATGCCCGCCATGGGCTCGTCGAGGAGCAGCAGATCCGGTTCCATGGCCAGCGCGCGCCCGAGCTCGACGCGCTTTTGCAGACCGTAGGGCAGCTTGCCCACGGGCGTCTTGCGGATCGCCTGGATCTGGAGGAAGTCGATGATGTCCTCGACCACGCGGCGATGCTCGACCTCCTCGCGCATGGCCGGGCCGAAGCGCAGGATCTGCCAGAACAGGTTCACGTTCATCTTCAGCGAACGCCCGGCCATGATGTTGTCGAGCGTGGACATCCCCTTGAACAGGGCGACGTTCTGGAAGGTGCGCGCAATCCCGCCGGCGGCGGCCTGATGGGGGCGCATGCGGCGGCGGGTCTCGCCCCGGAAGGTGATCCTGCCTTCGGTGGGATGGTAGAACCCGTTGATGCAGTTGAGCATCGAGGTCTTGCCCGCCCCGTTGGGTCCGATGATGGCGCGGATCTCGCCCTTGCGGATATCGAAGGAGACTTCCGACAAAGCGGTCACGCCGCCGAAGCGCAGCGACACGTTGTCGACAGCGAGCAATTCCTCCTCGAAGACGCGTGGCGGCGCCGGCTCCGTGGCCAGGGGCTCAAAGGCCCCGCCGCCCTCGGTGGTTTGCGGCTCGACCGTTTCCTCGACAGTCTTGGTGGCGGCCTTCTCGGCGATCTCGGCGCTGGTCGAATTCACGCTCATGCGGCCTTCTCCATGGCGGCGGCTTCGGCGGTGACCGGGTAGATCGGCATGTCGCGGATCTTGACGCGCGCGGCGATGACGCCCTTGCGCCCGTCCTCGAAGGTCACTTCGGTGCGGATGTCGGCTTCTGTCGAACCATCGTAGAGGGCGGTGACGAGGGGCTCGTAGCGCTCGGCGATGAAACCGCGCCGCACTTTCTGCGTGCGCGTCAGCTCGCCGTCATCGGCATCGAGCTCCTTGTGCAGGATGAGGAAGCGCTTGACCTGCGCGCCGCCCATACGCGGCTCGGCGGCGAGCGAGCGGTTCACCTCGTCCACATGCGCGGCGATCATCTCGTAGACACGTGGATTCTGCGCGAGCTCCTGATAGGAGGCGTAGATGACGTTGTTGCGCTCCGCCCAGTTGCCCACGGCGGTGAGGTCGATATTGATGAAGCAGGTGACGAAGTCCCGCTCGTGGCCATAGGCGACGACTTCCTTGATGTTGGGGAAGAATTTCAGCTTGTTCTCGACATATTTCGGCGGGAACAGCGAGCCGTCATTGAGCTTGCCGACATCCTTGGCGCGGTCGATGATGCGCAGATGCCCGGTCTGCGGGTCGAAGAAGCCCGCATCTCCCGAACGCACGAACCCGTCCGGCGTCTTGGTCTCGGCGGTCTTCTCGTCGTCCTTGTAATAGCCCAGAAACACCCCCGGCGAGCGGAACAGCACCTCGCCGTTGTCGTCGATCTTGATCTCGACGCCCGGCGCCGGGCGGCCCACCGTATCGGCGTGGATTTCCCCGTCCGGCTGCATGGTGACGTAGACCGAGGCCTCGGTCTGGCCGTAGAGCTGCTTCAGATTGACCCCGATCGAGCGATAGAAGCTGAAGATTTCCGGCCCGATCGCCTCGCCGGCCGTATAGCCCACCTTGGTCTTGTCGAGGCCGAAGCGGTTGCGCAGGGGCGAATAGACCAGGAAATCGCCGATCGCATAGACGAAGCGATCCCAGGGATTGACGCTCTCCTTGTTCAGGATGCGCTCACCCACCTTGCCGGCATGGTCGATGAAATACTTGAACATCGCCCGCTTGATGCGGCTGGCATCCTCCATGCGCACCATCGTCAGCGTCAGCATGTTCTCGAAGACGCGCGGCGGCGCGAAGGCGTAGGTCGTGCCGATTTCGCGGCGATCATCCGCGATCGTCTCGGGGCTTTCCGGGCAGTTCACGCACAATCCAGCGAGGATCGCCTGGGCATAGGAGAAGATGTGATCGCCCACCCAAGCCAGCGGCAGATAGGCGATGATCTCGTCCTGATCGTTGAGCTTGTCGAAATCACAGCCGATCTTCGCCGCCGCGATGACGTTGTCGTAGCTCAGCATCACGCCCTTGGGGCGTCCCGTGGTGCCCGAGGTGTAGAGGATGATGGCGAGATCCTCGCCCTTGCCGCTTGCGAGCGCCTCGCCGAGAAAGGCCTCCGATTGCGCGTCCTCAGCGAGCTTCTTGCGCCCGTTCTCGATGAAGGCCGAGAGCGCCTGCATGCGCTCATGATCATAATCACGCAGGCCGCGCTCTTCGTCATAGAGGATATAGCCGAGGCTGGGCACGCGCTCGGCGATGGAGAGGACCTTGTCGACCTGCTCCTGATCCTCGACCACGGCGAGCTTCACCTCGGCATGGGAGAGGACATAGGCCATTTCTTCCGCGACGCTGTCGGAATAGACCGGGATCGGCACCACGCCGATCCATTGCGCGGCGGCGATTGCCCAGTAGAGGCGCGGCCGGTTGTTGCCGATGATGGCGATCCGGTCGCCGCGCGTGAGACCGAGCTCATGCAGGCCGATGGCCATAGCACGCACGGTCTCGTGCATCTCACGCCAGTTCCAGGATTGCCAGATCCCGAGATCCTTGTGGCGAAAGGCCACCCGGTCCGGGCGCAGGCGTGCGTTCCGCGCGATCAGTTTCGGAAACGTGTCCTCGCGCGCGACGTCGTCCCTCGTCACGGGCTTCTCCCTCCTCGGCGCCGGTGATCACGAAGATCGCACGGCTGTAGCGTTCCTCTCCGGACGGTGCGGTTTTGCCCGCCTTCTCGCCCTTGCGTTCCGGTTGCCGGGTCTTGATGCCCGATCCTAACCGTTGTTCATGCATCTATTAGTAACGGGCATTTTCGCAACTGCAAGCCCCAAATTCATCGGGTCAACACCCTACTTTCTGACGAGATGCGCGATGGCCCGGGGTTTTTGGGGCGTTTCGCGCTGATCCTGTCGCGGGCATCACCCGCTGAAACATGGCGCAGGAAGCGTTCCAGCGAAAAACCCCGTGCATCCGGGCGTGTCGGAATGCACGGGGCTTGTGGCTGCGCGATCACCCGGCGCTCAGTAACAGCGCACATCGACGATCCGGTTGCGCCGATCGACCTCGATGGTCAGGCGATCTCGGCGGTGATCGCGGGTGATGAAATCATCGGGGCGTACCACCCGCACGGTTCTTGCGCGGGAGGCGTCGCGCGCACGATCGACCGTGCGCCGCGTCGCCCGGTCGCCCACGAAACGCCTTGCGCGACGCTCCGAGCATTCGGCTCGCCGGGGGCGCTCCTCCCGCCAGTCCCGACGCGGCGGGGCCGGTCGCGCCCGCGGCGGAGGCGCCGGCTCCGGACGCACGCCGATTCCGGGGAAGGGCACGATGATCTCGAGGCCGCCGCCACCGCGCGGGGCGACGGCAGGCGAAAGGAAGCGCTCGCTCGCATAGCCGCGCCGCCCGCCCCACTGGACTTCGCACCAGCCGCGGCTACAGCCCAGGACTTCGACGCGGGCCCCACGGGGCATGGTTCCAATCGTGCGGTACTGGGTTCCGGGCCCGGCGCGCAGGTTGAGGTCGGCGGTGGTCGCGGCCGGATAGGCCATGGCGATGCCGGCGCCGAGAACGATGAACAGGGCAGCGAGCAATGCCGTGAGCATGGGCTGCCTGGCTCGAACGGATCGGGGGGTGTTCATGATATCGACCTTTCTCGCGCATCATCGCGCGTGTCACCTGTCAAACCGAAAGCGCGACGCCCTCGTCGGCAAGGGTTGCGTCGTCGCCCGGGCAAGGGATCCTCTCCCTTGCCGTGATGATCGGCTCATTTTGTCTGCGCCCGGATGACTGCGGGATGAACGAACGCGTCAGCCGGGGCGGGTGCGTCGATCGGTGATTGAGCCTCGCGGCAATCCGGGCCAGACTGGTGTCGTGTGCAGCCATGCCAGCATGCACCAGGACGGGGCCACGAGGCATACGGGGAAACCACGATGCAGGACGTTCATGTCGTCGATCATCCGCTGGTGCGTCACAAGCTGGGCCTGATGCGGGAAAAGGATCTCTCGACCAAGGGGTTTCGCGAACTCGCGGGGGAAGTCGGCCTGCTGGTCGGGTACGAGGCCCTGCGGGATCTGCCGCTGGAAATGGTGACGATCGAGACCCCGCTGCAGGGTATGCAGGCACCGCGGCTTGCCGGCAAGAAGCTCGTTCTCGCACCGATCCTGCGCGCCGGGATCGGCTTTCTCGACGGCCTTCTCGACCTCGTGCCTTCAGCCCGTGTCGCCCATATCGGGCTCTATCGTGATCCAAAGACCCTCTCGCCGGTGGAATATTACTTCAAATCCCCCGGAGATCTGGCGGAACGGCTGGTGCTGGTGCTCGATCCGATGCTCGCCACCGGCGGCACGGCGGTTGCGGCAATCGACCTGCTCAAGCGCAAGGGCGCGAAGAACCTGCGTTTTATCTGCCTTCTGGCCGCGCCGGAAGGAGTCGCCCGTTTGCGTGATGCCCATCCCGACGTGCCGATCTGGACGGCGGCGATCGACGAGAGGCTCGATGATCATGCCTATATCGTTCCTGGTCTCGGCGATGCCGGGGACCGTATCTTCGGAACGCGGTAGGGACGCCGACCGCATCGCCCTTTTCAGCTCGCCTTTTGCGGGTCGCCTTCGGCGCCGGTGCCTTGATCCGGCGATCGCGGCACGATTTCGGGGAAGTGCCGCAGGATGCTCGTCACCGGATTGGCAGCCGCCTGGCCGAGGCCGCAGATCGAGGCATCGCGCATGACCAGCGCCAGGTCATCGAGCAGCGGCGCCTCCCAGCGCCCGTCTTCGAGCAATTGCACGATCTTCTGCGTGCCAGCGCGACAAGGCGTGCATTGCCCGCAGCTCTCGTGACGGAAGAAGCGCATCAGATTGAGCGCGACGGCGCGCAGATCGTCATGATCGGAGAAAACCACGATCGCATGCGAGCCGACGAAGGCGCCGTGCTTGTCGAGCAGGCCGAAATCGAGCGGCTCATCCGCGAGCCTCGCCGGCAGCAGCCCGCCCGAAGCGCCGCCGGGGAGCCAGGCGGCGAGCGCATGGCCCTCCTGCATGCCGCCGCAATATTCGCCGATCAGCTCGTTCAGCGTGATCCCCGCCGGCGCCTGCTTGACGCCGGGATCGCGCACGCGCCCCGAAACCGAGAACGAGCGAAATCCCTTCGCACCGCGCCTTCCCTGACCGGCGAACCAGGCGGGACCCTTCTCGATGATGTCGCGCAGCCAGAACAGCGTCTCGACATTGTGGTTGAGGGTGGGGCGCCCGAACAGGCCCTTCGTGGCGATGAAGGGCGGGCGATGACGCGGCAGGCCGCGCTTGCCCTCGATCGATTCGAGCATGGCGCTCTCCTCGCCGCAGATATAGGCCCCGGCCCCGCGCCGCAGATCGATCGGCGCATGTGAATCGAGCCCGGCTTCGCGCAGGGCCGCGATCTCGCGCTCCAGAAGCG
>LFIK01001988.1_pt1 | contig 16437 bp, 18 predicted proteins | sample 643401 | NCBI WGS metagenome assembly LFIK01 (sample SAMN03777447, study PRJNA286221) | soda lake metagenome | biome: soda lake; feature: Kulunda steppe; material: water; isolation source: sample T5-Br brine of Lake Tanatar-5 | place: Russia: Kulunda steppe | collected 2010-07
ACTCATTCCAGCTCGGTACGCAAGCTTCTCAAATACTTGACTTGATTGGCTTGTACCGACAATACATGGCATTCGCCACCACGGCACAAGCACCCACACAAATCATCTGATCCAAATTGTTAAAGAGTGTCTCAACCGAAGAGCTTTGTCAGCACTTCCCGGATCACCGGCACCTGACGTCACACGCAGGCTGGGAGAAGGCATTATACAGAGCGCTCAGGCTCCGTCAACACTTTTTTACCGTTTGATGACCGTTGCTCACGTCACCAACCCTTCCGTGAGGCGCGCAATTCTAAGCTGTTGCGCGCGTCTGTCAAGCACTGTCTTCAGCACCTGCTCACGACCGCGCTGCTTTGGCCGCAAACCCCCCATCCGTTGGGAGGCGCCATTGTAGTGTGTCGGCGCAGCGAGTCAACAGTTTTTTCCATCCGATCTCGGATCAACCTGCACCCACCCGCCTCCCAACCCGAGCAACAAGTGTCTCCATCACGTCGACCGCGGCCCCAACACCATGAAACCGCTCGACCATCTCATCGGTAAGCACCATTTCGGCATCGCACGGATTCCACCCCTCATCGATGCTGCAGCGGGTCTATCAAACAAGCCACGGACTGATCAGTAACGAAGGAGGCGGGATCAGCAAGAGGTCAGGGCTCGCCCAGCAACGACCCCAGACTGTCCGCCTCGAGAATCCGCAACACCCAGTCATCAAGCTGGGGATCGGTGGCTGTGGCAATGCGGTCGTCTGCCCAGTCTGGCAATTCGCCAAACTTCAGGGCTGCCAGCTTGCGCAGGGTCCCTTCCACCCCTTGATGGCGACCTCGCTCAATCCCTTGCTCAACCCCCTGCTCAATCCCTTGCTCAATCCCTTGCTGAAGCGCTTTCTCGCGCTCAACGCGTTCGATCGTGTTCACGTATGGCATTTTCTTTTCCTCCTGCAACGCGCAGACCGCTTGCACAAACGCCGGTTCCAGATCTCGGGGCAGCTGGATCATCCAGTCGATGATCCTGAACAGTCGCACGATCCGCTCCCGGCTGTGGCCCCGCTCGTACAGCAACCGAACCAGCGCCATTTTCACAGCCTTGCGCGTGGCGCCATCGTTGACGCGCTTGGCCTTGATCTGCGCCATCACCACCAGGGCAAAGGCATTGTCGCTTGCCTCCAGATCCGCCCAGCGCGATTCCCAGTCAATCAACTTGGCGATGGGAAACGTGAACGACAACCTGCAACCCCAGCGCGCATACTGAAAGCCCGAGGGCCGAAAGTGCTCGCGGGTGTCCGTCAGCACCGCCAGACTCACCACGTCCACGCCGTAGCGATCACGCAATCGGTACTGGTAAGTGTACATCCGTTCGGCGAATCCTTCCTCCGGCTCGCCCTGCACTTCCACGTGGATCAGCACCCAGGTCTCGCTGCCATCCCGGGCATACACCTGGATCAACTTGTCCGCATGACGTCGACCCGAGTTGGCATCCGCCGTGATCTGCTGCAGTTCCTTGTCCATCGGGTTGTACCCCCGGGACCAGTCCACCGCATCATGGATCGCCGCGAACAGCAGCTGCGTGAATGCCTGGAAGTCGTACTCCAGAGCCTCCTTCCAGGGGCTGTCGTGGTCCGTGGACCTGTCGGCTTCTTGCTCGGTCATATGCACTCCTTTTGCAGACCGTTGAGTCTACCACGCCCCATCCCGTTTCAAGACAGGCCCTTCCCTGCAGTGTCTTCAATATTCCTGCGTCGCACAGCACGCGCCAGATGCCTTGCAACATTTCGTCGATCAGCTGCGGATGCAGCGTCGAATCCAGCGTCAGCTGCAGCGCATGGCACTACAGGTTCACGAGCCGGTCGTGCTGCCAGGGGGGCGGGCCGTAGCGGTAGACGCAGACGATCAGGTTGCCAGCGGCATCCAGATAGTCCCACTTGGCCGTGGCCGGACCGAGTTCGTCGACCGGTGCTTCCCAGCTTGTTGCGCTTCGGAGGATGGCTGATGGCCAGACCAGGTCGCACCAGAGCATGAGGTCGTCGCCAAGCAGAAGGCGCCGGGCCTCGCGCCGCATCCGGCGGTTGGTCAGACACAAGCTGTCGTCGATGGCGCGGGCGAGCGCCGCCACCACCAGTCCGGACTCCGGGCACACGAGGAAGGTGTGACGGTTCAACACCTTCTCGATTGCCTGTAGCCCGACCAGGGCTGGGTGAGCGACCAGCGACCGATCCACTCGGTGCGGTAGGTCTTGCGTGCGCTGGCGCGCTTGGAAGCTGTGCTCATCGCGCACCTCACAACTTGCTGAAAGTAGCCCAATGAACTACATTTGAGTCATAAATTTCGAATGGAATGAAGCGAAAAGCGATGCGTGCTTTGCCGAGCGCGGGTTTGATTTCGCCTACGCAGCCAGAGCCTTCTTCGACCCGAACCGTCTGATCCAAGCTGGCACTCGGCACAGCTACGGCGAAGATCGCTACCAGCTCATCGGCAAGATTGAGCATCGCCTGTTCGTAGTCGTCTATACACCCAGGAACGATGCCATGCGCATCATCTCGGCACGCAAAGCCAACCAGCGAGAGGTCAAGCACTATGAAAACGGAACGCATGACGATTGATCCCGCCACCCCAGAAACGCTGGCCTCTGGTCGCATTGACCCTGCTCGCGTAGATGCCACGACCGAGGCGGACATTGCCAAACAAGTCGCTGCCGACGAAGCTGAAGCCATGCAGGACGTCGCCAAATTTGCGCGTCGTGTCCGCAAGCGCTTGGGATTGAGCCAGGCCGAGTTTTCCGAGCGCATTGATGTCTCACTGGACACCATCCGCAATTGGGAACAAGGTAAGCGCAGCCCCACAGGCGCTGCCAAGGCACTGCTCAAGGTGCTCGACAAAGCCCCTGAGGCAGCCCTCGCAGCCTTGCATTGAAACTGGCCTGTACCGGGTGATCTGTTGATTACGCAATCAACGCGCTCGGCGTATCCCCAGCCACAGCATCCACAACAGGATGATTGCGGTGACGGCGAGAAAGCCGAGGCTGATCGGGCGTTCGATGAAAATGGCCAGATCGCCGCGCGACAGCCGCAACGCGCGGCGGAAGTTCTCCTCGAGCATCGGGCCGAGGATGAAACCGAGCAGCAGCGGCGCCAGCGGAAACCGCAGCACCAAGCAGAGATACCCGAGAACGCCGAAACCGACGATCAGCAACACGTCAAAGGTGCTGTTGCTGACGCTGTAGACGCCAAGGCACATGAAGATGACGATCGCCGGATACAGCATGCGGTAAGGAATCGACAACAACCGCACCCAGACACCGATCAGCGGGATGTTCAGCACCAGCAGCAGGATGTTGCCGATCACGAAACTGCCGATCAGCCCCCAGAACAGCACCGGCTGCTGGCTGATCAGTAGCGGCCCCGGCGTGATGCCATGCAGGATCAGCGCGCCGAGCATCAGCGCCATCACCGCATCGCCGGGGATGCCGAGCGTCAGCGAGGGGATGAACGCCGTCTGCACCGCAGCGTTGTTCGACGCTTCCGGCGCGGCGACACCCTCGATGGCGCCCTTGCCGAAGCGGGAGGGGTCTTTCGCGGCGCGGCGCTCGGCTGCATACGCCATGAACGAGGCGATCGAGCCGCCGGCACCCGGGAGCGCACCGATGAACGCGCCGATTCCCGACCCGCGCAGCATCGGCAGCGCGGAGGCTTTCCAGTCACCGGCCGTTGGCAGCATCGACGCCAGGCTGATCCGCCCGGCGCGGTGGCGAGCGGACGTCTGATTGATGCTGGAGATCACCTCGGCGACGCCGAACACGCCGATCGCGAGCGCAATCAGACTCAGCCCGTCCATCAACTCGAAGTACCCGAAGGTAAAGCGGATCACCCCCGAGTTGATATCGGTGCCGACCATGCTGAGCAGCAGGCCGAGCAACACCATGGCGATCCCCTTCACCACGCTGCCACCGGACATGGTGGCCGCTGCAACCAGCCCCAACACCAGCAGCGAGAAATACTCCGGCGCGCCGAAGCGCAGCCCCAGCTCGACGATCTGTGGTGAAAACAGCACCAGGATCACCAGACCGGTCATCGCGCCGATGAACGAGGCGATGGCGGTCATGAACAGCGCCACCCCGGCCCGCCCCTGCTGCGACATCGGATAACCATCGAGACAGACCACCACCGACGAGGCGGAGCCCGGAATGTTCAGCAGGATGGCGGCGGTCGAGCCACCATAGGCAGCACCGTAATACACCCCGGCCAGCATGACGATCGCCTCGGCGGCGGGGATGTGATACGTCCACGGCAGCAGCAGCGAGATCGCGGCGAGCGCGCCGACACCCGGCAGCACGCCGACGAAGGTCCCGAGCAGCACGCCGAGAAAGCAGTACAGCAGCATCCCGGGCGTGGTCGCCGACGCCAGCCCGAAGGCCAAATTTGCCAACAACTCCATGCTGCCTGCCCCCTCGCCGACGCGCTCAGCGCCACCACAGCGGCACGTTGACGCCGAGCCCGGTGTGGAAGATCAGCACCGTCAGCGCGCTGATGGCCATCGCCAGCACGAGGCGCGCGAGCCAGCTGGTATCACGGTCGGCCAGCGAGCAGATGATGACGGTGAGCGCCGTGGTGACGACCAGCCCGGCGCTGCGCAACAGCAACGCGAAGCAGAGGATTCCCGACAGCACGCACAGCAACTCGCGCAGCTTGATCGTCGGCATGGCGCCGGTGCGGCGCATCGCCGACAGCGCGATCAACGCGCCGAACACCGCAAGGCCGACACCGAGCACGGTCGGAAAAAATCCCGGCCCCATGTTTCGCAGCGTTCCAAACGCGTATTGTTGCGAATAAACAGCTGCAAAAACACCGACAGCAATCAGCAGAATGCCGCCGATCAAATCGGAATATTCCACGGATTTCAATTGACCAACCTCCTCGTGATGATTGTCTTTTTTATCGGTCAATTCGCGCGCGACGTACCCCTCCACGGCAAGCGCTACAGAGCAGTCTGCTGCCGCCGGCAATCGAAGTCAACGCCCGGCCGGGCTTGATCGAACAAATCGATACACTCGATCGATATTTGTCATTGTACTCACCGCCTGGCCATGGGTACCGTTAAAGCGTCAGTAAAACACGCAGTGCGGCTCGATAACCGACCCGCAACAGACGGGTTACGACTCATGACACTCGACAAGAACGACCCGGTTTTCTCAGGCCCGACCATCGGCGAAATGATCATGACAATGATTGATCGTTACCCCGATCGTATCGCATTCGTCAATCCATGTGGGCTGGCGATCAGCTACCGCGCCATCGGCGTGCAGATCAGCCAGGCGATGCAGCTGTTCGCCGCCATGGGGCTGCAGCGCGGTGACGCCGTGGTGCAGCTCGCCGGCAACATGGCGAGCGTCTTTTCGGTGATGGCTGCCTGCTTTCTCGGCGGCTACAAATCGGTGACGCTGCACCCGGCGGCAAGCCTCGACGACCACCATTACATCCTCCAGGACTGCGGCGCTCGGCTCGTCATCGTCGATCAGCAGCGGGAGGCGCGGGCGCGCGAACTGCAGGCGCTGCTCGGCGCGCGCATCACCGTGCTCAGCCATGACCACACCGAGAGGCTGCCGGCGCTGTGGGAGCGGGCCGCCGTGCATCCGCCGGCGGCGTTGCACAACCACTGCGAACCGGACACGGTAGTGCGGCTGATCTACACCGGCGGGACCACCGGCAAGCCCAAGGGGGTCATGGCGTCGAGCGCCTCGATGGCGTGGAACATGCTGCTGCGCATGGCCGGACACGACTGGAGCGGCATCCGGCTACTCTGCGCCACGCCGCTGTCGCACGCGTCGGGGGCGCTGATCGTGCCGGTGCTCTGGCACGGCGGCGCCATCGTCCTGCACGAGAGCTTCGATGCCGACCGCATCCTCGCAAGCGTCGCGAGCGGCGTCGCCAACGCGCTATTTCTGGTGCCGACCATGTTGTATCGGTTGCTCGACCATCCGGACATCCACCGCCAGGACTTCAGCAGCCTCCGCCGCATCATCTACGGTGCAGCGCCGACCACGCCGGCGCGGCTGCGTCAGGCACGCGCCGTGTTCGGCCCGATCCTGGTGCAGAACTACGGGCTGACCGAAGCGCCGAGCACGGTGCTGACGCTGAACGAAGTCGACCATATGGACGACGCGCTGCTGTCGTCGGCGGGGCAGCCGTATCCGGGCATCACCGTCCGCGTGCTCGATGCCGACGATAACGCCGTGCCGGTCAACACGGTCGGTGAAATCTGCGTGCGCAGCCCGCTGGTGATGTCCGGCTACTGGGGGCAGCCGGAGCTGACCGCCGAGGTCACGCGCAACGGTTGGCTGCACACCGGCGATTTCGGCTACCGCAACGAACGCGGCTATTTCTTCATCGTCGATCGCGCCAAGGACATCATCATTTCAGGTGGGTTCAACATCTACCCGCGCGAGATCGAGGATATTCTTGCCACCCACGACAGCGTGTCGAGCGTCGCCGTGATCGGTGTTCCCGACCCGACCTGGGGAGAGGCGGTGAAGGCGGTGGTGGTGCCACGCGACGGCGTCGCCCCCGACGTCGAGTCGCTGATCGCGCTGGTCAAGGCGCGCAAGGGATCGATCCATGCCCCGAAGACGGTCGACATCGTCGACGCGCTGCCGCTGACCGGACTCGGCAAGGTCGACAAGAAGGCGTTGCGCGCCGGCTACTGGGGCGGCCAGACACGCAACGTCCACTGACAAGCAGAGCAACGACATGTCCGCCACATGTGGCGGGTCAACGCGTCGGACGGCCAGCCGGGTCGGCGACGTGATAACGGAGGAGAGCAACCATGCCAGGCAGAACCCTGAAAACCCTCGCCATGTTGAGCGCGCTGGCAGTGAGCGCCAGCGCCGGCATCGCCCACGCCTACCCTGATCGTCCGGTCACGCTGGTTGTCCCGGCGGTCGCCGGCTCGTTCTCCGACCTGGTCGGACGCGAGTTCGGCCAGCGCCTGTCGGACGCGCTGTCGGTGCCGGTGCCGATCGACAACCGCGGCGGCGCGAGCGGAACCATCGCCTACCGCGCCGTCATGGCCGCCGAACCCGACGGTTACACGCTGCTGCTGACCAACACCGGCCCCTCGGCGATGAACGTCGAACTGTTCCGCGAACAGGGTCTCGGTTATGACCCGGTCACCGACTTCGCGCCGATCACGCTGCTGACGCGCACCCCGCTGGTGCTGGTGGTCAGCGCCAGCGCGCCGTGGGAGACGTTCGAAGCGTTTCTCGCCGACGCCACCAGCCGCCCCGGCGAGCTGTCGTTCGCCACCACCGGGCAGGGCCAGCTCAACCACCTCTCCGCCGTGCTGCTCGGCACGGTTGCCGGGATCGACGCCGAACACATCCCCTACTCGGGAGCGCCCGACGCGCTGGCCGACGTGATGTCCGGCGACATCGACTACATGTTCTACCCGCCCGCTTCGGCGCGCGCACTGGTCGAGGACGGCCGGCTGCGGGCACTGGCGGTCACCAGCGCCAACCCGACCATATCGATGCCCGACGTCCCGCCGCTGGCGAGCTTCGGCTTCGATGCGTTCGACCTCAGCGCCTGGTTCGGCATTGCCGTGCCGGCAGCAACACCCCGGCCGGTCATCGACGCGCTGCGTGACGCGGCACGCGCCATCGCGAGCGATGCCGATTACATCGCGCGCCTGCACGCAAGCGGCATGGACGACATGGCCGAACACCAGTCGAAGCGCTTCGAGGATCTGCAGGCGTTCCATGCCGAGCAGGTCGAACTCTGGGTGGGGCTGCTGAAGATGGCGCTCGGCACCGCCGACTGAACCGCTCACGCGGCAACGTTACCGACCCGTCGCGGCGCCGGCCGGCGCCGCACGCACAGCGGGGGAGCGCAGCAGTGAACACCGACCGCACCGCCTGTATCGCCGGCGTCTTCGAGCACCCGACGCGTCATGCACCCGACACCTCGGTGATCGAACTGCACGCCGAGTGTGCGCGGGGGGCGCTTGCCGACGCCGGGTTGACGCTGCGCGACGTCGACGGCTACTTCGGTGGCCGCGACGTCCCCGGCACCAACGTCAACTGGTTCATCGACTATCTGGGGCTCGACGTCACGCACATCGACGCCACCGACACCGGCGGCAGCTCGCCGCTGGTGCAGATCGCCCACGCCCGTGACGCCATTGCCAGCGGCCGGTGCTCGGTGGCGCTGATCACGCTGGCCGGGCGACCGCGCAGCGAACGCATGGGCACCGGCACCATGCCGCGGCCGGGCGAACCGGAGCGCCCCGATTCGCCGTGGGAAATCGCCTACGGCCCGACCATCACCACGCTCTACGCGATGATGATGGCGCGCCACGCGCATGACTACGGCACCACGCTCGCCGAGTTTGCCGCGGTGCGGGTGGCGATGGCCGCACACGCACAACACAACCCGCACGCCATGTTCCGCGACCCGGTCAGTCTTGACACGGTCATGGCATCACCGGTCGTTGCCGACCCGCTACGGCGCATGGACTGCTGCGTCATCAGCGACGGCGGCGGCGCCGTGGTGCTGGTGAACGCGGCGATTGCGCGGCAGTTGCAGCGGCCCGAAATCCGCGTGCTCGGCAGCGGTGTACACCTCTACAGCCAGCGCGGCGGTGCCGCCGACCTCACCACCTCGGGCGCTGCGGTCACCGGGCCGCGTGCGCTCGCCGACGCTGGCGTCAGCATCGACGCCATCCGCTACGCATCGATCTACGACAACTTCACGGTGATGGTGATGATGCAGCTCGAAGACCTCGGTTTCTGCAAGAAAGGCCACAGCGGCCCGTTCGCCGCCGACGGCAACCTCCTTGCCGGGCAGGGGCGGATTGCCGTCAACACCGACGGCGGCGGGCTCTGCAACAACCACCCAAGCAACCGCGGCGGAATCACCAAGGTCATCGAGGCGGTCCGTCAGTTGCGCGGCGAAGCGCATCCGGCGGTGCAGATCGCCGACCTCGAGCTGGCACTCGCCTGCGGCCCGGGCGGATCGATCGGCAGCGGTCACGCCCACGCCACGGTCATTCTCGGACGGGAGCGCTGAGCGCATGCACACCGATCTGATCACACTGCACGAGCAGGCGGTTCAGGCGCATCCGCGCATGCGCGCGTTCTGGGACGCCACCGCCGAACACCGCTTCCTGATTCCACACTGCCAGGACTGCGATCGCAGCCACTGGTATCCACGCCCACACTGCCCGCACTGCTTCAGCAGCGCCGTCACCTGGCGCCCGGCGCTCGGCACCGGCCGCATCTACACCGCCACCACGCTGCGGCGGGAGCTGCCGCCGCGCATCATTGCCTACATCGAACTGACCGAAGGGCCGCTGATGCTGAGCAACCTGGTCGACTGCACGCTCGCCGACGCCACCATCGGCCGGCACGTTCGGGTGTGCTTCCAGACGCTGCCGTCCGGCCGGGTGCTGCCGGTGTTCCGTCTGGACGGGTAATGATCGCCGGTGCGCTCCTGCTCGGCGTACTCGGCCTGACACTGCTGCACACGCTGTTCGACCTGCCGCACGCGCAGCTGCTGGCACAACTGGCGCTGGTCGCGTTCGTGCTGGTGGCGTGGCGGCAGCTGCGCCGGCTGGCGCAATGCTTCGCCGTGCTCGGCGGCGCCAGCCTGGTGCTGGTCGGCTGGCGGGCCGAGCAGCCGCTCGCGGTGATCGACGCAGCACTGGCGCAAGGCGCCTGGTACTGCGCGTTTCTGGTCGCGCTCGGCTGTCTGCCGGTGGCGTCGAACCGCTCCGCACGACTGCTCGCCGCCAGCGCCCGGCTGGTCAGTGTGGCCGGACGCAACCGCTACGCAGCGCTCACGCTCGCCAGTCACCTGTTCGGGCTGATGCTGAGTCTGACCGCGCTGCCGTTGCTGATCGGCGCGGTGCTGCGCCACTCCGGCAACGACGCCGGCGAGGCAATCGCGCGGCGGCGGGACGCGGTGCTCGCCATCCTGCGCGGCTTTGCACCGACCGCTGCCTGGTCACCGCTGTCGATCGGCCCGGTGGTGGTGGTGTCGGTGGTTCCCGCCGCGAGCTGGCAACACGTCTACCTGCTCGGCGTCGGGCTGGCGGTGGTGATGCTGCTGCTCGGCGCGCTGGTCCACCGCATCGAACGCACGCCGGCGGCCGATTCCCCGCCAGCCGCCGCGCCGCAATCGTGGCGCGTGCTGCTGCCGGTGCTGGCGCTGGTCGCCGGTATCTTCCTGCTGCTGCTGATCAGCACAACCACACTGGCGCTGTCGCTGCCCGAATCGGTGATGCTGGTCATCCCGCTGGTGACGCTGGCGTGGCTGGGTGGGCAGCGGCGTGGCAACGCCGCACGCCCATCGGTGGCAGCGCTCACCCGCCGGTGGCGCGGCACGCCGCCGCGGCAGGCAACCGAAATCGTGGTGCTCGCCGCCGCCGGCGTGATCGGCGTCGCGCTGAGCGCGCTGCTGCCGACCGCGCAACTCGCCACAGCCCTCGCCAGTCTCGATCTCGGCCCGACGCTGCTGCTGCTCGGTGTGTTCTGGGCGCTGCTCGGCGCCGGCATGCTCGGCATCAGCCCGTTGGTGACGATCATCCTGATCGGCGCCATCCTCGCCGACCCGGCACAGTTCGGCCTGCCGCCGCTGCTGCTCGCCGGCGTGTTCATCAGCAGCTGGTGCCTGATCGCGCAGCTCTCGCCGTACTCGGCGTCCGCGCTGTTGAGCGCCGCCGCCGCCAACATGCCATCGACCACGTTGATCCTGCAATGGAATCGCGGCTTTATCCTCGCAGCGCTGTTGCTCGTTCACGCGAGCCTGCTGATCAGCGGGTTCTTGATCCGCTGATGCGGCGTGCGCTCAGCCGCGTGGCAGCGCCTTCTGCTCCGGCGGATACAGCGCCGTTGCTGTCAGGCTGACCTGCTCGGCGAAATAGCGCTCGGCCTGACTGCGCTGGTGGCCGTAGCGCCAGAGCATGCCGAGGCTGCGCATCGGCACCGGATCGAACAGCCGCACCGCGCGGAACGCCGGCGACGTCGGCACCACCATGCGCGGCACGATCGTCGCCAGACCGGAATTGCGCACGATCTCGAGAATCGACGCGGTCGACATCGTCTCGACACGGATCAGCGGCGTCACCCCGGCGGCGACAAACTGCGCATCGAGCATCCGCCGCATCGCGAAATTTCCGGTATAGAGCACCAGATCGACATGGTGCAACTCGATCAGCCGCAGCCGCGTGCGCGCGGCGAGACGATGATTCTGCTGCGCGACGAACACGAATGACTCGGTGAGGATCGGCTCCACCTCGACCGCATCGGCATCGCCATCGAGCACGAAGGTAATGCCAATATCGATACTGCCGTCGTTGATGCGCTCGATCAGCGCATCGTGGCTGAACTCGGCGATGCTGACGCGAATGTCGGGGAAGGCGGCAATGAAGCGGGTGGTGACGCGCGGAATCAGGCTGGTGTTGAGACTTTGCGTGGTGCCGATGCGCAGCTCATCGACAATCGACTGCGCCTCGCCCTTGATCCGCAGCAGGCTCTGATCGACATCGTCGAGCACCTGGATCGCGGTACTGAGCAGCAGCTTCCCGGCGTGAGTGATGCGCACCCGACGATCGGCACGCTCGAACAGCGGCTGGCCGACCTCCTCTTCGAGACGGCGGATCTGGTGCGAGAGCGTCGATTGCGTCACATGCAACTGATCCGCCGCGCGGGTAAAGCTCAGCTGCTCGGCGACAGCGACGAAATACCTCAGGTGCCGAAGCTCCAAAATCGAATGCCTTCAGGAGATTAGCGAGCGATTGAGTGTGCGCGGCGCAAGGCGGCGTGTCAAGGTGGTGGCGTGCGGCAGGGCCCGATACCACCTCAGCGCCCCCACACCGTCTTCACGAACTCCCGCTGCGTGTGACGGCGCGGTGCGGCGTGCGTGTTGGCGAGGACTGCCACCGCGCAGAGCACGACGAAGGTGGCGGCGTTGGCGGGAATCTGCAGGTTGAAGTCGGTCCACGCGTGGATCAGCAGCGCGAGCAGCCCCATGCTGGCACCGACACCGAGGCCGCTGCGGAAGAACGACTCACGGTTCCACAGCGCCTTCAGCGCCAGCGCCATGCTGATCAGCACGAACAGCGCGAGCGGTGCGCCACCGATCGCACCGTATTCGACCCAGAACTGGATGTAGTCGTTGTGTGCATGGTCGAAGCGGCCGCGAAAGCCGGGGTCGCCCAGCGCCATGAACGCGGTTTCATACGCCGCTGCACCGTAGCCGCGCCAGGGATTTGCTTCGATCAGCGGAATCGACTGGCGGGCGACCAGCCCACGCACGTCGTTGACGTCGACCGAGAGCCGCCAGTCCTGCCCGGCGCGGCCGAGCACGTCGATGCCCGAAACGAAGCGATCGACAGCACGTTCCGCGGCAGCGAGGAAGTCGAGGAAACGCTGAACCTGCCGGTGCTCGGCATCGTCCCCGACGTCGGCAAACACACCGAACGGCACGAGCTCTCGCACAAGTTCCTCGACAACGATGCCAAAACGTTTGCCGAGGCGCTCCGCACCATTCGCACCGGTGTGTTGCTGTCGGGTGCCGACCGGCCGTTGAAACGGCTGCTGGTGACGTCAACGATTCCCGGCGAAGGCAAGAGTACCGTCACCACCAACCTCGCCTTCGCGCTGCAGCAGATGGAAAACACCGTGTTGATCGATGCCGACATGCGCCGGCCGACGCTTGCCAAGGCGTTCAACCTGCCGCCCGGCACGCCCGGTCTTGCCAACGTCATTCTTGGTCATGCCCGGCTCAGCGATGCGGTGATCGAGGTCGACGGGTTGAACCTCCTGCCCGCTGGCGTGGTGCCGCCAAACCCGCTCGAGCTGCTGTCGAGCGAGAGCTTCCGCAGCATCCTCGACACGCTGACGCAGCGCTACGACCGCGTGCTGATCGACTCGCCGCCGGTGCAGGCGGTCAGCGACGCGCTGCTGCTCGGCACCAAGGTTGACGCTGTGGTCTACGTCATCAACGCGCACCGCACGCAGCGCGTCCACGCCATGAAGGCGGTCGGCCAGATGCTGCAGGCCGGTGCACCGCTGTTCGGCACCGTGCTGAACCAGGTCAACGTGCAGAAATCGCAGCGTTATGGCTACACCTACGGCGGCTACTACGACTATTATGGGTACAGCGAAACCACCGAGGCGACCAGCAAGAACCCGTTGAAACGGCTGTTCGGCGGCAAAAAGCGCGGTCGGAGCCGACTCTCGGGCAGCGAGCCGTTCGCCGCGTCAAACCGCCGCTCGAGCGACGTTGAACCCAAACTGTGAGCCGCCATGTTTGATCTGCACAACCACCTGATCCCCGGCATCGACGACGGCGCACCCGACCTCGACACCGCGCTGTCGCTGGCGCGCATCGCCGTCGCCGACGGCATCACGCACATGGTGTGCACGCCGCATATCCACGCCGGCCGCTACGACAACACCGCTGACACCATCGCACCGGCGTTCGCGCGGCTGCGCGCAGCACTCGCCGATCAGCGCTTGCCGCTGCGCATCAGCCACGCCGCCGAAGTGCGCATCACCCCGGACCTGCTCAACCCGGCGTACACCGACGCATTGCCGGCGCTCGGCAGCTGGGACGGTCGTCCGGTGCTGCTGCTTGAACTGCCGCACGGCCAGGTCCCGGTCGGCACCGACAAGCTGACGCAATTCCTGCTGCGCAAGGGTGTTGTGCCGATCATCGCCCACCCCGAGCGTAACAAGGGCTTCATCGCCCGCCCCGAGCGGCTGAAGACGCTGATCGACCAGGGCTGTCTGCTGCAGCTCACCGCCGGCGCGCTGACCGGGCGCTTCGGCCCGAACGCGCAGGCGCTCGCCGAAACGCTGCTCTGCGACGGTGTGGCGACGTTGATCGCCACCGACGCGCACAATCTCAAAAGCCGCATCCCCCGATTGCAGGAAGGCGTTGACGCCGCCGCGGCACTGATCGGTGACGCTGCTGCCACGGCGCTGGTCGTCGAGCGGCCGCAGCGCCTCGCCGCCATCCACTTCGACCAGCCCCGCCCCGGCATGCTGTCGATCGGCGCAGCGCGGGCGCTTGCTGCATGAGTCGACGCAAACGGCGTGGCCGCACGCGGCGTGTGACAGGTTTGCAACGGCTGTTCGGCGTGTTGCTGCTCGGTGTCGCCGGCGCTGGCGCCTGGCTCGGCGGGCTGCTCGCGTCGAGCCACATGCACCTGTTGCGCGCCGAGTTGTTTCTCGACGACTGGACTGCCAACGGTTCGCCGCCGTCACCCGCGGCGGCTGCCGCCGCCGAAGCGGCGATCACCACCGCGATCGCCCGCTTCCCGGTCGACCACGCCGGGCTGCACGAAGTGCACGGGCGGATCCTGTCATGGCAGACGTGGAGCGCACCGCACGGTGACCCGGCGGTCGAACCGATCCGCCGCGCCGCACTCGACGCCTACCGCCAGGCCACCGCCACCCGCCCACACTGGGCGTTCAACTGGCTCGGCATTGCACGGATCAAGGTCGAGCTGCTCGAGTTCGACAGCGAGCTCGACACCGCGCTGTGGTACGCGTTGCACGGCGCGCCGTGGCGCACCACACCGCTGACCGAACTGGCGCGTCACGGTCTGATCGCCTGGCCGCTGCTCGATGAGCCCGGTCGCGTCGCAACACTCGCTGCGGCCACGCGCGTTGCTGCGCGCAGTCGGCGCCATGCGCGCGATCTCGAACCGTGGATCGACGCCAGCACCGGCATCGCCGCGGTGCGCGGCGTCGCCGGTGGTCACTTGGCGGCACCCGACGCGCGTGCGATGATCTGTCACGAGCTGGAATTGCAAGGCATTGCCGGCGGCAACGGGCTCTGCCCGGCCGCCTCATGAACACCGAGACCGTGGGGAGACAGGCCGAGATGACCGTATTGACCGCACCCGACCACACGCGCTGGCAGCTGATCCAGCGCGTTCGGATTGGCGTCGCCTGCCTGCTCGTTGCGTTGTTTGGTCTGCTGTCGATCGCGCACGCCGACGAGTTTGTCGACCAGGAGACGATCGCCGAAATCACCGCGGGCTACCAACTTGCCGCCGGCGACGTGCTCAGTATCAGCGTGTTCGGCGAGTCGGATCTGTCGTTCGAGCGGGTGCGGCTGAACGAGGCCGGCGCCTTCCCCTACCCGTTTCTCGGCGAGGTGCAGGTCGGCGGGATGACCGCGCGCGAAGTCGAGCAGCTGCTGCACGACGGCCTCGCGGGCGACTATCTGGTCAGTCCGCGGGTCAGCGTCTCGGTGATCGAATACCGGCAGTTCTTCATCACCGGCGAGGTGCGCAGCCCCGGCGCCTACGGCTGGGAGCCGGGGATGAACGTCCGCCGCGCCGTCACCCTCGCCGGCGGACTGACCGACCGCGCGTCGCGCCGCCGCATGGAGGTCATCGGCGATGGCGACAGCACCAGCGACACCCGCCGGGTCGACATGGACGACATCGTCATGCCCGGCGATACGGTGACCATCGGCACCGGGCTGTTCTGACCCGCTTGCCGCGAATACCGGCAAACCGGCGTTGCGCTGTGCAGGCAGCGGGTGGCATTGTTTGCTGACACATTCCAGTCTTTCTCGCAGGGAGATCACCGCGCATGGCGCAATCTGATGCAGAACGCTTTGTTCAACTCGCCGTGGTCATGACGCTCGCGCGTGGCCAGTCCCCGGAGGCCGTCGCCGAACTCGCCGAGCGTGAACTCGGCCTCCATTTCAGCGGCGATGAGCTCCATGCCGCCAGCGAGCAGCTGCAGGCGTCGGCACTCGCCGAATCCGACGAGCTCAGCGATGACGCGCTCGATGGCATCGCCGGCGGCCGCTCGTTCAGCATCGGCGTCGGCCTGATCCGCTACGGAGCCGACGTCAAGCAGGATTCGGTGACGGTTTCGGTGTCGACGCGCATCATCGGCGAGGAAGGCGGCATGTTCGGCTCGCCCGGCAAGGTGCAGGGAACCTTCGGTTGGTAGCAGGCAGCGCCGCCGGCAGCGACAAGACCATCCTGCTGATGGGCGCTGCCGATGACGTCGAGCTGGTCTCGGTCCAGCGCGCGCTCGATGCGATCGGTGCCGCGCCGGTTGCGGTGCTCGATACCGCGCGGATCAACGACGGCATCACGCTGACCTGGGATCCCGATCACTGCCGCGGCACGCTGGTCATCGATCGGCAACGCTACCCGCTTGACCGCATTGGCGCGGCGTACTGGCGGACGGTCGCCTACCCGCCCGCACCCGACGACGGCAGCGGCCCGGATCGTGCCGACGTGACGCCGGACCGGCTCGATGTGGCGTCGCTGGTCGTCGACAACAGCATCGCGCATCTGCAGACGCTGCACAGCGAGTCGCCATTCCGCTGGATCAACTCGGAACGCGCCTACCGACTCCACCGCACCAAGCCGGTACAGCTGCGGCGGGTGCGCGAAGCCGGCATCCCGACACCGC
>LFIK01001990.1_pt1 | contig 16430 bp, 25 predicted proteins | sample 643401 | NCBI WGS metagenome assembly LFIK01 (sample SAMN03777447, study PRJNA286221) | soda lake metagenome | biome: soda lake; feature: Kulunda steppe; material: water; isolation source: sample T5-Br brine of Lake Tanatar-5 | place: Russia: Kulunda steppe | collected 2010-07
CGTGCGGGGGGGAGTGGGCGGCGGGCAGCACAGGGTGGATGTGGATGTGCACGTCTTGTGCGGGTGAGCCGTGCTGGGGGTCCACGTCTATTTTGTGCGCGCCCTGCTGCTGCTGTGCATTAGGGGAGGCGCCCACGCTACAGCCATGCTGCTGCTGCTGCTGTGGCGGCCAGGCCAGCACAGCCGCCGCTGCAGCGGCCGCGTCTGCGGCAGCCTGGCGGCCCGCCTGCTGCTGCATGGGGCTCAAGCCTTGGCAGTGGGCACTTGTCGTGGGGGGCGTGCGGGCTCTCCCGTTCTCCCCCACCTCCTCCTCCTCCTCCTCTGTCTCGCCTGCCTCAGCTACGGGTGTGAGGCTGACGCTGATGTTGGTGGGTTGCCTGGCAGGAGGGCGCAGGCACAGGCGGGCAGCACGGGTTGGTAATGCGCGCGGGCGCGCACGATCGGAGAAGCGCACCCGCAGTCCAGGATGGGTGGCAATGAAGGGCTGCTGATATGGGTGGTTGCGTGCTCTAGAGACGGATGCACAGCCACTCATACACCAGGCCAGGTGCGCGCCCGCAGGCGCACTCAAACAGGCACGCAGGCACAAATGCACGAGCACAGGCGCGCAGCAGCTTGTGCACAAGGGCGGGTGCAGGTGCCTGGCACTAAGGCTTAGCACGGCTGAAGGGCTGAAGCTGCAAGCCCAGGTGAGCGTGTTTGGATGCCCGCTTGCATGCCTGGAGGCCTCACATGCTAACACACATGCCCTTACACAAGGACAGGTGCGCACACCACACACATACAAGCGCCCTTCTTCACGCTAGGAGAGCAGGGTGTGAACGCCGTGCGGGCCTGCGCTGTGCTTACCCGACATAGGTCGCCACAGGGCGCGCGGGGGGCGGCTTGGCAAACACCTGCACGGTGTTTTGGGCAGTGCGGCACGCAGGGACGGCCAGTGAGGCCTTTACAGGGACAGTCTTGATGAACGCAGGCTGCGTGGATGGAGCTTCTAGATCCAAAGCAACTGCAGCCACGCCGTGGGACAGGCCCCAGGCTGGGGCAGCCCTGGAGCACTCACTCCAGTCTCCTGGCCCGAAATCTGTGTGCACGAGCATGGGGCGCGCACAGCTGCCCGCCCCGTAGGGCCTGCATCCTCTCTTCAGGCACAAGCACAGATTTTTGTTTCTGCTGCTGGCTGGCGCCGAGGCGGGCCACAGAGGGGACCCTGGCTCGCGGGAAGGGAGCAGCATGTGTGTTGCGCGCCCATGGGCTGCATGGCAAGCCAAGCACACAGCTTGCAGCAGAGCAGGCGCAGCCAGGCACCGAGCGGCTCCTGCCGCAGAAGGAGCGCGGCACACTGCTTTGCGACAGGAAGTGTGGCACCTGCTGCTGCTAGGAAGACACTGAAGGGGACATACTGCTCTATGCTGCGTGCGCACTGCTGCCTTTGGGCTAGGATACAACAGCAGACCAGAGGAGGCGCAGCCGGGCACCATGCAGGGCTTCTGCTGCAGAGGGAAGGGCCATAGAGGAGGACACACTGCTGCACACCGCGCAGAGTCTGTAGCTGTTGGGAGAAGGACGCCGCGCCAGACGACAGGCGCACTTGACGAAGCGGACAGGCGCACCTGGACGCCAAAGTCTAAGACCTCCTCGCACGCGGACAAGGAGGGGCGCTGGAAGGTGGGGCCAATGTGGTCGTAGTAAGGCCTGCGCACAGAGGGTAGGGCCATAGCGGAGCACAAGCCGCAGCACTGCGGTTGTGGGCAGACGCACGCATGCACTCAAGCTCATATGCGCAGTGCACAGCACGCACACACATGCACACACTAACAAACAACTACGACACACGTACACACACGCACAGACGCACAAACAGACGCACATGCACACGAGCACAGCAAACACACGAGCGCAGCACACATGCACACACAAAAGCACCGCATGCGCGCACATACACTAGCCCAGCACACCTCAAACAGCAGCACATCCGGCAAAGGGGTCACAGCAGCAGCGCCACTCACGCGTGGCCCCAGTGCAGGCTGATGCGCGACCTGTCGGCCACCAGGTAGTCGTGGCGCTCGCGCAGGGACGCGTACGCGGCCGCCGCGCCGCCCCCGCCGCCTGCCCCCTTCCAGCATGGCCGAGGGGGCGCACCACGCTCCCCGTCCTCTTCCCCCTGTTGCGGCTGGCCGCGGCTGCGCCTGCGCGGCCCAGCAAGTGCGCGCTCTCGCTGTTGCTGCTCCTGCTGCCGCTGCCGCAGCCGCGCCTGCAGCTGGCGCTCTCGCTGCCGTGCCTGCAGCTCTGTGCGGCGGGCTGCGTAGGCTGCAGCGCTGGAAGATGAGGGTGTGGGTGTGGGGGCCGCCGCGCGCTGCCACGGCTGCAGGTACAATGTTAAGCGGCACGCACATGAACACACCTTTGGCAGATCATGTTGGAAGGCGGGTGGTCGCTTGTGTCGCACCAGGCGTGTCCAGAAAGGGCAGCCCACTGCAGGCGCACGCCCTTCAGAGGGCATTTTGCCCACCGCCCGGCCCTATTTGCCGCAACCCTGCCTTGGTCCTCTGAACGTATATGTGCACACAAGCGCGCACACACACACACACACACACACGCAACCACACGCTTGTGCTGCACACACACACACACACACATGAGTGGGCCTGCCCCGTCGCTACGTCCGCCCTGCGCCACGCGGCGCGCAACATGCAGCTTCCCCCCGCGCAGCACCACACAGCCGCGTGCCCCCCTCTTGCGCACCTTGCTGCGATGGGGCGGGGCGGCCCGCTCCGCAGCAGGTGGCGTGCTGCTGCCGTGCTGTGCATCCCCCGCCATCCCTGCGGCCCACGCGGAGCGCCCGCCGCCTGCAGCTGCTGCCGCTGCTCCCAGGAGCTCCATCCGCCATGCCGCCTGCGCTGCGTGCGGGTTGTGCTTGACCTGCGCGCGCGCAGGGCACAGCCGCAGGGCACGTTGGCCTAGCAAAGCAGCGCGCGTGCGCACGCCCACCGCCTCCGCTTCCACCTCCTCTTCCGCCTCTGCCTTGACCGCTTCTCGCCTACCCTCCTGCCCCTGCTTCTGCTTCCGCTTGGGAGGGGCGGCGCTGGCTGCATTGGTCTGTCCTGGATGACATACACACCCCATACTTGAGGAGCAGGACCTGCACTTAGGGGCAAACCGGGCGTCAGCCAAGGCCACGCAACACACTGAGCCTGCGCATGTCCATTGCCATTGCCATTGCCATCATTACCATTGCCATCACCATCACCATTGCCGCTGGCGCTGCATAAACATCATTCACTCCATGCATGATCAGGCCTGCCCACCCACCCACCTACCTTCCCACCCACGCCTTCGCACTTGCGTAATCCTTGTGCACATTCACGCATGCACACGCACACCCACAGACACACCCACCCACCCAGGGATGCACCCCCACGGCTCCCCAAACACACACGTGCACACGAAGCACACATGGCCTCACAAACGCATGGCCGCAGCAAGACCCAACCACCCTGCCACCTGCAGGCCTCCGGGCACATGGAGGTCCCTGGCAAACACGTTCTGCTGTCTTAACATTCCATCACCACTTGTGACGGGGGGCTCCGCTCCCCCTCTGGAGTGTGTGTGCCGCGCACGCGTCCCACCTGGTGCGCATCCCAGCGCGGCCGGCCGGCGAGTTCCGCAAGTTGCGCAGCGGCACGTGGGCTCAATGGGCACCCCCGCTCACGTGCGCCCGGCCCCGACGCACTGGCGGCACGCCGCGGGGGCGAGGACGGCGGGGCGTACGCGCCGGAGGTGCGGGGCCGTGCGGCAGGCCGCGGGGTGCGGGCGGGTGGCTGAGCGGAGCGTGCGCGGGGGGCGGCGAGGGGGGGGGACGGCTGCGCGTGTGGCCTGGCGGCCACAGCAGCGCCAGCTGTGCATGCGGGCGTGCCGCGCGCACTCAGGGCTGCGCGCTGGGTGGCCCTGAACTGATCTGGGCTGACGTCACGCTGCTCGCCTGGGCCCATAGCACGCACGCGCATGCCACCCTGCAGCACCCTGCTGGCGGTAGGCGGGTGCCGCGTCAGGCAGGGGGCGTCTTCCCCATGGGGCTGCCCTTGCCTGGCATAGGGCGCGCACGTGGGATTGGGGAACGTGGAGGAAGGGTGGCAAGCAAGCCTGCCCAGCGCCTCCCCTGGGCAGGATGACATGGGTGACCATGCGAGTGGCGGCGCAGTGGGAGGGGGAGGGCTGGGGAAGTCCGAGCCCGAAAGGGGACTTGGTGCGGAAGGCCTTGATGCTGCCGCTGCAGCTGCTGCCGCCGCCGCTGCTACTGCCGCTTCTGTGGCGGCCTCAAGGCCGGGGTCCTGGCGGCGGGGGCCGGGCTCGGCAGTGGCACCGCCCTCCTCACCGCTCGCTGTGTGGGCCCCTGGGTCGCGGGCCTGCAGCATCGCGGGGTGGCTGCGCAGCGCTTGCAGCAGCTGCTGCGTGCTGGCGACCTGCCGTTCCCACTCCAGCCGCTCCAGCAGCTGCTGTTCCTGCCGCGCACGCTCCTGCTCCTCCCACTCCTGCGCCTCCAGCCGCTGCTGCCGCTCCTGCTGCCGGCGCTGCAGCCGCTGCTGCTGCTGCAGCTGCAGCGCGCCGCGCCGCTGCTCGCGCGCGCGCTCCTCCTGCTCCCGCTGGGCGCGCTGCTGCTGCAGCAGCTCCTGCTCCAGCTGTGCCTGCTGCCGCTTGCGCTGCAGCAGCCGCTGCTGCTCCCTGGTGGACGTGGTCGAGGCCGTCGCAGGGGGCAGCGGCATGGCCAGGTCGGCGCCCCCAAACTGCATGCCCCGCACCTTTGTCTGGTCGCGGGAGGGCACGCTGTCGGTGACCTCGCTCACCCCATCAGGCCCATGCAGGCCAGGGCCACAGGCAGGCAGGCCGCCCAGCGCATCCAGCGCAGCCGCTGCCGCATGGCGCACGCACCCAACGCGGTCGTGGCGCGCAGCACCCAGCACCTGCGCATACACACGCAGGTGCACACGCGCACGCACGCGTTGGAGGCTTGCGAGACGAGGACGCTTGGGCACGTTGTGGCATCTGCATCGGCGCGAGCATGCGTGAGCATTGGTTGGGGGCATGCAAAAGACCTTGCAACCACACGTACACGAACGCAGGCATGCACGCACGCACACACGCACACACACACACCCGTACACAAGCCAGATCAATCGCTGCCAGGCCCCCCTCTCGTAGGCTCTTTAATCACTGCACCTGTGCCGCCTCTGCCTTCAGCTTGCACATCTGCACGACGGCCGGCGTGACGATGAGCGGCTGGGGGCAGGAGCGGGGGTACTCCTGCAGGCCCTGCTCCTCGCAGCAGGCCAGCAGCGGGTCGGGCACCTACGGCACGCAGTAGGTGGCACCTATGGCACGCAGTAAAGGGGCACCTATGGCACGCAGTAAAGGGGTACCTATGGCACGCAGTAAAGGGGCACCTATGGCATGCAGTAAAGGGGCACCTATGTCACGCAGTAAAGGGGCACCTATGGCACGCAGTAAAGGGGCACCTATGGCACGCAGTAAAGGGGCACCTATGGCACGCAGTAGGTGGCACCTATGGCACGCAGTAAAGGGGCACCTATGGCACGCAGTAGGTGGCAGGGCAGTAGAGAGGGGGGGGGGGTCTCGCGTGCGCTGCAGCAAAGCCGTTGCAGCGACAACGAGAGAGAGCCGGACCAACAGCATGCAGGTGCGGCCTTGCAGCACGCAACACCACAACATGCATGTGCCTGGGTTCGTGCGGCGGGCAGGCCCGGGATTGGTAGCCTGGTAAGGCTTCGTGCCAAGCAGCAGTAATGCGTGGGGATTGAAGGGAGGGAGAAGCCCAACCCCTTCTTGTACTTGAGTGCCCCTGATGCAACTCGCCAGCGCCTGCACAGGGATGAACACACACCCACACACACCCACATACCCACACACCCACACACACAAAACACATGCAGGCACGCGCGCGCGTGCACATGCACACATGCGCGCGCACACCCACCCACACTCAAGCGGGTGCACGCTGCACAGTAGCCCACACACTCTTCCTCCGCGCGTACCCCCACCCCCACCTGCACCGCCAGCGCCATCCTGCCCATGGCCTGCACTGCTGCGTGGCGCATGTGCCAGTCCTTGGCTGCCTTTGCGCCGCGCACGCACACGCTGAAGACCTGGAGCTGGGCATCAGGGTCAATAGAGATGCCCAGCAGCTCCACGGCCTGCTGCAGGGGCGCAAACACGCCGGCCACATGGCGGTCCAGGGGGCCTGCGCACGCAGGGGCGTTGTTGCTTGCAAGGCGCACCGCGTTTCGCAGCAGCAGTCTGTGCCACGTCTGGCAGCAGCAGCCTGCACCGCACTTTGCAGCAGCAGCTCGCACCGCACTTTGCAGCAGTAGTCCAAGCCACATATTGCAGCAGCAGCCTGCACCGTGCTTTGCAACAGCAGCAACAGCAGCAACGCACACGCACATGCAAGCGCGTGTGTATCTAGGTGTCTTTGCCCCATCAGGCGCCAGCTGCTGTGGCTCCACAGGGACACTGCTGCAGGGGCGTCTGCGGAGCGCGTGCGCATGGCGCGCGTCTCAGCACCAAGGTCACCCACCCATGGAGGGGAGCATGGAGATCTGGGTGTTGAGGCACAGCCTCGCGGCGGCCATGATGTCTCTGATGTGCAGGTACGCGGAAAAGGGCACCAGCAGGTGCGCCAGCACGACGCAGGCGGCAGACATGGCATTGCGCTCCGTGCCCCTGCGCGAGGGACACGCGCGCGTAGCAGGTGCGTGCGCATGTGCACGAGCGCATGCACGGGCACGGGCAGAGTGCTGTGGAGGTGTTGGACAAGCGAGGTATCGGTAGAGCAACGAGCTCTGAGCGCCCTCGTCCCGGTGGCTCCTCCGCCTGTCCTGCACGTGAACGGGCCTCAGGGCGCGCTCAGCTCCAAGCCAGCCGGTGGCCCCCCATCCATCGTTCATGCCGCAGTATGCCAGGCGGTTAGTCCACAGACACTGCGCTGTGAGGAGTCGTGCGCACGCCCCTCTGAGGCCATGGCCTGGCACAACAGCGACAGCCGCACAGGTGCCTCTGGGTGCCCTGACCCATGCGCTGCGCGCTTCGACACACAGCGCCGGGCGTATGATGTTGCGCGCACCCACTCTGTTGTTACGCCCGACAAGCAGGCCCACCTGGCCACCTACACAGCCCCCCCCTTGGGGCCACCTGCGTGGGCCCCCACACCTGTAGCCCAGAGAGCGTGCCGCAACTGTGCGCACCTACACGCCAGCTTCAGCACCGGCCTTAGCACAGCCCCCATCAGGCCGGCCGCCGACGCCAGTGGGGCCGCGCTCAGCCCCTCCGCCCCCAGCGGACGCGGGGCGCCGCAGCCGCCGCGGCCTGATGACGTGGCGGTGCAGGCGGCGGGCAGGGCGGCAAGCTGCGGGGGGGTGGCGGAAGGGCTCTGCATGGCCACCACCAGCAGAGGCAGCAGGGCCTCCATTGTCAGCTCGGCCAGCTTGGCCAGCTCCTCTGTGTGGATGGCTTGGTGCTGGGCCTGCATGAGGGTGGAGAGGGGGAGGGGGGCGGCGTGGTGCGGGGTGCACAGGGGCAGCGCGGGGAGCTGGACAGCTGCAGAGCGTCTGTTTGTTTGGACTGGCGATGGAATCTAAGTTATTCATGGGCTGGGCGATGGAATCTTAGTTATGCATGGGTTGGGCAGAGAGCATACCCAGAGGGGTCTGGAGCAAGGGGAAGATCTGCTGCAGAGCAGCCACTAACCTGAATGTAGGCCAGGATGTGCTGCACCATTTCCAGCATGAACGAGGCCGGCAGCTGCGAACATTTGGGAGTGGATGGGTCACACGTAGGAGGGGTGTGTGTACACAGTGTGTGAGTGTGTGAGTGAACGTGTGCGCAACCCCCCCCTGTCAGCCAGCGCAGCCCACTGCGCTCGCGCACGTACGCACGCGCACCTTGCGGCCGTGGTGGTCCAGGGCCTGTTGGGCAAGCTGGAGTCGCGACTTGGCAGCGGTCTTGCTGCAGGCCGGCAAGCCTGCAGGTGGCGCCAGGGGGGGCATACTTAACTGGCCTTGTTGGACAAGCTCGGCCGGCCTCAGAGGCACCTGTAACAGCCCCTGGCCTTGCGCAGGGACAAAAAATCCTTTTGGGGCTGCTTGCCTTGTGCTCATGGACCCCTCTGTGCACACGCTGAGGCACGTGTGCAAGGCCGGGCAACCACATGCATCTGCCTCAGTGAAGCAGGCGTCCCAAGGGCGGCGAGCTTTAGCCTCAAAATCAGCTCCACAGCTTGCTAGATATAAGCGCTGGCCTTGCACCCACACAAGGCAGGGATGCCTGGCAGGAACCAAGGTCGCTGCGCCAGCCTGTCCCAACCTAACCGGCTCTGCAATCACGCTGCACTCCGTCACCCACCTCCAAGCACATCCCTGAGCAAGTTCACCAGATCTGGACCATGTGCCGCCGCCTGCTCGACCATCAGCTGCAGGCTATGCCATGCCATGCCCTCGAGGTCGCGTACCTGGATCAACAGCAGCAATACGTGGGCGAGGTCATGGATTGGCAGGAAGCATGCCGTTCAGGGAGCTCTCAGAGGAGGGGGAGATCAAGCCTTTGACCTAGTCCTTCTTACTTTTCAGGAACAGGCTTGGTTCTTGAGGAAAGGGCCCATGGCACGCATGGCACAGGGAGTACGCATGCCCTTTGACCTTGCTTTGACCTGAGCCCAACCACCACCAAGGGCCCAAAGCAATCAGATGAACTGTTTCATGTGGACAGAAAAAGGCAGCATCTTCAGAAAGCATCTGCTCGTGCCGTGCAAAAAGGTGGCATGCAAAGAACAGCATGGCACGGAACACAGCAGCTGCGCTCCTGGACTGGGGTGCATAGAAGGTAAAGAGTGAACATTGATTTCAGTATTTGCTAGAAAGGTACCTTACTAAAACAGTCCAAACAGTGTGACAGGTGCACAGTCAACTCAGGACAGGTGAACACGCTTGCATGCCAGTTCACCTCTAGGTTCTCCAGGGCCAGGCCTATCCGTCTTCTTGCATCAAGTACCACCATTTTCTGCCTTTTTGCGTGCAAGTAAAGCACGGGGATCAGCCTACATTTTCCTAGATTATACAGCAAATTATGACCAACAAAAATCTTTTTACCGAATTTTTTTTGCGCCTATGTATCAAAGGTTGATCACCCAGTTGATCCCAACGGCATTTTTGTCTTCCACACTCCACTCTTTTCTTTGCAACTTTTCAAAACTTCTGAAAGCGTTGCGAGTCCCGCGGGAAAATGCAGCTCCAAGCCAAAAACCTGGCCCAGCTCCAAGCTAAGAGCCAGGCCCGGGCACAGAAGGGAGTGTGCATCCGTGGCAATGTGTCTCGCCAGCCGGTCAGGCGCCAGGCCAGCGTGGCCGTGAAGGCCGTGGAGGTCCCCGCTGAGGCAGCGAAGAACTTTGGGGTGTTCCGGCTTAGCTACGACGTCAACAATGTAAGTGCGTGCCAGCGAGGTCGGGGAGGGGACACTAGAGGACATATGGGCAAGTTCTGGGTGCGTGATGAGAAGGTGGCAAAGGGGTACACGTCCATTTTCCGCGCGAGGCCCACATGGGGAGGTCGCGCATTTGTCCTGCCCCGAGGCCATGCTGGCACTGCAAGCGTGCCCTACCTGGATGCCCATTGCCTCGCTTAGCTGCCTGATTGCTCGTGCCTTTTTGTGCACTGTGACCGCGGGCCATGCAGCCCGTGTGTGGGACGTGTGCTTGCTGCACGATCGCAATGAGGAGGTTTCGATGCAGTACAGCATTCCGGGAAGTGTGAGCACCTAGCCCCCCCCCAGCTCATCAGTGACCACCTGCTTGACGTGGTGTCGAAAGAGTTTCTGTGCAACGTCGGTTGGGTGCCCATTTGTTGAGTGACCTGGCCTGAGCACAATATCTTGCACCTGAATCTCGTTCCTCCATGATATTTTCCCCTTGCATCCTAGCCATGCATGGTCCCGTTCCTGGACCCACACTGCAGCTGTGTGAACAAGCATGTTGTGGGCTTCATGCAAGCACAAATATATACAGCGCACTGTTGCAATCTTGAAGCATGTTGCGCTTCATGCAGCCTTCTGCGCACGATCTCCGTGTGCAGGGTGCAATTTATGTCTTGTGAAGTCGAAAGCTAAGTACTGGCTTTTTGCAAGCCAGCCCAAGAGTCTCTGCTTGTCCTTTGATCACAGGAGGATAAGGAGATGATGAAGACCTGGAAGAAGACCATCAAGGTGGCCGTAACTGGCGCATCAGGGATGATTGCCAACCATCTGCTGTTCATGTGAGCCACTTTCATTGTCCTGCTGTCCTCACAGATAGGGTTTTGCTTGTATCTTCTTGCATATGTGCGACGATGGGACCTAGGTCCTGCTCATGCTTGGTGCTTGCCACTGCAAACAACATAAACCTTTCTCACTGGGCGCATACCTAGGCATTCCTGCTTTGCCTCTACCTGTATGCAGGTTGGCATCTGGCGAGGTGGGTAGCAGTTTGAGGATGAGGTTGCTGCAGGGACGGCACGGCTGGCTCACGTTGAAGCGCACAAAAAAGAGGGAGGGAAGCTGTGCGAAGCTCATGCTCAGGGAAACAATTTAGACGCTGCAGAATGCCATAGACGCCGTAGAATGCTGTGATCAGCATGGTGTGCTCAATTTGTTGGCTGCGCTGTCTGAAACTGCCGACCCAGAGGAAAGGCTGTGGCTCAGCCTGTGGGCTACTTCAGGGTCCTATCATCCACCTCCAGGATGGATGTGCCTGAAAAAGTACGCTTTGCATTGCCAGGCGCTCTCAACAATGCGCCCCCTCTCTCCTTGTAGAGGACAGCCAGACCAGGCCATGTGCATTGAGCGAAGCCTGTGCATGCCTCACCATGTGTCAATACCTCCCACACCCCTGTCAGCTACTGTGCAATTGTACTTCTTGCCTTGATACGCACCAAAATGGACGAAAATATCTGGCAGCCCTATGTACGCACACGCACGCAGGTGTACGGCAAGGACCAGCCAATTGCTCTACAGCTGCTGGGCAGCGAGCGCTCTTACGAGGCACTGGAGGGTGTGGCCATGGAGCTGGAAGACTCACTGTACCCCCTGCTGCGCTCGGTGCGTACGCGTGCAGCTGTGCCAGCCGCCAGGGCATTCACACCCTCTGCTTCTGTATTGAGTGGGGCACGATGGTTGCCATCAATGTGGCCGCCCGGCTGCTGCCGCGGCCATGCATGCTTGCATGTCTGGCACGCTGTGTGCTGGTTGGCATTCTGTGTGAGAGCCAGAGGATGCGTGCGCTGCAGCGCCTTGGCTGCTGGCGTGTGGCGTGCGCAGCTGATAGGCTCCAGCCTGACCCGTTGAAGCGCGCAGGACAGCATGGTGTGCATGTGTCATGTGCAAGAGCATGCGCCAGTTGGCGTGGCACGCACTGCCCCCCCCCGCAGTATAGGCGTGCGCACCTCCCCCCGGGCGACGGCTTATGCAGGGGCCTTTCCTCTATGCCCCACCAAGCAAGAGCCCCCCGCGTGCACTATGTGTTTTCCATGAGGATGTGTAGCTCATTGAAGCGCACGCATCTGCATGCGTGCTTGGCCTCCGATTTGAACACAGCCTGGTCTTGTGCATCCTACTGTCTTGCTGCTTCGAGCTGCCAACGCATGCGCTTGGTGCTGTGCACGCAGGTGTCCATTGGCATTGACCCCGTGGACATCTTTGCTGGCGCCGACTGGGCCCTCATGGTTGGTGCGCAGCCCCGCGGCCCTGGCATGGAGCGCTCCGACCTGATCCAGGTGGGCATGGCGGCGCGTCCCTGGCCACGTTGCGGCAGGCAGAGTGTGGTGCAGGAGAATGCAGGGGATGATGAGGGCAGACAAGCTGCATGCCTGCGTGGTTGGGTGGGCGCGTGCAACCCTGATGTGTGCAGTGAAAGGCCCCCCAAGTCCAGCGTCAGCAGCAGGTGCGCCTGTGCAGGCGCCCTGGCGCGCCCTCGCAAGGGGCCCACCGCATAAACAGCGCGCGGGCGGGGGCGTCACACAGCAGGGCCACCCAGACCCCCCTCCCTCGCGCCCACCTTCAACTCCACATGCCCGTCCGCGCCCCGCCCCTCTGCTTGCGCCCTGCAGAAGAACGGCCAGATCTTCCAGACCCAGGGCCGCGCGCTGAACGAGTCTGCCGACCGCAACTGCAAGGTCATCGTGGTGGGCAACCCCTGCTGCACCAACGCCCTCATCGCCATGGAGAACGCGCCCAACCTGCCCCGCAAGTGAGTGACCGGCCGGCCGCCTGCGTTTTAAAGCGGCCTGCCTGCCCATGGAGCACCCACCATTAACGCCCTCACACCTACCGGCGGCTTTTGCCTGGTATCAGCACGGCGTGCCTAGAGCTCCGCAGCAGGACTCTTGGATCGAACACCTTGGGAAGGCTCAGGCACGGATTGCACAAGTTCCTTGCTTACATGGTCTCAGCGCTCAGGTCGTGGCAGAGGGTGATGTCTGGTGCAAACAAACAGCAGAGCATTGACTGCGCGCTGATTCCAAGGGCCCAAAAGGAGTCTGTGGGATCCATGTGGGACTGTCCCCCAACATTTCCATGCTGAGGAGCCTCTGCAGAGTCCTAGACACGCCAAGCACAGGGCCTACAGTGTGTGCCGATGATCGAGACCCGGAGTCATACCCATTCGTTGCGCCCGCGCCAGTGCACGGTCCAGTGCGGCCTTGCGCACCTGCAAGTGCACTTATGCACAAGCATGTCATGCCAAGCAGCCTGGCGGGCCCGTGACTCTGCTAGTGGCCCCTGTGCGTCCGATCCCCCCCCTCGGCACGCCTCTCTGGGTGCCGCGGCGGCAGTGGGTGGTACTGCACGCCCCTGCCTGCCACTCATGCAATGTGCGCCCTCACGCCCAACCTGTGCTCGCCAGGAACTTCCATGCCCTGACGCGCCTGGACGAGAACCGCGCCAAGTCGCAGCTGGCCATGAAGTCCGGCAAGTTCTACACCAGCGTCAACCGCGTGGCAGTGTGGGGCAACCACTCCACCACCCAGGTGCGTGTGGCCAGCAGGGGCGCCACCAGAGGATGGCAGGTTGGCTGCCATGCGAGCGTGCATAGGGGACTGTGGGCGCGAGCAGCGGGGATGGCCGCTGAGCACATACTGGTGGCAGGCCGCCCTGCGCGCACCAGGCTGCGGGCCATGGGCCGCTGCAAGTTGTGCGGTGCTCCCATGGCTGAATGCGCCATATGCTGTGCCTGGCAGGTTCTACCTGCCAAGCTGGATGGTGGAGGACTGTGTCAGGTGTTGACACTGCCAGTGGAAATGTGCTGGCCATGTTGTTAATGCCACGAGTCTCGCAATCGTGCGTGCGCGTAAGCTGCCTCCTTAGTGCGCAGGGGACGCATGGCCTGAGGTGCCAGGTGTCCACCACGGCTGTGCTCAGCATCTTTGCTTTGCTGCCTCTGCGCCGGCCCCTGCCGCCTGTAGCTTGATCACTGATCGATGGAGACTCCGCGTTCAGTCCAAGTTCAGTAGACGCAGCGCGTCAAGGAGTGCGCAAGAAGGCCCAAGGGAGGTGCAACTGCTCCTGTTCTGCTGTGCTGAGAGCAGGCAGGTGCTGCAGCAGCTTCCGCCCACCGCTGCCAGGCTTGCCCCTTGGGTGTTGGTGGTTGGTGAGCGCGTGCATGACATTGCACCTCGTTGCCCTGCAGGTGCCTGACTTCCTGAATGCCAAAATCGGAGGCCTGCCTGCCATGAACGTCATCAAGGACAACCAGTGAGTGTGGGCGGTTGAGGGCCTATGTGTGCTCGCCAGCAAGAGGGGGCCTGCCAGTGAGGCCGAGGGGGGAAGAGGGGGGCAGGGGGAGGAGAGGGTGCCCGTCCCATGGGTATGTGCACCTGCTTGCCGTGGCCTGGCCTCCAAGAGGGCGACCTGAAATGTGAGGACCAGGAGTGGCCTGTGTGCAACAGTGCTTCGATTAAGGAAGTCATGCCGCCAAATGGTCGCATTTTGTTCACTTTTGTGGCAACACAGGGTCTTAACACCCTGCGCCACCAAATGGCGACACGAGGCATGCTCACACACCACCCTGTGTTGCCAGATTCTCGCTAGTTCCAGCTCCAAAAGTCCTCGGAGAGAGGTCTGGGTCTGAGCTGTGAAGAACTGGTCAAATGAATAGTTCCTGGGTGGGAAGGAGGGGAAGTCGGGGAAGGAGGGTGAGAGAATAAAATGAGTCAGAGGAACCTCGACTCGTATTTCAATCTCTCACCCTTCCCTGTCTTCCCCTCCTTCCCACCCAGGAACTATTCATTTAAACAGTTGTTTGAAACAGTGCATAAACACACTTCGTGGGCTTGTAGGCCCCTCCAAGCCAGAAACAGCTGAAAACCAGAACTCCCCTTCTCCCCCACTTTCCTTATCCTCTCATCTCCCAGTAACGCAATTGCTGCTCAGCAAAATTGCTGTGGCGGCACATAATTTCAGCAGAAACGACCTGTGTTGCCACTTGGCGACATACCCAAAACCTTCATCAAAGCACTGGTGTGCAAGCGTGGGTGTGGGCCCGCTCATGGCGTAGGCCTGCTCTGCTTGTCTGCACGACCTTGTGCATGCGCAGCTTGCGCTCAGTGCTTGCTCGCTCGTGCCTGTATGCCCCCCCACCCCACCCCGCGCGCTCCCCTGACACAGGTGGTTCAAGGAGGAGTTCACTCCCAAGGTTGCGCTGCGTGGTGGTGCACTGATCAAGAAGTGGGGCCGCAGCAGCGCGGCCTCTACCGCTGTGTCTGTGGCTGACAGCATCCGCTCCCTGATCACGCCCACCCCCCCGGGCGACTGCTTCTCCTCTGGCGTGTGCTCCGATGGCAACCCCTACGGCGTCCAGGAGGGCCTGAACTTCTCCTTCCCTTGCAGGCACGGCCGCGCACGCGCGTATGAGATGTGTGCCACTATCTCCTGCTGCTACTGCTGCTGCTGTGTGTGTGTGTGTGTGTGTGTGTGCACCTGCACATGGGATGGAGGGCTTGGTGAGAGGATGGAGGTGTGGGAAAAGGGGCCGAGACCCGGCTGATCTCCCTACCAGCAGCTCTGGACCCCTGTGGTGTCGTCTTGTCTTAGACGTCAATGTGAGCTCTCCTGCTACACTTGTTGACGTGTGCTGTGTGAGCAAGAGTAGCCCTGCCACCTCAGCCGCCCACTCTGAATTCACCACTGGCCGTCTGGCTGGCGTGCAGGTCCAAGGGGGATGGTGACTATGAGATCTGCAACGACTTCATCATCGACGACTGGCTGCGCATGAAGATCAAGGTGGGTCACCTGCAATGCGCGTGCGCACGCGCTGCGTCCTTGGGCCAGCTGCTGCTGCCTCACTGGGTCAAATCCTTGCACCCCTACCCCTCTGCTCATGCCGCTTGTTTGTGCTGCACCTGGTCATTGAAAAGTTGTTTATTTGGCTTGGGCAGTTGTACATGTAAACATTAAAAGTGAAAGTAATGTAGTTGTGGTGAGACGCTGCGCTCTTGAATATCTGCCCTCACTCTGAAGTAGACACGCAAGAGCGCTGTTGCTCACAGACATGGTCATGCGTGCACAGACGCAGGCGTAGGACCATGGACACGCAATACACTCGCACACGCAGCGCTCTGGTGCACGCAACCACTTCTGCGTGTTGGCACAAAAATTGTGTGCGCAGGCTGCTGAAGAGGAGCTGCTCATGGAGCGCAACTGCGTCAGCCACCTGATTGGCCGCGATGGTGGTGCATGCGCCATCGGGCCCAACACTCCGGACACATCCGTGCCTGGTGAGAACTAGAGCCAAGGGCGGCAGAGATGAACAAGAGGGGCGCCACGATGGAAAGAGCGTTCCGCAGAAAGTGGTTTGACAAAGAGTTGGTGCACGTCATGGTACGCTGCCTTCCCTGCCGAGTGTGGCACGCACATGGTGAGAGAGTGGCCACCGCTTCTCTGCTCTTGGACTGAACAACTTGAACTCCATTGAATCGAATGAATACGTGGAGTCGTACTTGTGTGCCATGTCTAGGCCGCAAGGATACTCCCCGCTGGCTTATATTTTTGCTTCTGCGTTGCTTGTGCCTAGGTCTATTGATTTCTTTAGAATGTTTTGGAATGGACTCGTCAGTCAACTTAGATCTCCCTGGACCTGTGCTACCTTGTAATGAATAGCTTTGGTCAGCTGAGCCCTACAGGGCCAGGACATTTTTGGTTGGTTTTCCATCATGTTCATCTCAACAAGGTTGGGGTTCGTGATGAGCCTAGAATGATATACGGATAGCTCCAATACTACGTCAGACATTTCTAGACTCGGCTGAATAGCGGCTGATGCGGCTGATATCAGCCGCGGCTGAGGAGCGGCTGATAAGTTCAGTAGTCAGCCGCGCTTCTAGTTGATGCCATATCAGCCGTATAGC
>LFIK01001991.1_pt1 | contig 16417 bp, 13 predicted proteins | sample 643401 | NCBI WGS metagenome assembly LFIK01 (sample SAMN03777447, study PRJNA286221) | soda lake metagenome | biome: soda lake; feature: Kulunda steppe; material: water; isolation source: sample T5-Br brine of Lake Tanatar-5 | place: Russia: Kulunda steppe | collected 2010-07
GAGGAACACACATGACTGGTACAGTTAAATGGTTCAATGCAGAAAAAGGTTTCGGTTTCATCACTACTGATGAAGGAACTGATGTTTTCGCACATTATTCACACATCAACGAAGAAGGTTTCAAAACCCTTGAAGAAGGACAAAAAGTTACTTTCGACGTAGTTGAAGGACAAAAAGGCCCACAAGCCGAAAACATCGAAAAAGCATAAAGATGTTTGATAAAGCCAACCCATTGGGTTGGCTTTTTTAATGCTTTAAAAAGTATCATTCACAAAGGATTTTTGGTATAATTTTTATGGGTGATTTTAAATGGATATCTTATTAAAAGACTTAAACGAAGCACAACAAAAAGCGGTCAGTCAAGTAGAAGGCCCTGTGATGGCAATTGCAGGGGCTGGAAGTGGTAAGACCAATGTTTTAACAAAACGTATTGCTTTTTTAATAAATAGTGTAGGCGTTCCTAAAGATCAAATTTTAGCGATAACTTTTACGAATAAAGCCGCTAAGGAAATGAAAGTAAGAATTGCTAAATTATTAGACGAGCGAACGCAATCGATGTGGATCTCTACATTTCATTCCATGTGTGCGCGTTTATTAAGAGATCATATTGAATATTTAGGGTATGATAAACGATTTCAAATTATTGATGACGATGATACGGTCCAAATGATTAAATCAATTCAAAAGGAAAAAGGCATAGATACCAAAACGTTTGATCCTAGAAAAATGAAAGCTCACGTGATGAACTTGAAAAGTGAAGCCGTGTCACTCAGTCACTATAAAGAACCATTGAGTGGCTATTTAAGTATTATTTTTCCTGAATATGTGAAACGAATGAAAGCCAATAATTTAGTTGATTTTGAAGATTTAATTATGCTTTCAATCAAACTCTTTAAACAAGAACCCCATCTTTTAAAGCACTATCAAAAATTATTTCAATATATATTAGTTGATGAGTTTCAAGATACTAACAATGCACAGTATGAACTTGTCCGTCTTTTAGGAAGTGCCCATCAAAATGTTTTTATTGTTGGGGATGAAGATCAATCAATTTACGCGTTTAGAGGCGCGAATATTGAAAATATTCGTAGGTTTAAAAGTGACTTTAACGATCCTAACATCATTTTACTCGAAGAAAACTACCGATCAACCAATACGATTTTAAATGCCGCCAATGATGTGATCAAAGGCAATAAAAATAGAATTGAAAAAACACTATTTTCTAATCGTGGGGAAGGCGATAAAATAACCCTTTATAAAGGGTATGACCAACGCGATGAAGTGGAATATGTGGCTCAAACCATCGCGGATTTAAACCATTCTGGTATTCCGTATGATGAAATTGCGGTTTTATACCGTACCAATGCTTTATCAAGGATGTTTGAAGAAGTTTTCATGCAAAAAAAATTGCCTTATAAAATCATTGGAAATACCTCTTTTTTCAAACGTAAAGAAATTAAAGATATGGTGGCTTATTTAAGGCTGCTTGTGAACCCACATGATAATTACAGTTTCGAAAGAGTCGTCAATGAACCCAAAAGAGGGATTGGGGCTAAGACGATGGAGCGCTTATTAAATTTTTCAAGAGACTATAACCTTTCGTATTATGAAGCAATTGATGATAAACAAAACCCACTAGGCCCTTCTCCTTTGAAAAAATTAAAAACATTCAAGCAAATGCTTTCACAGATGATTCAAACGCTTAAAACAGCGTCTTTTAACAATTTAATCGATGATTTATTAAATTCAAGTGGCTATAAAGACATGTTAAAACAAGATGATAAAGGCGATGTGCGTTTTGAAAACATACTTGAGCTTAAAACCATGCTTAAAGAAAGCGAAGATGTCTATCAATCGGATGATAAACTCACGTTACTAACTTATGTGTTAGAAGATATTGCGTTAAAATCACAAGACGATGAATTCCAAGACGACCACGCTGTAACCTTAATGACGCTTCATTCTGCAAAAGGCTTAGAGTTCAATGCTGTATTTATTGTAGGCGCTGAACAAGGCCTTTTCCCGCTCCATAGAAGCATGAGTGATCCCAAAGAGATTGAAGAAGAAAGACGCTTGATGTATGTTGGGATTACACGCGCTAAAGAAAAATTATTTTTAACGAACGCAAAAAGCCGTCAACATTACGGAGAAATCGTTTCAAACCCTGATTCTATGTTCATCAAACAGATTAGTGAAGCGCATTTAACCTATGAAGGCTTAGCCAAAATCGCCAGACAAAACGATGCGAGATATCGGTCTGATTTAAAACAAACCAAAGCCTATAAAGCGAAAAGAAAATCTTTAGAAAGCAAAACAAAAAACGATATTGGAAAAGGCGATAAAATCATTCATAAAGTATTTGGTAGCGGGGTTGTGATCAGTGTAACGAATGATCAATGCAAAATAGCATTTTCAAAAGACCATGGCATCAAAACCTTAATGAAAGATCATCCCGCAATTAAGAAAGTGAAAAGGTGATTCGATGGATGTTAAAGACAAAATAGAATCCTTAAGAAGAACAATTGAAAGTCATGATTATGCTTATCATGTGCTTGATGATCCTAAGATATCCGATGTTGATTATGATCAATTATTAAATGAGCTCATAGAACTTGAAGAAAAATATCCTGATTATAAGTCACAAACATCTCCTACGATGCGAGTGGGTGGAAAAGTTTTAGATGGCTTTAAAAAAGTGAATCATTCAATGCCTATGCTTTCTTTATCAAACGCCTTTAATGAAGATGATTTAAAAGCGTTTGATAAACGGTTAGGGAAGATTGTTAGTGATTATACGTATATGGTAGAAGCGAAAATTGATGGGCTTGCGGCGTCTTTAAAATACGAAGATGGAAAACTCATCCAAGCAGCGACTAGAGGAAACGGGGTTACAGGGGAAGATATTACCCATAATGTAAAAACGATTAAAAGTGTACCGCTCAGACTAAAAGAAAATAAAACGTTAGAAGTTCGTGGTGAGATTTTTATGCCTAAAAAGGCCTTTGTAAATCTTAATGTTTCACGCAGTGAAAATAATGAACCAACGTTTAAAAACCCAAGAAACGCTGCTGCAGGTACCATTCGTCAACTCGATAGCAATGTTGCGGCTAAGCGTGATATGGATATGTTTATCTATTCACGCAGTGAAAAGGATGAAGATGCTAAAAAGTCACACGGTGAAACGCTTCAAATGTTAAAAGAACTAGGGTTTAAAACCAATCCGGTTGCTTTTCATGTTGAAACGATCGAAGGCGCCATTCAAAAAGCGAAAATGATTGAAGAAAATAGAAGTGACTATCCTTATGATATTGATGGTGTGGTCATCAAGGTGAATGAACGCTCGCTTTATCAAACGATTGGCTACACCGCCAAAAGTCCAAAATGGGCAATGGCTTATAAATTTAAAGCCGAAGAAGTTATGAGTGTGATAAAAGATATCTTCTTTCAAGTGGGGAGAACCGGTCAAGTTACCCCTGTTGCGATTATGGATCCTGTTGAAATCGCAGGAAGTACCGTATCAAAAGCGACGCTTCATAACGAAAAATATATTCAACAAAAAGATATCCGCATTCATGATGCGGTAAGTGTTAAAAAAGCAGGCGATATTATTCCCGAAGTCGTGAGTGTGATTAAAGAAAACAGAAGTGGTAGTGAGACGCCTTTTACAATGATCGAAACCTGTCCTAAATGTCACACACTGCTAGAAAAAAGCGAATCAGAAGCAGACCATTTTTGTCCCAATCCAAACTGTCCTGCTAAACATTTGGAAACCATGATTCATTTCGCTTCAAGAGAAGCGATGAATATCGAAGGATTAGGCAATAAAATCATGGAGCTCTTTTATAACGAAGGCTATTTAAAACACATTGTAGATATTTACACACTAAAAAACCATAAAGACACTTTAATTAACTTAAGTGGATTTGGGAAAAAGAGTATTGAGAAACTGCTAGACCATGTTGAAGCTTCAAAAGAGAATTCACTTGAGAATCTTTTGTTTGGCTTAGGGATTCGTTTTGTGGGCAAAAAGGTATCCAAAGTATTAGCGATGCATTTTAAAGATATTTTTGCTATAGTAAAGGCACGTGAAAATGATTTTACAGCGATTGATGATATAGGGAAAAAGATAGCAAAAAGCATTGTTAATTATTTTGACAAAGAACAAAACATTCAAACCATTGAACAATTAAAGGCGTTAGGCCTTAACATGGAATACAAAGGGGAAATCCCTAAAGAAGGCGCTTTTAATGGTGAAACATTTGTGTTAACTGGGAGCTTATCTTCCATGAGTCGAAGCGAAGCGAAAGATAAAATTGAAGCGCTTGGTGGAAAAGTTACAAGTGCAGTGAGTAAAAAAACGAATTATTTATGTGCTGGTGAAGCGCCGGGATCAAAATATGATAAAGCCAAAGATTTGGGCGTCACAATCATTACAGAAGAAGACCTATTAAAGATGCTTGAAAAATAAGGACGTGGAAAAATGAAAGCCATCATTATTAAAGGGGCTAAAGAAAACAATTTAAAAAGCCTTGACATTACATTGCCAAAAAATAAGTTTATTGTTATGACAGGGTTGAGTGGTTCAGGAAAAACGTCTTTGGCATTTGATACACTCTACAAAGAAGGTCAAAGACGCTATGTAGAAAGTTTAAGTGCCTATGCAAGACAGTTTTTAGGCAATTTAGAAAAACCCGATGTTGAAAGCATTGAAGGCTTATCCCCTGCCATATCCATTGATCAAAAAACAACGTCTAAAAATCCGCGTTCCACCGTTGGAACAGTCACAGAGATATATGATTATTTAAGACTACTATATGCACGCATTGGAACGCCTTATTGTCCGACACACCATGAGCCAATCGCTTCACAAACCATCGAAGAAATGAGAAATAAAGTCTTTGATTATGAGGAAGGCTCACGCATCGAAGTCTTAGCACCAATTGTTCAAGGCAAAAAAGGCACGCATAAACAAACGATTGAACAATTAAAAAAAGATGGGTATGTGCGGGTTCGTTTGAACAAAGAAATTATGGACATCGACGATATAGAATCGCTTAATAAAAATAAAAAACATTCAATAGATGTGGTGATTGATCGTTTAAAATTAAGAGATAAAGTATCTTCAAGACTTTATGATTCGCTAGAAACTGCGTCTAAATTAGGAGATGGGAAAGTTTTTGTTTTAGTGAATAAAAAAGAACATACCTTTAGTGAACACTTTGCGTGTCCATATTGTGATTTTTCTATTGGGAAATTAGAAACGAGACTTTTTTCATTTAACGCACCCTTTGGAGCGTGTGAAGCGTGTAGCGGTTTAGGATATAAAAAGAAAATTGATGCGGATCTTTTGGTTCATAATGAGGATTTATCAGTCTATGAAGGGGCGATTAAAGGATGGCAAAACACGAGTACGTATCATTTTAAACAACTTGAAGTGCTTGCTGATCATTATGGCATTGATTTAAGAAAACCGTTTAAAACGTATACTAAAAAACAACGAGATTTAATTTTTTATGGATCTGATGAACCATTACGCTTTTTATTTCAAGGCAAAACCAGCAAAGTCAAACACGATAAACTTGATTATTATGAAGGCATTATCAATAATTTAGAACGCCGTTATATCGAAACGACTTCACGTTTTATGAGAGAATGGATTGAAACGTTGATGAACGAAAAAACGTGTGAAGTATGTCACGGGAAAAAGCTTAATGAAGCGGCGCTTAGTGTAAAAATAAAAAGTCTTGACATCATTGAACTTACCGATCTATCGGTTCAAGAGATGCTTAAGTTCATAGAAAATTTATCCCTTTCTGAAACCGACATGAAAATCTCAGAAATGATTTTAAAAGAAATTATTTCTCGGTTAACCTTTTTAAAAAATGTCGGGTTAGATTATCTGACCTTATCAAGAAGAGCCGCAACCCTCTCAGGGGGTGAATCACAACGTATCCGTCTAGCAACCCAAATTGGCTCACGTTTAACAGGGGTCCTTTATGTTTTGGATGAACCATCCATTGGACTTCATCAAAGAGATAATAATCGCTTGATTCAGACATTGAAAGATATGCGTGATTTAGGCAATACGTTAGTTGTTGTTGAACACGATGAAGAAACCATGGAACAAGCCGATCAAATCGTCGATATTGGACCGGGTGCTGGGGAATATGGTGGAGAACTTGTATTTCAAGGCACGTATGATGAAATTTTAACCGATGAATCCTCTATTACAGGGCATTATTTAAGTGGGAAACGTAAAATTGATGTGCCCTCAAAAAGACGTAAAGGGGATAAAACCTATATAGAAATCAAGGGTGCCAGTGAAAATAACTTAAAAAATATTGATGTGAAGTTTCCTAAAGGCTTACTCACTGTTGTAAGTGGTGTGAGTGGATCTGGAAAGAGTTCATTGATCAACGAATGTTTATACAAGGGGCTATATAATGAACTTTATCCTAAAAAGCTCATGAAAGGTGCGTTTAAAAGTATAAAAGGACACCATCATCTTAAAAAACTGATTAATATTGACCAATCCCCCATCGGTAGAACCCCAAGAAGTAACCCTGCGACCTATACAGGGGTTTTTGATGATATTCGTGATATTTTCGCAATGACGAATGAAGCGAAAATTAGAGGGTATCAAAAGGGGCGATTCAGCTTTAATGTTAAAGGTGGGCGTTGTGAAAGATGTAATGGTGATGGGGTATTAAAAATCGAAATGCACTTTTTACCCGATGTTTATGTCCCTTGTGAAGCGTGTGATGGGAAGCGTTATAATCATGAAACCCTTCAAGTGAAATATAAAGGGAAGACCATTGCGGATGTATTAGCGATGACGATAGAAGAAGCTGTGCAATTCTTTGAAAATATTCCCAAAGCCAAAAAGAAACTTTCTACCCTTTGTGATGTTGGACTCGGGTATTTAAAAATTGGTCAACCAGCCCCTACATTATCTGGTGGAGAAGCACAACGTGTGAAACTGGCGCGTGAATTGACGAAACAAATTACTTCAGATACTTTATACATATTAGATGAACCAACCACAGGCCTTCATTCTGATGATGTTAGACGGTTAATGGATGTGATTGATAATATTGTAGATTTCGGTGCCACAGTCATTATTATTGAACATAACTTAGATGTCATTAAAAAAGCCGATAATATTATAGATTTAGGGCCTGAGGGTGGAGACGCTGGTGGTAGCGTCATTGCTTATGGAACGCCTGAAAAAGTTCAAAATGTGGAAGCTTCCCATACGGGGAGATATCTTAAGAAGGTTTTAAAAGGAGCGTAGTTTATGAGTGAAAAGAAAAACAAAACTAACAAAAACCAAGATGATGTGAATGACAACGCTAAACAATCAGACGAGCAAGAAAATGAAAAATCTGATCGTGATAAAGAAAAAGAAATTGAAGCCCTTTTAAAACAGCTTAAAGATTTGGAAAAACAAAAACAGGCCTCTTCTAAGAAAAAGAAGCGTCCTCGTGGTATGATAATGTTAGAGTTTGGTTCGCGGTTCCATCCGAATGGCCTTTTAAATTTTGCGATGTATTTTATGGTGAACTTGCTCGTAATTTATGGGGTAAGTGAACTATTTGGTTTTGCGCAGTTTTCTGGAGATTTAATAGATATCATCGCCTTTGTAGGGGTCTATACGTTAATTGAAATTTTATTTAGACAATATGTGGTTTACAATCATTTCCGGTTTGTGATGCGTTCATTTGGGTTTATTTTCTTTTTTGGGTATTTAACGATTTTTTACTTACTAGAAAATTATATATTTGTCGATGTGTTTAATTTTAGACACGAAACGATGTTTGTGATATTTATCTCACTATTTATTGTGTTTAGATATCTGCTTTCACATATCATTAGAAACATTATTTTAAAGGCTATGAGGTGGTAATGTGACATTGGCTGTTGATGCGTTAATTAAAGAATTTAAATTAGAAGTGCACGCTGGAGAAAATGGATTAAAAGATCCTATTAAAAACTCACAACTTACAAGACCAGGGATTGAACTTGCTGGGTTGTTCGATTTTTTTGAACATGACCGTATTCAAATCTTTGGAAGTAAAGAAGTCACTTTTTTTGGGTGGCTTTCACAAGAAGACCAAGAAATAAGGGTTGAGATGTTATTTGAGAAAAAACCCCCAGCTTTTATTTTTTCCAAACATGTTGAAATCCCTGATGTATTCATTAGGATGGGGAATAAGTATGATATTCCAGTATTAAAAAGCTATCTAAGAACTTCAGACCTTTTTTCAAAACTTTATCAATATCTATTTAGTAAGTTAGCACCTAGACAAAGCATCCATGGAACATTGGTTGATATTAATGGAGTTGGTGTTTTAATCCGAGGGAAAAGTGGCGTTGGGAAAAGTGAGGTCGCTTTAGAACTTGTTAGAAGAGGCCATCAGTTGGTTGCGGATGATCGCGTTGATGTGTATCAAAGAGAAGTCGGTAGTTTAGTTGGTGAAGCGCCTGAAGTGTTGCGAGAACATTTAGAAATTCGTGGGATTGGGATTGTGAATGTGGTGAAACTCTTTGGGGCGTCAGCCTATAAAGATACCAAAGATGTGATGTTAATCATAGATTTAGAAAAATGGGATGATTCCCTAGATTACGATCGTTTAGGGCTCGATGAAGCAACCACGAGAATTTTTGAAACCGATGTTGTGAATGTTAAAGTCCCCATTACCGCAGCAAGAAGTGTGCCTTCTTTAATTGAAGTTGCGGCGATGAATACCCGGTTAAAATCTTTAGGGACTAACATGGCGAAAGACTTTACGGATTCGATTAGTGAAACGATAAAAAGAAAACAAAATATGAAAAAATAGAAAGAGGTATTTTATGTTTAGCTTGTTAACACCAGCACATTTAGATCCAAATCATTCTCCTTTAACAAATGAATTATTTAGCATAGGGCCTATTACGGTGTATTTATATAGTTTTATGATTTTACTTGGAGTCTTAGGGGCTTTATTTATGGGCATTAAAGAAGGAAAGCGTTTAGGGATTAAATCAGATTACATCATTGATGGGCTGATCATTATTTTACCCTTAGCCATTATTGGTGCGCGCCTTTATTATGTAATTTTTGAATGGGAACGCTATAGTGGAGACTTAGGTAGAATCTTTAGAATTACAGAAGGTGGCCTTGCGATTCATGGAGGGTTTTTAGTCGCGGTGTTGGCGGCGTTTATTTATACGCGCGTTCGTAAAATTGATATTTATAAAGTGATGGATTTAATTGCGCCAGGGTTTTTAATTGGACAAATCTTTGGACGCTGGGGCAATTTCTTTAACCAAGAAGCCCATGGTGGCGTTGTTGGTGGCTTAAGCAATGGAAATCCTGAACTTTCACTCGATCAACAATACGAGTTCTTAAGCAATACATTAAGAATTCCTGATTTTATAGTGAATAATATGTATTTTAGTGCTGATCATGGAATGAATTATTATCATCCTACGTTTTTATATGAATCTTTATGGAATATTGTGGGATTGATTATTGTGCTGATTTTAAGACGGGTTAAGTTTACCCGTAGTGGCGATTTAATTGCCTTTTATCTAATATGGTATTCGGTGGGACGTTTCTTTATCGAATTTATGCGTACGGACGCCTTATATGTTGGAGGAACGGGGTTAAGAGCCGCTCAAATTATTGGGATCATTATGGCAATTGTAGGGGTAATAGTTTTAATCGCAAACCGATTTATTCGCCCTCGTAAGCGTTATGTAGATGTTTTAGATAAAAATGATGTAAAATAGGAAATCGAGGTGAATAGTTTATGTACGATGTAATTATTATCGGCGCTGGCCCAGGCGGTATGACTGCGGCTATATATACTCAGCGCGCCAATTTAAAAACCATGATGATCGAACGCGGTGCACCAGGTGGATACATGGTTGATACATACGAAATTGAAAATTATCCTGGTGTTGGAAAAGTAACAGGGTTTGAACTCAGTGAAAAGATGTTTAACCATACGCAAGACTTAGGGGTTAAATATCAATATGGGGATGTCGCTAAGATCGTTGATCAAAAAGACTATAAAGAAGTGCACACCCAAGATGGCAATGTGTTTAAAACCAAAACAGTTATTTTAGCGAGTGGAACCAATCCTAGAAAAGTCAATGCACCCAACGCTGATAAGTTTCAAAGTAGAGGGATTAGCTTTTGTGCAGTTTGCGATGGCGCCTTTTATAAAGACAAAGAAGTCGTTGTTTTAGGCGGAGGAAATAGTGCCTTAGATGAGGCGATTTATCTAACGAGTATGAATGTTAAAGTAACAGTAGTAAACATTTTAGACTCGCTTCAAGCTGACAAAGGAACGGTTGAAAAAGCCAAAGAGAATCCTATGATCGATTTTAAACTTGGTTATGAAGTCACGAGCTTCAATGGCGAAAAAAAATTAGAAAGCGTATCGCTTAAAAATGTTGAATCGCAAGAAGTTTCTGAGTTTAAAACCGATGGGGTATTTGTCTTTATCGGACAAATTCCAAATACGGATTTTATTAAAGATTTAGGCATTACCAATGAACAAGGATATATCAAAGCCAATGCTCAGATGGAAACATCCATTCCAGGCCTCTTTGCGATTGGTGATGTGATTGAAAAAACTTTACGTCAAATCGTAACCGCAACGTCTGATGGGGCGATTGGGGCTCAAAATGTTGCGGCTTATATTGAAAATTTAGAAAACTAGTATAAAACGGTGTCTTTAAGGCATCGTTTTTTCTTTTAAAATACGTTATAATAGTGAAGAATCAATTATATCCTTTGAAGGGGTTAATGTTTATGTTTAAAAGAAATGACTTTTTATTCATAGGGCTTATCATCATGGTGATTATTCTTTTAGTCATTCCTTATACCCATACCTTGTTTTTTGATTTCACGAATGAATATGCGTTGTTTGGTGGATTTATTAAGTTTTTCTTATTTGCGTCTTTGGGTGATGTTATCTCAAGCCGCATTCGAAACCAAACGTACCAAGTCCTTGGATTATTTCGAAAAATGGTGGTGTGGGGGTTCATTGGAGTCGTTATCGTCATGGTGTTTGAGATTTTCCCTGCAGGGGTAGATCGTTTAAATCAAAGTGGAATGCTTTCTTATTTTGATAATACCTTTTTAAGAGCGCTTTATATCAGTGTGTTCATGAATTTATTATTTGCGCCAACAATGATGCTTTTTCATAGAATTACCGATGCATCGATAGAATTGCATGTTAAAGAAAAACACTATCATTTTTCGAAGGCTTTAGGTACAATAAATTTCCAAGCGTTTATAAAAATGTTGCTTAGAACGATTCCTTTATTTTGGATTCCAGCGCACACCATAACATTTTTATTGCCAGGCATGTACCGGGCATTTTTTGCGTCGGTGTTAGGCGTTATGCTTGGACTTTTCTTGAATCTTTTTAAGAAAAGTCAGTAAGGAGGAACCCTGTGTCATTTACATCAGATACAAAACAAGAATTATTGAATATAAAAACGAAACAATGTTGCAATGTAGCGATGCTTTCTTCAATGCTGGCAATCAGTGGGTATTTATCGCTAAGTAGTAAAGGCATGAGAGTTGTTTATCAAACGACGTCGCTTCCTATCGCAAGAAAAGCGATCACGATGATTAAAACCTTGTATCCCATCACTGTGGATGTATTGAGTAAGCAAAGTGTTCGGCTTCAAAAGAAAAATTCATACATGATGATCATTAAAGATAAAGTCAATATCATCATTCGAGAACTGGGGTTAATGGATGAAGAAAATGGCTATGGTCAAACGATTGATGAAACCATTATACAAAAAGAATGCTGCAAGCGTTCATACTTAAGAGGTGCCTTTTTGGCGGGTGGGTCAATTAATCATCCTCATTCTTCTTCCTATCATTTAGAAATCTCTTGTCCTAGTCTTTCATATGCGCATGATTTAATGGATTTAATGAATGAATTTTCTTTAAAAACCAAGGTTCATGAAAAAAAACGCGGGGTCTTGGTGTATATTAAAGACAGCGAAAAGATTGCGGACTTTTTAAGGCTTACCGGTGCGAACAATGCCTTATTAGTCTATGAAGATGAACGCATCAAAAGAGATTTTGTGAATTCGATTACCAGAGTGATGAACATGGAGATTGCCAATCAAAATAAAACCTTTGAAGCGGCCAACAAACAATTAAAAAGTATTGAAATTATCGATAAACTTTTAGATGAATCCAAACTTCCAAAAAGTGTTAAAGAAGCGATGTTTTTAAGAAAAACCTATCCCGAAGCATCGTTAGTGGAGTTAAGTGATCTCAGTGAAAAACACTACCCAAAGCGCATTTCTAAATCCGGATTAAATCACCGGTTTAGAAATATTAATCAGTTGGCTAAGGAGGCGATTGAATCGTATGAACAATGATGGTTTAGGCATTGATATTGTTGAAATTAACCGTATTGAAACGCTTCATAGTGAAACATTTGTAAAACGCATTTTATCTATGGATGAAATTAAACTTTATGATAAAATGACAAATAAGAAAAGAAAACTAGCGTTTTTAGCGGGACGGTTTGCGGCTAAAGAAGCGTATGTGAAAGCCTACCAACATATAGATGGGGCTTTAAACTTTAATGAAGTCTCCATTTTAAATGATGGGTTTGGTGCCCCTTATTTAGATACACCAAAAACGAACGATCACGTGCTTATAAGCATTTCCCATAGTGATGCCTACGCAGTTGCGGTTTGTAGTTTAAAACGAGGTGGAAAATAATGAAACGTCTTTATATATTTAGCTCAATCATATTCGCGGCGCTTTTCTTAGTGTCTTGTGATTCAGATTATGGTGGGTATAGTTATAGTGATTTTGATGAATTTAACGACTGGGATGAACTTGACACGATAGGGCAAGGGGAATATGAGTTTATATACATCGTTGATCGTGACTTTGTAGGATGTGAATCACATGGGACACATCGTATAAACGAACCACTCTTTACGTTTGCTCAAGAAAGCGATGATGTGCCCAATATGCGTATCGCAAACTTTCGAACGATGAGTGGACAAAGGCCACTAAATGTCGCATCAAGAGGCCCTAAATTACTCGTTGTTTATGAAGGAGAAATACAGGATAAATACTATGGTGCCAACCCGATTTATGCGTTTATTGAAGGGTTTGAAGCCGATGATTATTGGATGCCTGATACACGAGGGCAATTAGATGCTTACAGTGAAACGTATGGTGAGTATACGTATGATGATTTTGATCATTTAGATAATTGGGATGATATTCGTGATATGGCATGGGAAGAGACTGAACTCATCTATGTGTATGGACGCAATTTAGAAGGATCAACCGACGCATCCAAAACCTTAAACGAAACGATGTTTGATTTTGGAATGCACAACAGCCAAGAGATAAAATTGAATGTGGCCAATTTATATGACATGGTAGGTTTAAGACTAGATGATTTAGTATTTAAAGAGCCTGCGCTTTTATTTATTGGTCATGATCAAATTCAACGCGCTATTTATGGCGTCACAGATATTATGGAATTTATGGAAGACGCAGAGAATCATGATTATGAACAATACATGGTTTTAGAGAACTAAATTATAAAGTATTGTTAATAGATTGCATGCTTTTTAAATATCTTATAAAATGAGTAAAACCTTTTAGGAGCGATTATATGAAATTCAAATTATTAGGAACCTTTGTATTATTAACCATTGTTAGCTTTACCCTTATAGCGTGTGATGGGTCTCAAGATTATGATCAATTCTCACATATTGATAATTATAGTGAATTAGATACGTATGATGCCACAGGCGATATGTATTTAGTGTATTTTTACTTACCTGATTGCCCTGCGTGTCAAGATTTATTCGATGATATAGAAGATTTTTATCATGATTATTCTGATGAATATCCAATGGTATTTTCTTATCGTACACAAGGAACCCCCCCAGCCAATGTCAGTCATGTACCAAGTATACTTGTTATGCAAGATGGAGAAGTGCTCGATGGCCCAATTACGGGCGTTAGTCCAATCAGAGATTTATTCACAGAACTATCATCAGGTGATTACACCCCTTAATGGAGGATATTATGGATCAAACAATTATTAAAGAACTCTCAAAACGTTTAAGCATTAAAGAATCAACCGTAAACACAGTGTTGTCTTTGTTAAAAGACAACACTGTGCCTTTTATTGCGCGTTATAGAAAAGAAATGACAGGCGGTTTAGATGAAGCAGAAATTCGTGAAATTGATAAGGCTTATCAATATCAAAAACAATTAAAGGATAGAAAAGAAGATGTCATTCGTTTAATTGATGAAAAAGGCTTATTAGATGACGAACTTAAAACCGCTATTATATCGGCTAAACAACTCATTGAAGTAGAAGATTTATATCGTCCGTTTAAAGAGAAAAAGAAAACCAAAGCAACCATGGCGATTAAAAAAGGACTTGAGCCTTTAGCAGAGAAAATCTTAGCGTTTGAGCCTGATTTTGACCCTGCTTTAACCGCAGAAGCATTTTTAAGCGATGAAGTAAATGATACTGAAGACGCTTTAGAAGGCGCACGTCATATTATTTCTGAACGGATTAGCGATGATGCGAAAATCCGTAAATGGATTAGAAATCAAACCTTTTCGAATGGGGTCATTGTGACGAAGGTAAAGAAAAAGGCTGAAGATGCGCAAAAAATCTATGAGATGTATTATGATTATAAAGAACCGATTAAGCGCATTAAACTGTTTAGGGTCTTAGCGATTAATCGAGGAGAAAAAGAAAAAGTGTTATCGGTAAAAGTTGATATCGATGAAACGCTTATTCATAACTATTTAGCGCGTCAAACCATACAAAGCGATGCGCCCTCTAAAGAACACGTAGAACTTGCTTATAAAGATGCGTATAAACGCTTAATTGCGCCTTCTATTGAACGTGAATTAAGAAGTGAATTAAGTGAAAAAGCTGAAGATAATGCCATTCATATTTTCAGTGAAAACTTAAATGCCTTACTCTTAAGCCCACCCCTTAAAGGGAAGAAAGTATTGGGGATTGACCCCGCTTACCGTACAGGCTGTAAATTATCAGCGTTAGATGAAATGGGGACTTTAAAGGCAGTCGATGTCATTTATCCACACCCTAAAAAGCCAGGAGAAAATGTCAAAGAAGATTTACTGAAGGCGTCTAAATATAAAGTGTTAACAATGCTAAAAACGTATGCGATTGATGTTATTGCCATAGGAAACGGGACCGCTTCAAGAGAAACCGAAGCATTTATTGTTGATTTATTAAAAAATAACGATACCAAAGCACTCTATACCATTGTTAATGAAGCAGGTGCTTCAGTATATAGCGCAAGTGAGCTTGCTAAAAAAGAGTTCCCAGATCTACAAGTTGAACAAAGAAGTGCCGTCTCAATTGCAAGAAGACTACAAGATCCTTTAAGCGAACTCGTTAAAATTGATCCTAAAAGCATTGGAGTTGGCCAGTATCAACACGATGTCTCCCAATCAAAACTAGGGGATTCTTTAGATTTTACCGTAGAAACCGCGGTGAATAAAGTTGGGGTCGATATTAATGTGGCGTCTCCTTCATTGCTCACCTACATTTCAGGGTTAAGCAAAAAATCAGCTCAAAATATCTTGGACCATAAAACGATGCATGGTGCTTTTAAAAACCGAAAAGAAATCAAAGATGTTAAAGGCATTGGCGCAAAAAGCTATGAACAAGCCGTTGGATTTTTAAGAATTACTGATGGTGAAAACCCCTTAGATAAAACATCAATTCATCCAGAGAGTTATAGTGTTGCCTTAGCGATATTAAATAGTGTGGATGCTGATCTTCAAATGATTGGAACGGCTGAACTAAGAGATAAAATCAAACCATTAAACCCTAAAGATTTCACCGAAAAAACTAATGCTGGCCTTCCAACGATTCAAGATATTTTTGATGATCTAATGAAACCTTTAAGAGACCCTAGAGACGATGCCCCAGCCCCCATTTTAAAAAGCGATATTTTATCATTAGAAGATTTAAAAAAAGGCATGAAACTCAAAGGAACGGTAAGAAACGTCGTTGACTTTGGTGCGTTCATTGATTGTGGTGTCAAAGAAGATGGTCTTGTCCACATTTCTAAGCTAACAAAATCCTTTGTTAAACACCCTTTAGATATTGTATCTGTTGGAGATATTGTGGATGTATGGGTTGATGGGGTTGACATAGAGCGTCAACGCCTACAGCTTACAATGGTAGACCCTACAAAAGGGTAATTAGAACTTCATATAAATAGCGAAAACTTACTTAAGTAACATTGACAGTCACATGAAAATATATTATTATATAGTGGCTGTGAAACGGAGTAGTACTCAAGTTGGCTGAAGAGGTGCCCCTGCTAAGGGCATAGGTCGGGTAACCGGCGCGAGGGTTCA
>LFIK01001994.1_pt1 | contig 16407 bp, 16 predicted proteins | sample 643401 | NCBI WGS metagenome assembly LFIK01 (sample SAMN03777447, study PRJNA286221) | soda lake metagenome | biome: soda lake; feature: Kulunda steppe; material: water; isolation source: sample T5-Br brine of Lake Tanatar-5 | place: Russia: Kulunda steppe | collected 2010-07
AGGCTGACAGAACCGCCAGGCAACTCGCCTTCCATGCATTTCTTTTAGTTTTGTCGCTCTTCACTTCAATGCCAATGATGCTATCTATCTTGAAGAAAATATAGTCGAACCCTGTTTCAATTCAACCTGAGACAAGCAACTCGGACCTCTCCCAGAACTAAGTCACGCCATTGCTCGGCGCTACGAGCCAACCGCGCGGCTGACATTGTGATTAATTCAGGAGGTCGCACACAAGGTCAGACGCCCGGATATTGTTGACCGTAGCTGCACCAATACCACTAATCCCGGTCAGGTCACTCACGTTCTTCCAGTCCCTGCCATCCAAGATAGCTTGAGCATAGGCAGGGCCAATCCCGGGAAGGTCTTGCAAGCGATCAACACTGCTGGTGTTTAAGTCAATGCAGGCCGGTACCTCTAGCGCCTCGCCATGCTCCGGATACTCCCAGCGACTAACAGGTATCGAGCCCTCAATCATTGTATAGGGAGCGAATTGTCCGTTGATGGTCAGATAGACAGGCGCATGATCGGAAATGTAATCCCGAGCCGCCTCATGTGACCAGTAGCGATCCGGGTCGGTCTCACTCAGGCGCTCAGGGAAGTCAATACGTCCGAACTGTTCAATTTGCCAGTTATGACCATCGCTGACCCATATATGGTCGTAAGGGCTGGCGTATTCGCGATCAGTGGTGGATAGCGTGGTATCCTGCTCAATAGGCAGCACATCAAACCCCTCATCCAGGGCGTCAAAGGCCTCATGTGTCGCCCTCAGATTGAAATCGCCCAACACCATGTAGGTTGGTTGATCAGGCCAGGTGGATTGAAGCCACGCCCAATGGGACTGCCCCATGGCTTCGATCTCAGGCACTCTGTCCGCAATACGGTCACCAAAGGTAATGTGCACTGTGCTCGCCACAAACTCGGAACCGTCAGCTCGTTTCAGGAAGGCCGCCGCATAGGGCGGTCTGGCGAATATACTCGCCGGATCAGGGTAAAGTCGGGCTTCTCCAATCAGATCAAAGCGCTCGGAACGCCAAAGGAACGCCATTTTTTCACGATAGGTCGAACGCCCCTGAGGTGTGGAATAGACATAAGCCCATGGCTCCCCGGTTATGTTCTCCAACTCTGTATGCAGACGCTCCAAGCCTTCGACACTCATCACTTCTTGTATTGCCACCCAATCTTTCTTGGCTACGATCCGAGCAACACCCTGGTAGCTGCGCCCGGTGTCCCAACCCAGGTGCTGGATATTGAATGTTGCCAGTACAGCACCCACCCTCGGCTCTGAAGAAGATGCAGTGCCCCCAGCCAACAGACTGCCGGGTACTACCAGGCCAGCCAGCAGTAAGAGAAATTTGGGGCTCAAGGAGACAGACATTAACTTCCCTGCAACTTCGGACTGGTGACCTATCCGCAGGTTTACTGTCAGCGCCTCTTGATACAAAGCGGGGCGACAAGCGGAGGTCGTGGAGACTTACAGGAAAGACTAGTCTTAGGTGTAGGGTTTAGCAAAAACTGCAGTCTGTTGAACAGCTAGGTCAGAGCCAGACTTGAGCATTTTCGGTGGGTGCTAGTGTTGGTAGGACAGGAGCAAGATTTTCTCAAAACTGGCTGGCGTCTTCACGAGATGGTGAACCGGCATTTGGCTGAGTTTCGCTACAGTAGCGACGCCAACCATCAGATGAATTCTGTCAACGCAGTAAGCCGCCTGAGTGATAATGATCAGAAATAGCCATTGATCTTAGAGTTTGCCACCATCTATTTTGCGGCGATACATTAATGACTTCAGCGTGTATCTTCACAAGCGTTCCATCTGAGTCTCAAGAAAAATCGCCGGCTTTGATCTTGTTCAACACATCACGAATCCATTGACGGCCCACGAAGGTGTCCATCAAACCAACGGGCCGCTCATGGGCTAGCGCGGGAACCTCCTGGTTCATCCATCGGTCGACCGCCTCTGCCTTACCCCATACCTGTTGAGCCAGGGCTACGGTTTTAAGAGTGTCCAACATGGCTTCCGAGTCTTTCGGCGACAGTGACTTTCGTTGGTAGTACCTCGACAACTGCCTGGGCTGAGTGTGCAGTGCCTGCGAGGCAGCCTCTTTACCAACATGACTGACAATGTCCCGAGCGAACGAGCCGGCAATGCCTTCACGGGAAAGACGAATGTAGGCGACCTTGTCACTCACCACTCGAGCTGCAGCACTTTCATCGGTGATCATTTCCGTCATGTTGATCGCCCACGGTAATGTTTCGGATGGTTTGATTGTAGCATCAACACATTGTGCGTGTTCCTGATCCTGTCTCCAGGTGCCTCACACCCATTTGACCTGTTGGCTTCAAGACCTGAACCACGGTGCACTGGCAATGCCGGATAATTAGCTGGAGGCAACCTTCAACCTAATGTTAAGACGAGAAGGCATCCATTGTGTACACTTTTCCGTGTCGGACGAAATCAAAACAGGCGCTTGAACCAGTCATGCAATAAACGTCCACGCTGCCTCGTTCTCTCATTGGAAAAACAGAGAATGTTCGGGATATAGTGCCGGTTCGCCAGACCTATACTGAGATCTGATTATGTGTGGAGCCTACTACATTCGACAATCTGCCCGTCTTCGAGAGCATTTTGGCATTCAGACTGCCGATGACGTCAAGGACTTTATTCTGAAGGGGGATTCGGTCAATCCATTGGGACTGCTCGATGATACCGATGAATCAATGCTGCAGATATTCAGGCCCACCGACCGGGTACCGTTCATTGCACGCGACCGTCAGGGGCACTGGGTCGGGCTCACGGCTACCTGGTGGCTGGCCATGGATCAGGCGGACAACCACTGGACGCCAAACCAGACACTGGCGACCTTCAACAGCCGCATCGACAAGATCGTGAATGCCGGGCGGTCCATCCATACCCGGCCGCCTCGCTCTTTCCGTGTCCTGCTGCCCGCCAGTGGTTTTGTGGAATGGCATCAGAAACGACCGCACTTGTTCTCTCGAACCGACGGGCGCACCCTATTGCTGGGCGGCATGGCCAAAGCCTATCCCACCGATGAGGGTCATCACTATGCCGTGTCTATCGTTACCCTGCCCGGGCACGCCAAAACCCGCCACATTCACGAAAAGTCCGTGCCGCTGATGATGTCGGACGATTTAATTGATCCTTGGCTGGATCGAACACGGCCTCACAGCCAGTTCGAACACTTGCAGACGCCTGATATACCGCACGACCTCACCATTCAGCCGGTTCAGACACTCGCCGCCCTCCAGCCCGATGGGCAGGCCGAGACGATCTTGTCGGATTGACGGGCATCAGAACCTGACCAGGGCACTAGCCTCCCATGGGGGCTCAACGCACCCGAGCCAACTCGCTCCAGCGTGTTGTATAGGCGGGTGACAAGTGTTGTCGTTTCATGGACCAGCCTCTCTGAGCCCCCTCCCTTGCCAGCCAGATCCTGCCCAGGCCACTGGCATTGATCTCATCCAGCACACCCATCAATGCGTCGCTCTGCGGACGACTGTGATCGGTGCCGTCAAACAGCTCTGGCTGGAAAGTCCCATGGTCGTAGAAGTCCGACAGCATCACGCCGGCCTTGGCATAGGGATAACCGGGCTTCCAGATGCGGTCCAACAACACCATGGCCAAGGCCAGCATGGGCCGGGTGTCGGCTGTGGGCTCGGTCAGTTGACCGGTGGCGGCATTACTATACTGCGGGTCTCGCTCTCGAAAGGGGCTGGTGCGAATAAATACCTGAAGCGTGCGTGCGGTCTGCTGCTCACGGCGCAGTTTTTCCATGGCTCGGCTCAGGTAATTGGCCAGGGCCTCGCGTAACTCGTGGGGCTCTGTTATCGGCCGACTGAACGAACGGGAACTGACGATCTGCTGTTTGGTCGGCACCTGGTCCTCCAGTTCGATACAGGCGGTGCCATTGAGCTCCTTCACCGTGCGTTCCAGCACGACCGAGAATCGCTTGCGTAGCCATTTGGGATCGGCATCCGCCAACTCCAGTGCGGTGTGAATACCCATATCTGCCAATTTCGCGGTCAGCTTACGCCCAACACCCCAGACTTCATCCACAGGCAGCAGATGCAACAAACGCCTCTGGCGGGCCCGGTCGGATAGGTCCACCACCCCGCCGGTCTTCGGGTAACGTTTGGCGGCGTGGTTGGCGAGCTTGGCCAGGGTCTTGGACGGCGCAATGCCGACACAGACCTGGACGCCGATCCAGCGGTCAATGGTCTCTCGCACCTGATGCCCAAACTCGACCAGCGAATGGTGTCGTTGTACCCCGGTCAGATCCAGAAAGGCCTCATCGATGGAATACACCTCAACCGCGGGGGCCAGTGCTTCAAGGGTGGTCATCACACGCGAAGAGAGGTCGCCGTACAGTGCGTAGTTGCTTGAAAACACCCTGATCTGATGCTGGCGAACCAGATCACGGATCGTGTGGATAGGCACACCCATCTTGATGCCCAGCGCCTTGGCCTCCCTAGAGCGGGCAACCACGCAGCCGTCGTTGTTCGACAGCACCACAACCGGGCAGCCGTTCAGGTCGGGTCGAAACAGTCGCTCACAGGTGGCGTAGAAATTATTGCAGTCAACCAGGGCAAACATGCAGTCAGTTCTGCCGTGCCAGCGTACGCACGACGTTGGTCACTACCCCGAAAATCTCCAGGTCCATGCCTTCGGGGATCTCGATAGGTGAGTAGCCCGAGTTGCGAGGCAACAACCGGGGCCGCGGCCTGAGCACCAGTTCTTTTACTGTAAACTCGCCATCGACGGCGGCAATGACGATGTCACCCTGGCGGGCTTCGATCGAACGGTCAACCACCAGAATGTCATCCGGGTAGATGCCGGCGTCAACCATGGAGTCACCCTCGACGCGCAGGAAGAACGTGGCTGCAGGGCGTTTAACACACAGTTCGTTCAGATCGAGAACTTGTTCAATATAATCCTGTGCCGGCGACGGGAACCCGGCCGACACACGCTCGGCAAACAATGGCAGGGGTAGCCGGGGCCAGAGCCCGGCGCGGGAGATCAGGACTGCAGACATCACGACACTCGACAAAAAACAGGTGTACTGTAATTATATACAGCATGCCCGACAATCAACAATCATCCATACACAATGAACGCAATCACTGATCACACCCGTACGAGACCGAAAACAGCGTTATTGGCCCGACTGATCCCCTGCACTGATTCTGGACACCGCGTTAAGCGAGTACAATCCCTTAACGAGGTGAACCAAAATGAAGAAGCAACAACGCAGGCATTACTCGGATGAATTCAAGGCCGAAGCTACCCGACTTGCGTCACATGCTTTACATTTCGTTTTTCTAATGTAGAATTATCTTAATTTTGTGGCGATTCAGGAGACACAGATGAAATACACCCGAAAGTTCCAGGCCATGGCAGACGCTGCAAGAGCACAGATCGAAGAAGTCACTCCAGAAGAAGTCGATGCGCTGTTGGCGCAGGGCGCTGTCGCATTAGACATACGGGACAAAGAAGAATACGAGAAAGATCACATTCCGGGCTCACTCAACGTGAGTCGAGGCAAGCTGGAAATGGTGATTGAAAAGCAAGTGCCAGACCTGAACACGACTGTTTTATGCTATTGCAACGCGCTCAACCGGGGTTCGCTGTCAGCTGCATCACTGCAGAGCATGGGCTACCGGAATGCCAAAGTGATTGCAGGCGGACTCAACGCGTATCGCGCCTGGAAAGCGAAACAATAAGACAGAAAAAATAGCGGGCGATCACTGCACGTGAGGGCCCGCCTTAAGTGATTGGTACCGGATCTGGCCGATAATCGTTCTTCAAATTGCCTTGCCACAGGCAAGGTTGGCGGGCACGGCCACATCCATCATCTTTGGATCCGGCAAGTTCAGATTGTTCATAATGTCCGCGTACTCAGCCTCGGATTTGCCCGCCAGCCGCGGATTGAAATGCTTCTCCTCGAAGATCGATGAGCACGTCATGCCTTTATAGTCATGAGCCGGATAGACCAGCGTGTCCTCGTGCAACTGGAACAGCTTGTTGACGATGGAGTCATAGCTTTTTCGGGGGTCACCACCCTGAAAATCGGTCCGGCCACTGCCGCGTATCAACAACACATCACCGGTGAAAACGGCCTGCTGGCTGTCCTGCCGCCAGAGAAAACTGAAGGACTCGTCGGTATGCCCAGGCGTGTAGATTGCTTCCAGGTGGATGCCGTCCAGATTTATTTGTTCGCCCTCCGATATGTGCTCGGACACACATTCTGCCTGGGTAAACTCGCCCATAACGGTAACGCAGTGTGTCTGGTCGCGAAGGTCTCCCAGCGCTGTCACGTGGTCGGCATGGGTATGGGTGTCGATCGCCCGGACCAGCTTCAGGTCTAGCTGTTCGATGAGCCCAAGATAAGCGCTCATTTGTTCCTTCACAGGATCAATGATGACAGCCTCGCGCCCGCGGTCAGACGCAATCAGGTAGGTGTAAGTACTAGAGGCTTGGTCGAAAAGTTGGCGGAAGAGCATAAGAGTAGGCCTCGCTGGTTAAAACAATAGAATATATGAGTAGGCCGTAATGTACTAGCCGTATGCCAGCATCGCCGTATGCAGAGTCCTGACGGTGTTTCACTCACGGCGCAGCTGGCAGGAGGATGGTTTGAGGGCGACCCGGCGTGAGTCGCCATCACATACAGTTGAGTTTAGACCTTGGTTAAACGCAGGTAGGACCGAACCTCATTCCAGCCTTGTGGAAATAAATCCTTGGCTTCTTCGTTGGGAATGGACGGGGGAATAATGACTTCATCACCTTTTTGCCAGTCAGCCGGTGTTGCAATGCGTTTTTCATCGCCCAGTTGCAGGGCGTCTATGACCCTTAAAATCTCATCAAAGTTACGCCCCACCGACATGGGGTAAGTCATGGTCAGGCGAATCTTCTTCATCGGGTCGATGATGAAGACACTGCGCACCGCGGCAGTTTCGCTTTCGCCCGGGTGGATCATGTCGTAGAGCTCAGATATTTTCCGGTTAGCGTCGGCCACGATAGGAAATTCCAGTGTCGTGTTCTGAGTGTCGTTGACGTCGTTGATCCACTTTACGTGTTCTCCAACGGTATCGGTCGAGAGACCCAGCGACTTGGTGTTGCGCGCTGCAAATTGGTCGGCCAATTGCGCTGTTCGGCCCATTTCGGTGGTGCATACCGGCGTAAAGTCGGCCGGATGGCTGAAGAAGAAAACCCAGGAATCGCCGCTCCAATCGTGGAAGTCGATGGTTCCCTTGGTGGTTTCGATCGTGAAATTAGGTGCTGTATCGCCCAAACGTAATGTCATGGTGCTCTCCTGTGCTTTGATTTAAACGCCTGTATTGTGTGGACCAGACGATGATTTTATTATATTAGAATAACCTAAATTAGACAAATGATTATTGTTCATGGAAAACACAGCGTTTGCCTATGGTCCGGGACATGATCTGTTCCCGGACCGACGGAGTGAGTGTGGGCAATTGCAAAGCGGGCACCGAAAGCCAATCCTTACTGGGTTATCGCAGACCCAAAGGCAACTTTTTCGTTATGAAATCCCAGGTACAGTAGCGGGTGAATGATCAGCCAGCTGTATACAGCCACGCCGACTGCAACCAGTATCAGTGCCAGCCAGTCGAAAACCGTTACCACGTATGCCAGTGCCGAACCGGTTACAATGGGCACGATGAAAATGGCTGCCACGCCCACCACAAGACTGATAATGATGGCCTTGGTATGGGGCTGTCGGTCCATTCGGTACCCTTTCAATCGTGCCACCGTCTGAGTGAACAGCAGCACCGCGATGACGAGCAGGATCAGCCAAAGCCAGGGCTGAATGGTGTACCACAAGACAGTTAAAATGCTGATCAGGTTCATTCTAGTCTCTCCGATTAAATGTGGCCTTCGAGCATGGCGTAGTAGGCAGGCTGTAACATGTGGTCCTTCATGATCCACACCGCCCACGATTCTTCTTCTGGATTAATGAAGGGGAACGACGGCAGCATGACGCCATCGTAGCCAAACTCCACCAGCATGGCTTTGCCGATGCCGGTAATCAGCGGGCACGAGGTATAACCATTGTGGCGGGCCGTCAGCTCGCGGCCGGTCATGGCGGCGATCAGGTTTTCTACCACGACAGGCGTCTGCATTTTTACACTGGCTGCGGTTTTGTTGACGGGCGCACCAATCACATCGCCCAGGCCAAATACCTCCGGGTACCTGGGGTGTTGCAGCGTGTAAGGGTCGACTTCCAGCCACTCATTGGCAAAGGGGCCGTCTTGCCAGGCCAGGTTGCTGTGGCGTACTGCGTCGGGCGCGCTCATGGGTGGCACCACATGGATGAAGTCGTAGCTCAAGGTTTCCCGGCCGCCGTCCGGGGTGTTGAACACGGCCTCTCGTGCCGGGCCATCGATGGCTTCCAGACGATGGAAGTCGTGCCGGGTCACGCCCTGGTCTGCCCAGCGTTGCTTAACGAAATTGTCATAGAAATCGAGGCCAAAGACCCGATCACCGGGCGCCATAAACTGCACGTCGTACCGGTCCCGGTGCGGCGTGGCTTCCAGCCGCGACAGCGTGGTGAAGGCCATCTTAAGCGGCGCTCCCGCACATTTAACCGGTGTGGGTGCGAGCGTGAACAGGCCCCGTCCTTCACCCTGATCAATCCATTGCTGGATCATGAGGTTGGTTTTACGGGCATGTTCCGGTGTGTCATAGACACAACCAATCCCGTGCTCACCGATTTGCTCCCGGGAAAACCCCTCGATGTCCCGGTAATTTACCTGCAGCCCGGTGGCGACCACGAGGTAATCGTAATTAATGGTGTTGCCGTCACTGAGTCCGATACGCCTGCTGTCAGCGTCGAATTCGGTCGCCAGAGCCTGAACCCAGTTCAGGGCGCTGGGAACCCACCGTAGATTGTCGGTCACCACTTTGTCTTCCGGCCAAATGCCAGACGCCACCATGGTCAGGCCAGGTTGGTAATAATGTTTGGGGCGACTGTCGATGATGGTAATGGTGGCGTTGGGTAAGGTGCCAACCAGCCGATTGGCCAGTGCAAGGCCGCCGGCTCCGGCGCCGACAATGACAATATTTCCGCGCACCTGATCCGTGTTGGCGAACGCCGACTGGGCGGGCATGGTTGACAATATGCCCGCCCCAAGGCCGAACTTCATAAGGTCCCGGCGAGAGACACGTTGCTGAAAGGGGTTGGCCACAGCGTTGGAGTTTTTTGAGCGCATGGGCAATGTCTCGACGGTTATATTGTGTTTTCAGGGCCGGTACCAAGTTACGGTGGTAAACGCAGAAGCCTAAGATCGGCCTCCTGCTCGGTGTTTTGCTTTTACTTCATGACCCTGGCGAGTTCCGACTTGTGGTGGTCACAAGAATACCTCTTTATGAGTATATATAAGAATATACTAATCTAGTAATTTCTTGTAAACAAGCGATTTGTAAACGCTGGGAATGATCAGGGGCGTCATGTAGATCGACGCCGGCCTGAGTGCAGGAAGATTATGGGGCGGTTTTAATGCAGGGAGCTCCGGCGCGGGCTGGCAATGAGTTCCAGCATCATGTGTGGCACCGTGAGGGCCGCCAACGTGATGAATACCAGCCTCAGCACAACCTCATCCATGGAGAGGCCCAGCAAAAAAGGCAATGCGGCCAGTATCAGACCATAAGTTGCCACAGTGGTTGGTGCCGCAGCCCGGAACTGCTCTCGCCAGCCGCGCAGACCCAGGTCTTGTGCGGCGAGAATGAGGTGACGGGGGCTGTGTAGAAAGCAGAAGTAAGCGACGAAATAAGCCAGGGGGTGCAACAGCACCGCTGCAAACAGAAAAAGTAATGGGTCGCGCCAGTCACTGGTGGCGTGTACTCGCTTTCTGGCAATGGCCGTTGTCAGCAGCAGACCGCCCACCCCCAATGCCCAGGGCGCCGCTGCAATAACGTATTGGGCGTGGGTTGCACCAAGCGCCTGGAACAACGGGAGTACTTGGTCCGGCCGGATGGTGAGTGGCATCGCCAGCAACCAGAGGCCGTAGCCCAAGCCACCGAGTCGCCCCAGGCGGGGAGCAACATCGTCACCAAAATGCACTGCGGAATAAAGCAAAAAAGCCGACAATGCCATTGTGGGTACCTGCCACCAAATGGCGATCACCAAGGCACCAAGCGCGAGGTAGCCACTGAAAAACCCAACAACCCGGTAAGCATTCTTCAAATGCAGATAACGCTGTGCCACTGCTGTGTCGAGACTGCCATGTGGCAGCCCGAAGAAGGCGACGCCGACTGCCAGTAATGTGTAAAGTGGCCACTGCTCGGGCAGTGCGGACACCCCGAGGGCCAGCGCTAGACCGGCGGGGAACAACCAGAAAGCTGGCGGCCGTGCTGCCGTCATCGTGATGGTCTCCAACTATGGTGCCATGCAGCCCTCAGCATTCTGGCGAAGGGCAGGGCGCATAATATGCGCCACGTGTCCAACAGGGTGGGCCGGGACATGAGAAACCGCACCAGCGCCTCGGGCGGTGTACGACGAAACAATTGAACAAACTGCTCGCCTGCGCCACCGGGGTTTTGCCACAACGATTCCAGAAACACACCGTCCAGCCAGTCGAGTAGCCGGGAGCGACTTGGCGGCACGGGCCGGTTTCCCTGAATCATTGCTGCAGTACACTGGTCTGCCCAGAGTTGAATGGCATGAAACGCGTACCCGGTGGCGGGTCGCATACTGCCGCCGGCGGTGCCAATGCGCAGCCAGCCATCTTTCGCATACGCGGGCACGGGTGCCATGGGCAAGTGCCCGGACTCTTCTCGGTCAATGTGTGCCGTCCATCCGCGTGTTGAGATAATGCGCTCAAGGCGGGTACGCAAGACAGTCATGTCCGCGGGCTCAGGAGTGAACCGGGTGATCTCAACCAAGCGTCGGTTACTGGTAATTGGCAATTCGTAAACGAAGGTGGCCAAAGGTTCACCGTCGTCAATGAAATCCATGAGGCGGACCGTGGTGTTCGGGCCGAAGTCCTGCCCGGACAATTCGAAGCCGATGAAACTTTGCCAAACCCAGGGGCGCTGCAACGTCAGCTGCGGTGGACGGGCATCGAAGACCCACCGAGCCTTGATTTGCTGGCCGTCATCCAGAGTCAATATCCAATCGTCACCGTCGCTTTGAGCGTTTGCAAAGGTGCGCCCGCCGAGTATCTGCCAGTTTTCGCGCTCATTTATCACGCTCAAGGCTGAGTCTCTCACCGCAGTGGAGCGCAGCATTTCATAGGGGACGGCGGCGTGGCCTGTGATCAGCTCGTCGCCCTGGTGGCTGACCGCCCATTGTGTCCATCGCCGGGTGATCTGGGCGGCAAACGGATGTTGGCTGGGGCCCCAGCCACACCAGGTGCGTTCGCCGCCGGCGCCGGTATTGGGTTCGATGAACACGGCGCTGCCCTGATAACCGAAAATCGCCAGGCGCGTAGCCAAACTCATGGCGGCGGCGCCCATACCAATAAAAGCCAGTTCGACGCGCTTCATGGGTCCTGCGGTTGCGGCAGATGGTGGAAACCGCTCAAGGTGGTCACAGCCAGCCTCATTCGCTCCCCGGAAGACAATGATACCCGGCCCTCCCAGTAGCGACAGCCTTGGTCTCGAACCCGCAAGCCGATGGCCCGGTAGAGGCGTGCCGCGATGCGAATGGCTCGACGGTTGCGGGCAGGGATGAGCGCCATGCCGACGTCGGCTTGATGATAATATGTCTCGGCGAGGTCGATCGCCCGCCGGATGGCGTCCTGCACCGGCTGACGGTTGTCCGGGTGGGCCTCGGCAATGGTTTCAGCGGCAAGCTGGTTAACCCAGGTGCCAGGGAGGTACCGCCGCGCGTTGCCCGCATCTTCAAATACGTCACGGGCGATATTGGTCAGTTGCATGCCCATACCCAACGCCATGGCGGGTTCCCGGCCTGCCTTTGCGTCCGCTCCGATCAATGGACACATAAGTTCCCCCACTGTGCCGGCGACGCCATAACAATAGTCCAGCAGCGCCGCTTCGTCCGCAATTGTCAACGGCGAAGCCGCTTCGCGCCAAGCCGTTTTTGCCAAGGTCACCAGCGGCGCCAGATCAAGTCTACGGCGAACCACCATTTCAGCAAAGCCATCAACCGGGAAAGCTTCAAGGTGTCTGCTTTCCAGCGCTGCAATCAACTGTTGAATGGCAGCCGACTCGTCCTCGTGCTCATCGGCCAAATCATCAATCAACCGGCAGACGGCGTAAAGCGTCGTGGCATCGCGCCGATCCTGTTTTTTCAGGAATCGACTGGCCAGGTAGAAGCTGCTGCCATGGTGCGCGAGAATATTACGCGGCGTCATGGTGTTGTTGCCGTCGGCACGAGCCTGTCAAGCACCTTGGCGCTGGACAACACGCCCGGCAAACCAGCGCCCGGATGGGTACCGGCACCCACAAGATAAAGGTTGCGCATGCCCTCGGCCTGATTATGAAAGCGGAACCAGGCCGACTGACGAAACAACGGGGCAATACTGAAACCGCTGCCATGCACACTTTGGTAGTCATGCCGGAAGTCTTCGGGTGTCATGAAGAAAGGCGAGCGAATGCTGTCTTTCAGGCCCGGCATAATGGAGTCGCTCAGCGCCTCCACAATGCGCTCCTGCAGTCGCGGCCCTTCAATGTCCCAATTAATGTTGCCCTGCAAGTTGGGTACAGGCGCCAACACATAGAAGCTGTCGTGACCTGCAGGTGCGAAGCTGGGGTCAGTGGCGGTGGGTCGATGCAGATACAATGAAAAATCTTCCGAAAGCACTTTGCGGTCGAAGATGTCCGCCAACAGTTCCCGATATCGCTCGCCCAACCAGATGGTGTGGTGGGCCACCTCCGGGTAGGTGCGCTCGGTGCCAAAGTACAACACAAAAAGCCCCATGGACGTTTTGGCCAGACGACTTTTAACGCGGGAGGCAGCGGGCGCCGGGGTGAGCAATTCGCCGTAAAGGTGCATGGGGTCAAGGTTGGACACAAACGTATCGGCTTTCATGGTGCGCCCGTCGTCCAGCACAGCGTCTTTTAGCTGGCTGCCTTCACGGCGAATGGCCACCACACTGCGTCCATTTTCAACTTTTACGCCGTGACGCTCCAGCAGGCCTGCAAGCGCATCAACCAGTGCGCCTGTGCCGCCCATGGCGAAATGCACGCCCCACTCACGCTCCAAATAATGGATCAGGGCGTAGATGCAGGTAGTCTGGAACGGATTGCCCCCTACCAGCAGCGGCTGGATTGACAAGGCGCGGCGCAGGTAAGGGTGTTCGATGTGGCTTGACACCATGTCCCAGACACTGCGATTAAACCGCAGTCGCAGCAGCCGGGGAATCTGGCGCAGCATGAACGACGCCCGGTGGAAGGGCTGGTCACCCAACTCGGTAAACCCAATGTCGAACAGGGCCCGCGATTCGGCCAGCAGCTTGTGGTAGCCCGCGACGTCACCCGGGTTAAACCGGGCGATCTCGGATTCCATGTGGGAGATGTCGGGCCCGTAGTCAAAGCTGCTTTCATCCGGGAAGCGGAAGCGGTACCAGGGGTCCAGTGGTTTGAACGTCACCTGGTCCGCGATATCTTCACCGAACAGCGCGAACAATTCTGCAAACAGAAACGGCGCCGTGATAACGGTGGGCCCGGCATCGTGCCGGTAGCCGTCGCGCTCAAATACCTGGGCACGGCCACCCAGACGCGGGCAGCGATCGATCAGTGTCACTTCGTGGTTGCGGGCCCGCAGGCGCAGCGCCGTGGCGATACCGCCAAAGCCACCACCCATTACCAGTACTTTCATTTACGGTAGCCCTCAAAGGTCGGCGTGGAATGTTGTTGTGGCGACCAAGATTGCCGCGCTTTTTTGCGTAGATCGCTGAGCAGTGCGACAACACACTCCCGCAGTGGGTCCGGAAGCCCTTCGCACAGCCCCTCAGCTCGCTTTAAGGCTGCATTCGCATGCCACAAACAGCGCCGCAAAGTCCGTCCCGTATGGGGTTTTGGCCCCGGAGGTGCGTGATGCACCCAGGCGTGGAGCTCATGGAACGACGGTTTGGCCGAGCCATTGTCAGTTGTCTTAAGGTCATCCAGGTCATCAAGAATCTGGTACGCCAGGCCAATCGCTTCAGCGAGCGCTCTGCAAGTTGTTGTGTTGAAACGACTGCCAGTGTCCGGTACCAGCCCAAGACCGAGGGATAACTCAACCAACGGCGCCGTTTTCGCGCAGGTAGCAGAAAGATAGTATCGACGACGGTAGCGGTGGCTGGAAGACGGTTTGGCCAACTCAATGCTTTGCCCTCCGATAATTCGGGCCGACGCCCGGGTCAAAGCCTTCAAGAGCTGCCGCCCATGATTGACGTTCTCCATGTCTGCTGTCGCTGCGAACGCGGCAGTGAGCAAGAGGTCTCCGGTGCAGAGTGCGACGTCTCTGCCATATCTTGCGCAGACCGTCATTTTACCTCGGCGGTAGGTGTCACCGTCGCTGATGTCGTCGTGCACAAGTGAAGCGTTGTGCAACAATTCACAGGCCGAAGCGGCAACAATGCCATCGACGTTGCTCAATGTCGACGCGCCACTTGCCAGTGCCAGGCGCGCTCGCATCCTGTTTCCGCCGGTTTGCAGGTGATAAAGCGCCGCTTCTCGGGCCGGAGTATCGTCCAACTCGACAATGACGCTCTGCATGTATCGGTCAACATCGCTGACTAAAGGCGCGTTGGCCGAAGCGGTCGCTTTATAACCGGGCAGGCCACCGAGTTCGACTCGGGACTGGATTGCTATGACATCCGTCTCGTCCAACTGGGTCACCTCTAAAATTTGGCCAAAGAGGCGTCCGGCCTGAGGTAAGCTCGGGCTGGACGCCTTTTGGCAGTGGTATGACGAGGAAACGTAGGGTTCCTCTTAGGCTTTGGTATAGCCTTCGCTTTCTGACTTACGGATAGCAATGGCCAGTATCAGGATACCGAACACGGCCTTCGCAACGATGTCCGCTATCGTGTACCCCACCTCAACGGCTGTAATTGCTGCGCCGCCGGTGAAACCGATCAACGGGAACAGGAACACAATGGGGTAGAACAGCCAGGAGATGATCACGAGGTAGGTCGCGATATTGATGAGTCCGCGAACACTTTCCGGCTGGTTTTTGATGGACCCCTTGAGTCCTACGACCAGCTGGTAAACGATGTACAGGAATGGAATCATTGACAGCACCCAGAAGGTGAATCGTGTGCCTGCATTTTCAGCCACTTCACCGGGGTAACCCAAAACAATCATCAGTGCCGCAGCACCACCCAGCCACACACATTTTGAAACGGTTTCTTGACGTGTTAGCCTCATGACCAGAATGAGTTCAATCAACAGCAGCGGTACGGTAAGCAGCCAGTCAACGTAGCGGTAAGCCTGGTTAAAAGGATAACCCGTAACCGCGAGGCCGTCGGTGAGATCAAAGGCCGATTCCCAAGAGTTCATTATCTGGAAGTAATGATAGCCCGCGATCGCGGTGACCAAACCGGAGATGGTCACTGCCATGCGGTAGCCGGGCGCAACCAAAGAGCGTGAAAACCAAAGGAACAGAGTAGTGGCAGCCATGACGGCAAAGCCAAAGGAGAACGAGTTTTGAATGAAGTCATATTGACTTAGATTTATTGCTAACAGATCCATAAGGACACTCCAAATACCAAATACCAAAAGCGGCAAACGGAGATTAGGTAGTAACCATGTCACATGTCAATGCCAAGAAACGGTAAAAAATAAATTTTTACTGTTTTTTAACGTAAGGGCACCCAGTCGTGTGGTTTCTGGTCGGGGGTTACATTAGTCACTGTGAAGCCCCTTCAGTGTGTGCTGGCTGCGTAAAGCGTACTCTCGAATTAAAGCGCAATCATCAGGGTGTCAGCGATCGTGGACAGGCTATAGTGGTGGTCAAAGCAGAACTTTGACGGGCGCGAACGTGACTGATGAGAGCCATACCCTCAAAACCTTGTCGTCGGACCGGCTCTGGCAGGCCGTGGTCGAACGCGACGCCGATTTTGACCACGTCTTTGTCTACAGCGTTATAACAACGGGTGTCTACTGCCGGCCATCTTGCCCGTCGAGGCAGGCAAATCGAGAAAACGTTGGCTATTACGCTTCGGCCGACCAGGCTGAACAGGCCGGTTTCCGCGCCTGCCTCCGGTGCTGCCCTAGCCCGAATTTCTCATAGGGGGATAAAAGGAAGCGGCTAAAAGTGCTATGATTTCAAGAACTTAGAAAAGAAATCAACCACCAGAAGCCGCTTCCATTATGGTACCTGAAAAACTGACCTTCTCGCCACTGTCCCGCCGCCAAATTGAAGCCGATTTTTCAGGAGGCCACATTACCTCCGACGCCGGCCTGTTGTTATTGCGCGAAGTCGACAA